>OIAK01000953.1_pt1 | contig 10966 bp, 9 predicted proteins | sample 1580741 | NCBI WGS metagenome assembly OIAK01 (sample SAMEA3882521, study PRJEB24775) | human gut metagenome | biome: human-associated habitat; feature: intestine environment; material: feces | place: Netherlands | collected 2009/2010
GATCAAGCTTACTGCAAAACAGGCAGCAGAGCTTGCAGCTGGTAAGGAAATGCACATTAAGGGAACAGGCGCAGTAATCACAAAGATTACATATACAGCTCCTGGCGGAAATTCCGGTAAAGAAGAAGTAATCTGGACAGGTTCAGAAGACCTCGGTGCATGGAAGAACGACGTTGAACTTGGCGTAGCAGGTATTCCTCTTGCTGAAGAAGGCGGAATTCTTACAATTAAATATGAAGCAGACGGCGCAGCTCAGATTCAGATCATCAACAAGCTCGGCGATGCATGGACATGGACTCCAATGGAAACAGAAGCCGGCGATGATTTCTTTGATACAGTTGGCGGAAAGCTTCAGATTAAACTTACAGCAGCACAGGCTGAAGCACTTGCAGCTTCAAAGGCAATATATCTTAAGGGTACAGGTGCTGTAGTTACTGAAATTACTTATACATCTAAGTAATTAAGGAGGCAGGATTATAATGAAAAAGTATTTAAAACCATCTGCAGAAATTTCAAAGTTTGAAATTGAAGACGCAGTAATGATGGAAACAAGTCCGGTTGATCCGGATCCAAGCGGCGGTTGGGGAGATATTCTCTAATCTGTTAATTGAAATTAAAGCGGTAACCAAAAGGTTACCGCTTTTTTATCTTGCAATTTTCACATTAATGTGCTATAATAAATTTATAAACAATAATAACCGATGTTTTTGGAGGTACAAAATGAATAAGATTAAAGTGTTGGCTGTAGTATCAGCCTTGGCAGCAAGCGTTCTTTTGATGGCTTCATGTGCTGAAGATATTAAGGATAACAGCAGCAAGGATAAGGAAACGTCTTCATCTGTTACTGAAAGTGCTAAAGACTCTTCAGCAGTTTCTGAAAGTGAAAAGAATAAGGACAGCAAGGAAGCTTCTGATTCAAAAACTGACGGAAAGAATTCTGCTGCAGATAATGCTGGCGGTAATAATGATTCAGCTGTTAATAATTCTGATAAAAAAGACGACAGCAGTAAGCGTACCGGCGGAATCGTGATAGAGGAAGAACTTAATCTTGATGAGCTTGACAGCAATGGCTCAGTAGCACCTAATGCTGAACAGGGCTGGGGAGCTTTAATGTAATGATACAGTCTTATAAGATTTGCGGACTTAGCGTTAATATGGATCTTAAACATTCAATGATAAAAGACAGAGCTGTAAAGTATCTTATTGACGATGTTGCTGATCCTGATATAACTATCGAAGCAATTGAAGAAAACATAGCAAGATTAAAGGGGTTAGCTCCTCATTTAAGCGATGCTGAATGCGAGGTAATTTATACAACAGGTATATTTTATAGAAAACTGTTGGCCTTTGATGGGTTCATGCTCCATTCTTCAGCAGTTTGTGTAGACAATAAGGCTTATTTGTTTTCAGCCAACAGCGGAACAGGAAAGTCTACACATACAAGCCAGTGGATAAAGCTTTTTGGCGACAAAGCATATATTATTAATGACGATAAGCCTGCTCTGATGATTGAGGATGGAAAAGTGTATGTATATGGTACTCCGTGGAGCGGTAAATCTGATTTGAATTCAAATGTACGTGTTCCGCTTCAGGGTATTTGCGTGCTTGAAAGATCAGAAAATAATTTTATTGAGCCTCTTGATAAAGGCACAGCAGTTTATAAGATTATGAATCAGACATTAAGACCTCCCTTTGAGTCTTATATGGATAAGCTGCTTGGCTTGCTTGATGTTGTTATTACTGAAACACCTATTTGGAGAATGGGCTGCAACATTTCAACAGAGGCCGCTCAAATGGCATATGACGCAATGTCTAAATAAAATATAAGCGATGATTTGTAAAAACAGATCATCGCTTTTTTTGCCTCTTATATGTAAAATAAAACTCCGCACAAATTGTGCGGAGTTTCTTTATTCAGAAAATTACTTTTCTTCGTTGTTATAAAGCTTGGCATATCTGAGCAGATAATCATATCTGTCAGCAGCGTTCTTAACAGCCTTGTCAAACAGCTTTTCAGCTCTTTCAGGATTCTGTCTTGCGAGTGCGTTGTAACGAACTTCACCCATAAGGAATTCCTTATAATCAGCTGTCGGAGCCTTAGAATCAAGAGTGAATGGATTCTTTCCTTCAGCCTTGAGACGTGGGTCGAATCTGTAAAGATGCCAGTAACCAGCCTGAACAGCCTTCTTCTCTTCTGTCTGAGCAATTGACATACCGCCCTTGATACCGTGGTTGATACATGGAGCGTAAGCAATAATCAGCGAAGGACCATTATATGCTTCAGCCTCTGAGATTGCTTTGATACACTGATTATAATCAGCACCCATTGCAATGTGAGCAACATAAACGTAACCGTATGACATTGCGATACCTGCAAGGTCTTTCTTCTTAACTTCCTTACCTGCTGCAGCAAACTGTGCAATAGCACCGGTAGGAGTTGACTTAGAAGACTGTCCGCCTGTGTTTGAGTAAACCTCAGTGTCAAATACAAAGATGTTTACGTCCTCACCTGATGCGATAACGTGGTCAAGACCTGAGAATCCAATATCATAAGCCCATCCGTCGCCGCCGAAGATCCACATTGATTTCTTGCGGAGGTAATCTGCATCCTTAAGAATCTCTTCTGCTGCCTTTGTCTTTGACTTCTTCAAAGCGTCGATCAAAGCGTCAGTAGCAGGTGAGTTAGCAGCGCCGTCATTTATTGTTGAGAGATATCCCTCAATAGCTTTCTTAAGACCGGCAGCCTTAGTTGTCTTTTCAAGCTCAAGAATCTTGCCGATAGTTCTCTGTCTGATTGTGTTCTGAGCCAGGAACATACCATAACCATATTCAGCGTTATCTTCAAACAGTGAGTTAGCCCAAGCCGGACCCTTGCCGTCCTTGTTTACTGTATATGGAGTTGAAGGTGCAGAACCGCCCCAGATTGATGAACATCCTGTAGCATTTGCAATGTACATTCTGTCACCGAAGAGCTGTGTTACAAGCTTAGCATAAGGTGTTTCACCGCAGCCTGCGCAAGCACCCGAGAATTCGAGAAGCGGCTGTTTGAACTGTGAACCCTTAACAGTAGTTGATTTAAATTTCTCAAGTACTTCAGGTTTTTCAGGAAGTGTACGGCCATAGTTGAATACTTCCTGTTCAGCAAGCTGTGTTTCCAGCGGAGCCATGTTCAAAGCCTTGTTGCCCTTCTTGCCTGGACATACATTTACGCATGAGCCGCATCCTGTACAGTCAAGAGCTGAAAGTGTAACAACAAAGTTATATCCAGGCATTCCAACCATAGGAACAGCCTTTTCCTGAGCAAGCTTAGGAGCTTTCTTGAGTTCAGCGTCTGTCATAACAACAGGACGAATAACAGCATGAGGACATACATATGAACAGAAGTTACACTGAATACAGTTTTCAGGCTTCCAGAACGGAACGTCAATAGCGATTCCTCTCTTTTCAAATGCGGCAGAGCCTTGTGGGAAAGTACCGTCAGCCATGCCAACAAATGTTGAAACAGGAAGCTTGTCGCCCTGCTGAGCGTTGCAAGGGATCTGAATGTTGTTTACGAAGTCCTGAAGGGTCTTGTCAGCGCACTTAACGTTGTCCATGCCCATCTTTGAATCCTTAGCAGTTTTCCACTTTTCAGGAACCTTAACTTCAACAACCTGCTGGCAGCCTGCGTCGATAGCGTCATGGTTCATCTTAACAATAGCTTCACCCTTCTTTGAATAAGAAGCAGTAGCAGCGTCTTTCATGAACTTAACAGCGTCATCAATAGGAATGATATTTGCAAGCTTGAAGAATGCAGACTGAAGGACAGTGTTGATTCTGTTGCCCAAGCCGATTTCCTTACCGATTTTTACACCGTTAATTGTATAGAATTTAATGTTGTTTTCAGCAATATATCTCTTAACCTGACCGGGGAGGTGCTTGTCAAGCTCTTTTTCATCCCACTGACAGTTGAGGAGGAATGTTCCGCCCGGCTTAATGTCAGAAACGATATCATATTTAGTGATATATGATTCGTTATGGCAAGCAACGAAATCAGCCTGGTTGATAAGATAAGTTGACTTAATAGGAGTTTCACCGAATCTCAAGTGAGAAACTGTTACACCGCCTGATTTCTTTGAGTCATATGCAAAGTATGCCTGAGCATACAGATCGGTATGGTCACCAATGATCTTGATTGAGTTCTTGTTAGCACCAACAGTACCGTCAGCGCCAAGGCCCCAGAACTTACAAGCTGTTGTTCCGGCAGGAGCTGAATCAAGCTTTTCCTCAGCTTCAAGTGAGAGATTTGTAACGTCGTCGTTGATACCGATTGTGAAACGAGGCTTGTATGTGTCTTTCCATGAAGCGTTCCAGTAAACAGCCTTGATCTGTGCAGGAGTTGTGTCCTTAGAACCAAGACCGTATCTTCCTGAAGCAACAGGAATGTCATGGAACTGTGTGCCCTTAAGAGCAGCAACAACGTCGAGCCAAAGCGGTTCGCCCAGTGAACCAGGTTCTTTAGTTCTGTCAAGTACAGAAATCTGTTCACAGGTTGAAGGAATAGCTTCAACAAGCTTGTCAGCACAGAAAGGTCTGTAAAGTCTAACCTTAACAAGACCGAGCTTTGTGCCTTCATTAGCGTTAAGATAATCGATTGTTTCTTCGATTGTGTCGCAAACTGAACCCATAGCAACAATTACGTGTGTTGCATCAGGTGCACCGTAATAGTTGAACAGCTTATAATCTGTGCCGATCTTAGCGTTAACCTGATTCATGTAATCTTCAACTACACCAGGAATTGCATCATAATAAGAGTTGCAAGCTTCACGAGCCTGGAAGAAGATATCAGGGTTCTGAGCTGTACCTCTGAGAACAGGATGTTCAGGGTTGATAGCTCTCTTTCTGAATTCTTCGATTGCCTCATAGTCAACCATTTCAGCAACGTCAGCCTTATCCCATGTTTCAATCTTCTGAATTTCGTGTGAAGTTCTGAAACCGTCAAAGAAGTGAATAAATGGAACTCTGCCCTTGATTGTTGAAAGGTGAGCAACAGTACCCAAGTCCATAACTTCCTGTGGGTTGGAAGAACAAAGCATTGCAAAGCCTGTCTGACGGCATGCATAAATATCTGAATGATCGCCGAAGATGTTAAGAGCATGTGAAGCTACACAACGTGCAGATACATGGATAACGCAAGGGAGAAGCTCACCTGCGATTTTATACATATTCGGAATCATAAGGAGCAAACCTTGTGAAGCGGTATAAGTTGTTGTGAGTGCACCGGCTGAAAGAGATCCGTGAACAGTACCTGAAGCGCCGGCTTCTGACTGCATTTCAGCAACCTTTACCGGAGTGCCGAAGATATTTGTCTGACCTTTAGCGGACCACTGGTCAGTCACCTCAGCCATAACGGATGAAGGTGTAATCGGATAGATAGCAGCGACTTCTGTAAATGGGTATGACGCCCATGCAGCAGCGTTGTTTCCGTCCATGGTTTTCATTTTTCTTGCCATTTTAAGATCATTCCTTTCTCAATATCCCGAACAAGCGGTCAATGTGAAAACTATAAAAAACTATGTTTATTTCGTTGTTCGGAGAACAGTACACGGTTTGTGAATTTTTTCACAAACCAGTCTGCTCGGATAATTATATTATAACACTCTTTAATAGCTTTGTAAATAGGTTTGACTAATTTTTTCATTTATTTTACACGCTTTTAAGCAATTTATTAGTATGCATAAAACTTAATTCAATAAAGTATTAATTTGAAGTTTTATTATCAAAGCCGGTGTGGGTATGTATAGTTGTATTAGTTGTTTTAACACCGTTTTCAATTATAGGTATTATTAAACACATTAAGAGCAATAAAAAGTTTTTTTAAAATTTCAACCGGCAAGTGAGAATAACCTGCCGGCTGTTTTTATACCTTAATTAAATCTTTTATAACTTCTCCTGCGATAATAAGTCCTGCAACAGACGGAACAAACGCAGTACTTCCCGGGGTTTGCCTTCTGTGGGGTTCTGCCATGCTTTCATTAATTGACGGAACAATTGGTTTTTCCTTTGAATAAACAACCTTCAGCTTTTTTATTCCCCTGCGTTTAAGCTCATATCTCATCACTCTCGCCAAAGGACAAACAGAGGTTTTATAAATGTCCGTAACTTCAAATGCCGTCGGGTCAAGCTTGTTTCCTGCACCCATAGAGCTGATAATGGGTACATTGTTTGCAGCCGCCTGCATTACCAGTTCAATTTTGCCTGTTACCGTGTCAATGGCGTCAATGACATAATCATATTGGGAAAAATCAAATTCACCTGATGTTTCAGGAGAATAAAATTTCCTGTATGCATTAACAATACAGTCAGGATTAATATCTCTGATTCTCTCTTCTGCAACATCAACCTTATATTTTCCCACTGTGCTTTGTAAAGCGTAAATCTGACGGTTAATATTTGAAACAGAAACTTTGTCGTTATCTATTATGTCAATAGCGCCGATTCCGCTTCTGACAAGCGCTTCAACGGCATAACCGCCGACACCGCCTATTCCAAAAACTGCAATACGAGAACAAGAAAGCTTTTCTAATGCTTCTTCTCCTAAAATCAACCCGGTGCGTGAAAAACATTCAAGCATATCAGTCTCCGAATATTAAAGTAAACCGACTTTTTCAAAAGCCTGCTGGAAATCAGCAATGATATCTTCAGTGTCCTCAAGTCCTACGCTGAGGCGGAAGAAACCGTTGTGGAATTCTTCGGGATAAAGATACTGTCTTTCATCGTTTTCTCCGATAAATACAATAAGAGTACCGCCGTGACCGAGAGAAACAGCTGATGTTGCAACCTTAAGATGGCTTACAAATTTGTTGTGAGTGTCATGATCAGCTTTTATGCCAAAGGACATCATTCCGCTGAAGCCTGACATCTGTTTTGCCGCAATGTCATGATCCTTGAAGCTTTTCAGTCCGGGATATGCAACAAAGCTTACACAAGGCAGACTTTCAAGATATTCTGCAACCTTCATAGCTGATTCATTGTGCTGTTTCATTCTGAATGGAAGAGTAACAGATCCTCTCATAATAAGCCATGCGTTAAACGGGCTGATGGTGCCGCCGAGGTTTACCATTGACTGTTCTCTTATCTTATTGATAATTTCAGGCTTTGAAATAACCGCACCGCCCATTGAGTCGCCATGACCGTTGATGTATTTTGTAAGACTTTCGATAACTATATCAGCGCCCAATTCAATCGGTCTTTGATTGAAAGGTGTAGCAAATGTGTTGTCAACTGAAAGCATAGCTCCGTTTTCATGAGCAATGTCAGCCAAAGCTTTTATATCTGAAATTTTAAGAGTAGGATTTCCCGGTGATTCAATGTGAATAAGCTTTGTGTTGGGCTTTATTGCAGCCTTAACAGCCTCAAGATCAGAAGTATCAATAATTGTAGTTTCAACACCGTATTTGTTGTTGAAAAGCTCGTTCAGCAAACGATAAACCGCAATGTATGTAACATCTGAAAAAATAACGTGATCTCCATGATTAAGAAGTGCAAAAAATGTTCCTGAAAGTGCAGCAACACCGCTTCCTAAAACAACGCAGTCCTCACCGCCCTCAAGTGAAGCAATTCTTTCCTGAAGATAGTTCTGATTTGCTCCGCCGTTTCTGGTGTAAATAGCACCCTCAGCCGCCGACCAGTTCATGTCCGACGGATCATAGGGAAGCGCATAGCTGTTCGCCATGGTTATCGGTCTTTCAATAGCTCCCGTTTCTTTGTCAACAGCGTTTCCTGCATGAATGGCCCTTGTCTGAAAGCCGTAATTTTCATTGTCGATTTTGCTCATTATAACAACTCTCCTCTTTTGCTCCGGAATACGGATAATATTATATTGTTTGCGGAAACCGCACCTTGTTTATTATATAATTTTTCTTTGTATTTTGTCAAGACAGGCCTGCATTATTGGTTTAAAAGCAGGGAAAGATATTATTTTAATTATATTTTTGTTGGTCAAAATATATAATATGTGAATATATGAATTGTATAGTTTGCACGAATTTGATTTAAAATGAGCGAAATTGATTGATTTTGCATAAAAAGTATTGACAAGTGAAATAAAGTGTGATAATATATAACCATACCAATCAAATATAATCAAAATAAATCATAAATGAACAAGGAGCTGTTTATAATGCTGACAGAAGAAAGATTCGGAAAAATTTTAAATCTATTGAATGAATATAAAACAGTGACGGTTTCTCACCTGACGAAAGAGCTTAATGTTTCTGAGGCAACAATAAGAAGAGATCTGAATACTCTCGCCTCAAAGGGTAAAATAATAAAAGTACACGGCGGAGCAACGGTAATCGATGACAGCTTTGATTTCAGTGAGCATCCTGTTGAAACAAAAGAAAAAATGTTTGCTGAAGAGAAAACAAAAATAGCTGAATATGCAGCCTCAACCATAAAAAAGAATGACTTTGTTTTTATTGACGCAGGTACGACGACAGAAAAAATGATAGACTTCATAACTGAAATGGGAGCAACCTATGTGACAAACGGCTTCACTCATGCAAAAAAGCTGGCAAAAAAACAGCTTAAGGTTTATATAGTTGGCGGACAGCTTAAAGCGTCAACAGAAGCGGTTATCGGAACTGAATGTGTGAACGCCCTGAAAAAGTTTAATTTTACAAAGTGCTTTATGGGAACAAACGGAATATCACTTTCAGCAGGGCTTACTACCCCCGATATAGATGAAGCTAACGTTAAAAGCACAGCAATAAAAAACAGCTATATGGCTTATGTTTTGGCTGACCATTCAAAATTCAATCAGGTGTCTTCTGTGACATTTTGTGAAACCGATAAGGTATGTATAATAACTGACAGTGTTCCCGACGGCAAATATAAAGAAAAATGCGTAATAAAGGAGGTTGTGTGAATTGATTTATACAGTAACATTCAACCCGGCGGTTGACTATGTTATGAGACTTAAAGAGCTGAAAACAGGTTTGGTAAACCGCTCTGAAAGTGAGGAAATATATTTCGGCGGAAAGGGAATTAACGTTTCCATTGTTCTTAATCAGCTTGGAATAAAAACAAAAGCGCTGGGCTTTTCAGCAGGCTTTACGGGAACTGCCATAGAACAGGGAGTAAGCGCTCAGGGAATAGAAACGGATTTTGTAAGATTAGAATCAGGCTGTTCAAGAATTAACGTTAAAATCAAAGCCGAAAAGGAAACCGAGCTTAACGGACAGGGTCCTGAAATAAGCAATAGTGCAATAGATCAGCTTTTTGAAAAACTCGATAAAATAGAAAACGGCGATACCCTCGTCCTTGCCGGAAGTATACCCAATACGCTTCCTGAGGATATATATGAGAAAATCCTTGAAAGATTATCCGGAAAGGGTATAAGATTTGTGGTGGACGCCACAAAGGATCTGCTTGTCAACGTTCTTAAATATAAGCCGTTTCTTATAAAGCCCAATAACCATGAGCTATCTGAAATCTTTAACGCAGAGGTTAAAACAAACGAGGATATTGTGAAATATGCAAAATTGCTTCAGGAAAAAGGTGCAGTAAATGTGCTTGTTTCCATGGCAGGTGACGGGTCAATCCTTGTGGACGAAAACGGCGAGGTCCACATAATGGGTGTGCCCAAAGGCAAAGTGGTTAATTCCGTTGGAGCAGGTGATTCAATGGTTGCCGGTTTTATCGCAGGGTATACAGAGAAAAATGACTATCAGTATGCTCTTGAACTGGGAACTGCATCAGGAAGTGCAACAGCCTTTTCAGAGGGACTTGCACAAAAAAACGAAATTTACAGATTGCTTGAGATTTTGCAGTCTGATAAATAAAATGAAAGGGTGAGAATTTATGCGTATTACTGATTTATTGAGAAAGGAAAGTATTGAACTTAATGCAAGTGTAAATTCTAAAAGCGAAGCTATTGACAAGCTTGTAGATTTACAGGTTAAAGGCGGAAATATCAGCGATGCCGTAGCCTATAAAAACGGCATTTTTGCAAGAGAAAAAATGAGCACCACCGCTATCGGCGACGGAATAGCTATTCCTCATGCTAAAAGCGAAGCTGTTAAACGTCCCGGTCTTGCAGCAATGACAGTTCCAGGCGGAGTGGATTATGAAGCGATGGACGGAAAGCCCTCAAATCTGATGTTTATGATCGCAGCACCTAATGACGGCGATGTTCACCTTTCCCTTCTCGGCACGGACAGACTTTGCGGCAAGCGCCACGGAGTCTTCTTCTTCAATGTAGATATCACGGTAGTAAGGCACCACCCCGACAACGGGAATGCCGCAAAGCTCCTCCAGCATCGTAATGCCCGACTCGAAGAGACGTATATCCCCCCGGAACTTGTTGATAAGAATTCCTTTAATTCGCTCCCGCTCATGGGGACGAAGCAACATCAGCGAACCGTAGACGCTGGCAAACACACCGCCACGGTCAATGTCGCCCACAAGAATTACATCGGCTCCGGCATGCAGGGCCATCGGCAGATTGACAAGGTCGGTATCCCGCAGATTGATTTCGGAGATGCTTCCCGCGCCTTCCAGCACAACGGGATTATAGCGGGCGGCAAGGCGGTCGTAGGCAGCACAAACCTCCCGGCGCAGCTCGTCGCGTCCTTCCTTGATGCCCTTTAACAGCAACGCCAGAAGGTTTGATTATCTGCGCATCCAAACACCCTCCTTCTTTTACAAAATCTTCTTTCCGTTTAGATTCATCTTATCACATTTCCTGCAACAGTCAAGAGTCTTGTGAAAAAAAAACAAAGTCAGCTGATCCCGATTTCAGCTGACTTTGTTTTCATTTTTAATGCTCTTATTTTACCCACTGTTGCAGTTCTTCGTCGAATCATCCTAAAAGCATCTCAGTGCTCAATCCCTTCCCGCGCCAACAGCCCTTTGGTGTGGTAGTAATGCTTGACCTCCTGCATCTCGGTGACCAAATCCGCCAGTTGGAGCAATGCAGGCGGGC
>OIAK01000955.1_pt1 | contig 10913 bp, 10 predicted proteins | sample 1580741 | NCBI WGS metagenome assembly OIAK01 (sample SAMEA3882521, study PRJEB24775) | human gut metagenome | biome: human-associated habitat; feature: intestine environment; material: feces | place: Netherlands | collected 2009/2010
AGGGATTTTCATTAATGAGAGATATAATCTATGACCGTGAAAAAGCTGCCTACTATGCTGAAAAATGGGCATATAAACGAAACCGCCGATACCTCGACTTTGAGAATATCGGCGGTGATTGTACAAATTTTGCGTCTCAGTGTATTTTCGCAGGATGCGGAGTAATGAATTATACCAAAACCTTCGGCTGGTATTATAACTCTCCTAACGACCGAGCCCCGGCATGGACAGGCGTAGGATATTTATATAACTTCCTCGTTAATAATAACGGCGTCGGTCCTTATGCAGAGGAACGCAGCTTATCTGATGCCCAAATCGGAGATATAGTTCAGCTTGGCACCTCTGAGGGCTCTTATTATCATTCACCTGTCGTCGTTGCTGTGAAAAATAATATTATTTATGTCGCCGCTCATACCTTTGATACCTATATGCGACCACTCACAAGCTATGTCTATGATAAAGTACGTCTTATTCATATATTAGGCGCAAGACAGTGGGATTAATCCTTTAGTACACTTTCAATAGCTTGAATTTCGTCAGAAGTAAATTCAGTTTTATAAACTGCCTCAACATTTTCTTCTATCTGCTCCGAACGGCTTGCACCGATTAAAACAGTGGTGACCTTGCCCTCTCTCAATACCCATGAAAGCGCAAGCTGTGAAAGCTTTTGTCCCCTGCTGCGAGCAATTTCGTTTAAGGCATTAAGCTTTCTCAGCATATCGTCATTAAGTTCGTTTCCAATCCATGTGTTGCCTTTGCCTACTCTTGAGTCAGCAGGAACGCCGTTTAAATATCTGTCCGTAAGAAAACCCTGATATAAAGGTGAAAAGACCGCAAGACCAATTCCTTCGTCAAATGCAAAGTCACGAAGCCCGTCACCTTCTATCCAGCGATTCAGCATGGAATATGAAGGCTGATTTATAATAAACGGCGTTTTAAGCTCTCGGAATATTGCCATCATTTTTTCAGTGTCAGCCTTGTTGTAATTTGAAATACCCACATATAATGCTTTCCCTTGCCTTACTGCGGAATCAAGTGCAAGTGCCGTTTCCTCCATAGGCGTTTCAGGATCTCTTACATGATGATAGAAAATATCCACATAATCAAGCTTCATGCGTTTAAGCGATTGATCAAGGGAAGATAAAAGATATTTCCTTGAACCGTTTTTGTTACCATAAGGACCCGGCCACATATCATATCCTGCCTTGGTTGATATGCAAAGCTCATCACGGTAATTGCGCATACCTCTGTCTAAAATCAAACCGAAGTTCTCTTCAGCCGAACCGTTGTATGGACTTCCGTAATTGTTAGCAAGATCAAAATGAGTAATACCCAAATCAAAAGCAGTGTGACACATTTTCTCCATGTTTGCGAAACTGTCACGATAACCAAAGTTCTGCCATAATCCCAGTGAAACAGCCGGAAGCTTCAAACCGCTTTTTCCACAGCGGTTGTATATCATTTTTTCATACCTTTTTTCGTTTGCCATATACATATTGATCAAGTCCTTTCAACTTTGTTTTTGTATTTATGAAAAAAGCTGCCTGTATCATGGCAGCTTTCTTCATAATAAAGGAAGATAATGAAAAAGAAAATATGATTTTATCCTTCGGATTCTTTTATGTCAATATAGGCTTTCATAAGGCTTACAGCGCCCTGAATGCCCGTTTTGGAGGAGTTGATGCAAAGATCATAATTCTTAGCTGCTCCCCACTTCATGTCAGAATAATAGTTATAATAATTAGCCCTGCGCTTGTCAGTCTTTTTTATAAAATCCTCAACCTTGTTCTTTTCAATGTCATATCTCTCAAGAATTCTTTTTTTCTTCTCCGTCATGTTTCCCATTACAAAGAAGTTGATAACATTTTCATTGTCCTTTAAAACATAGTCAGCACATCGTCCTACAATTACACAAGGACCACTTTCAGCTATGCGTTTTATTGTTTCAAATTGAGCAAGAAATATTCTGTGATTAAGCGGCATCTCAGGGTTTATCCTTCCGTCAGCCGTTACAGGATAAGTACCCATGACAAGGGAATAAAGAAAGCTGTTCGTATAGCTTTCATCATGAGTGACAAAAAGCTCCTTGCAAATTCCGCTTTCTTTAGATGCAAGCTCTAAAAGCTCCTTATCGTAAAAGGGAATACCCAGCTGTTCTGCAAGAATTTTGCCTATTTCACGGCCGCCGCTTCCGAATTCACGGCTAATTGTAATAATTGATCTCATAAAACAGCCTCCCATCCGATTTAGTTAAATGTATTTATTTTTTTCTGCTTTTATATTATAACACACTTTTTGTGTTTTGTATACAAAAATAAAGAAAAAAATTATACAAATTTATGCGTTTTTACTTGTGCAATTTTACAATATAACTTATCAATTAAAGTATTTATATATTCAATTCTCCACATTCTAAAATAATGTTTTGATAATTTCCTAATCAAAACAGTGTTAGCTGATTGTCTATCCAGCTTTCTTGCTTCGCATCGTGAATTTTATCTCTTTCATGCAAATTACCAATTAAAAGGGGAGAGTCAGGGTTGTGATTTCTCATGTTTCTTTGTACCGCCTGTACATCATTATTGGCATAGCAGTACCTGCATAAATGACCGCAGGTATCATATTCTCCAATATCACTTCCAAGTAAACAACTGCATTCACTGCGCAGGGATTTCTTTTTAGGTGCATTCAGTTTCATTCCAAGTGCAGTTTCGTAAGTCTGAATAGTCATACATCCGCTGCAATCTGCACCGTAACATTCAAGCTCCCTACCCTCTGCACAAGGCTTTATCGTAATTCCATATTTTCTGCCGATTTCAACAAAAGCCTTGCCTATGGAAAGTCGATCAGCATGATCAACCTCGTTTACCTGAGGAAAATTCCTAAGTACCTTTTTATAAAGATCAATAAAGCTAATAACGCAAACTTTTGTGTATCCTGCAAGATATTTCGCCACTTTTTCAAAATCGGCAATATGACGTTCCAACGTATATTTTCCATCAATAAAAATCGGGTCATACCGCCAACTTATAGAGTTAATGCCCACAATGTCAGAAAGTTTGCGAAAAGCCTCCATTACCTTCTCCTTGGGAGGAACATTTGGTTCAACATCTCTGCCGTATGAAGTAATTGTCACAAACCAGTATTGACCATAAGCTTTCAGTAAATCCATGTATTCAAACATAGGTGCAGGATTTTTTGTGCAAAAGCCTATCAGATCAACTACATCAGGTGATATCTTGTATCTCGTTATATTCTCTGGATTATAGGGATTCCGCACTAAAACAAAGCCCTCTTTTAGCCTGTTAGCAAACCACCTTGAATAAAATGCGGGTATATCCGTTCTCATTCCCGTCTGTAAAATCATTTTCTGCACCTCGCTTTATTTTATATTATATAATTATATACTGTTGTAATATCTGTAGTTACAACTGATTGCATTTGCGAACATTTTATGAGCTAAAAAGCCATAAAAAACCGTACTCTTCCAAAAGAAAGTACGGTCATTTTTATTAATCAAACTCATACACTTGAAGCCAGAAAATCACTGGTCAATTTATACTTGCCTTGAAAGGTTTCAATGCAGTCAAATATATGAACTGCTATAGTAAACCTGCTTGAAATCGGCATAACCATAACTCTTTTTCTATTTAAAGAACAACTAACCGGCAATAACTGATTTGAAATTAAAGCTATTATATCATTTGAAAAGTATAATGTCAATGGGAAATCAACGCTTGTCAAGAGTAGAATAGTGTAATACTTGTTCAGCTTTAATCTTGAAATATAATGCCTTTTGTGCTATACTTAATATGAAATATTATGTTAAAAAGGACTTTGCAATGGAAAAAGTTAAAATCGGTAATGTTGAAATAGAAAAATCAGCAGCCCTTGCCCCGATGGCGTCTGTGGCTGATAAATCTTATAGAATGCTGTGTAAAGAATTCGGTGCAAGCTATTTAGTCAGCGAAATGATATCCTCAAAAGGTCTTTGCTTCGGCGATAAAAAAACTGCAAGACTATGTGAAATTGAGAGCGAAGAGTGTCCAATGGTATTACAGCTATTTGGAGAAGAGCCTGTGTATATGGGAAAAGCAGCGTATATACTTAATCAGTATGCTCCCGATATAATAGATATTAATATGGGCTGTCCGGTGCCGAAAATCGTCGGTAACGGAAGCGGCTCAGCACTGATGAAAGCTCCGCAAACTGCCTTTGAAATAGCAAAGGAAACAGTGAAGAATGCAGCTTGTCCGGTGACAGTGAAGATCCGTGCAGGCTGGGATAGCGATAATATAAATGCCGTAGAGTTCGCTAAAATTATGGAACAGGCAGGGGTTTCAGCTATCGCCGTCCATGGCAGAACCCGTAACCAAATGTATTCAGGTCATGCCGATTGGAGTATCATAAAACAGGTTAAGGAAGCTGTGAGCATTCCCGTTATCGGAAACGGAGATGTGAAAACTCCCGAAGATTGTAAAGCAATGTATGATCGAACAGGCTGTGACCTTGTCATGATAGGAAGAGGTTCTTACGGAAAACCCTGGATTTTCAGAGATGTAAAACATTATCTCGAAACAGGAGAACTTCTTCCCGAAATAACCCTTGAAGAAAAAATGGCAGTAATGCTCAAGCATGGAAGAATGTTATGTAACTATAAAGGCGAAAAACAGGGCATGAAGGAAATGCGCAAGAATGTGGCATGGTATATCAAGGGTCTGCCGGGCTCAGCCAAAATGCGTGGAGAATGCGGACTTTTAAACCAATACAGCGATTTGGAAAAACTGGTTGAGCAGATACTTCAAAAAGGAGAGTAATAATGGGAAAGCTTTTTTTAGTCGGAACACCCATAGGAAATCTGGGCGATATGACCTATAGAGCAGTTGAAACGCTCCAATCTGTAGACTTTATCTGTGCAGAGGATACAAGAGTCACTGCCAAATTACTAAATTATTTTAATATAAAAACACCGCTCATAAGCTATCATGAGCATAATGCCAAAACCGCAGGACAAACCGTAGTAAACCGAATTCTTTCAGGTGAAAACGCCGCTATAGTGACCGATGCGGGAATGCCCTGTATATCCGATCCGGGAGAGGATCTGGTCAAGCTTTGTGCAGAGCAGGGGATTGAAATAAATGTAGTGCCCGGACCATCAGCCGTAGTATCAGCCTTGGCAGTCAGCGGACTTGATACCTCACGTTTTGCCTTTGAGGGATTTTTGTCTGTTACAAAAAAGCAAAGATATGCTCATCTTGCACAGGTTAAAAATTGTACCTCAACCATGATTTTTTACGAAGCGCCCCATAAACTGATTTATACATTAAAAGATATGCTCGAATATTTCGGCGACAGAAAAATCTCACTTTGCCGTGAGCTTACAAAAATCCATGAGGAAGCTTTTCGTACTACACTTTCCGAAGCAGTTGAATATTATACCGTAAATAAGCCAAAAGGAGAATTTGTCATTGTTATTGAGGGGGCAAAGGCTGAGGATATATTAAAAGCAGAAACCATCGAACAAGCCTATGAACAGGTAAAAAACCTCGTGTCAAAGGGTATGCGTGGAGCAGATGCCTGTAAGGAGATCGCTAAATCCACAGGCTTTTCAAAAGGCGAGTTGTATGCATTGCTCGTTGAGGATAAAGAAAATGAGTAAATTAGTTGTTGAAGAAATCGACTTTCAGCAGTGTAATGACTTTTGGGAGATTGATAAGCAGTGTTTTTCTGATCCATGGAGCTTGTCAGATTTTGAATATCAGATAAAAAATCCGAACTCTAAAATTATAGGCGCATTTGTTGAAAATAAGCCTGTGGGATTTGTAAATGTGCAGTGCATTGCAGGAGAGCTTACTGTAAATAATATCGCTGTGCTGAAAGAGTTTAGAAAACAAGGCATAGGCGAAAAGCTTTTAAAGGCTGCTTTAGAGGCATTTTCAAATGCGGATGCTGCTTTTCTTGAAGTGAGAGAAAGCAATATCCCTGCACAGAAATTATATGAAAAGTATGACTTTGTAAAAGTGGGAGAACGTAAAAATTACTACCAAAACCCCATAGAAAATGCTTTATTAATGACAAAAATCATGAAAACGGAGCAATATAATGAATTATAATGATCTGACCTTTGAAAAATTGGGAGATAATATTGAAATTTGTATTTCCACCGAGCATCGTTTCGGAACTGACGCTTTTTTGCTTGCGGATTTTGCAAAACCCAGGCATAAGGATAAAGTGTGCGATTTTTGTACAGGAAGCGGAATAGTAGCACTTCTTATGTATAAAAATTTTCAGCCTGCGCACATTTATGCACTGGAAATTCAAGAAAAAGCCCACGACCAGCTGAAAATATCGCTGGAGCGTTCGGAAATAGTCACCATTACCCCTGTTTTGGGAGATTTAAAGGATTGGCGTGCAGAAAACGAGCTTGACCTTATAACCTGTAACCCGCCTTATAAAATTGATAATACAGGAGCAAAAAACGACCTTGAAGCCGTTTCGATCGCAAGACATGAAATGATGTGTACTATTGATGATGTGTGTAAGTCAGCGGCAAAGAATCTGAAATTCGGCGGACGGCTTTGCGTATGTAACCGCCCTCAAAGGCTTTGCGATATAATGATTGCAATGAGAAGCTCGGGTATTGAGCCAAAGCGTGTAAGATTTGTGTCAAAAAATCCAAAGACCGCCCCATGGCTTGTCCTCGTTGAGGGAAGAAAAGGCGGAAATCCGTTTTTGCAGGTCGAACCTCAGTTTTATACACAAAATGGGAACGGCGGATTTTCTGATGAATTAAAAGAATTATACAGCCAGCCTGATAATAAACAGCTTTTTTCTAATTTAGATAAGCTTCATACCACCGATTCAGGCATAGAAGAATAAAGAAGAACCTTTCTTTAACTACAGATGACGTAGTGAACTGGTGCAGAGAGAAAATAAAGTCACCCAAAGCTCAAATCAGCCGTAAGGGTAAGAATTGGTATATATCTGAAAATGATTGTGTAATCACAGTAAACGCTAACAACTTTACTATTATAACAGCACATAAAATCAGAAAGGGAAAGGTCAATGAGATTATTGTTTGAAATCGACAAGAAAGATTACAATGAGAACGGTACATTTTTTATTCGCCCCTCTGTCAGAGGAATAATATTCAAAAACAAAAAAATTGCAATGATTCACAGTTTAAAATATGATTATTATAAGTTTCCCGGCGGAGGTGCCGAGCAAGGCGAAAATCATTTTGACACATTAATCCGTGAAATACGAGAAGAAACAGGTCTGATTGTTATACCTTCAACAATCAGAGAATACGGTCTTGTTCATCGTGTTCAAAAAGGCAAGGATTCCGATATTTTTATTCAAGATAATTTTTACTACTTTTGTGAAGCAGAGGACATAATACTGTCCCAACAACTCGAAGCTGATGAAGAGGAAGAAAAGTTTGTGTTGGAATTTGTTACACCTGATTATGCTATTGAAGTTAATAATACTCATAGTCACAGTTCAAAGGATGAATCACCAAGATTTATAGGTAGGCTTGAACGAGATACTCGTGTGTTGGAATTATTGATAAAAGAATTTGATATCCAATAATTGGAGGTTATATAAATGAAAATACTTGCAATAGAAAGCTCCTGCGACGAAACCGCCTGTGCGGTTGTGGAAGACGGCGTTAAAGTTCTTTCAAATATAGTAGCAACACAAATCGACGAGCATAAGCTTTACGGCGGAGTAGTCCCTGAAATAGCTTCACGCCGTCACTGTGAAAATATATCTGTAGTGGTTGCACAGGCTTTGAAAGAATCAAACTGTACAATTGACGACATTGATGCAGTTGCGGTAACATATGCTCCGGGACTTATCGGCGCATTGCTTGTTGGCATAAGCTATGCAAAAGGGCTTGCAATGTCTGCAAATAAGCCGTTGATTGCTGTGCATCATATCGCAGGCCATATTGCAGCAAATTATATTTCACATCCCGATTTGAAACCACCGTATTTGTGCCTTGTGGTATCGGGAGGTCATAGCCATATTGTTGAGGTTAAGGACTATACAAAATATCATGTTATCGGAAGAACTCGTGACGATGCAGCAGGAGAATGCTTTGATAAGGTCGCCAGAACCTTGGGTTATGAATATCCCGGCGGAAAATATATTGATTCAGCGGCGAAATTAGGAAATCCCGAAGCATATAAGCTGCCTAAACCGAGAGTTCAAGGCTCTGAGTATGACTTCAGCTTTTCGGGTCTGAAAACTGCGGTAATAAACCTTGTGCATAATGCAAATCAAAAGGGAGAAGAGATAAAACGTGAGGATATGGCAGCATCTTTTCAAAAAACTATCTCAGAAATTCTTGTTGAGAAAACAATGAAAGCCGCAGAAGAATTTGGGTATAATACAATAGGACTTGCAGGCGGCGTATCTGCAAATTCGGGAGTGCGTTCAGCCTTGCAGGAAGCCTGTGATAAGCGTGGATATAAGCTTTTCATGCCCGAGTTTAAATATTGCGGAGATAATGCCGCAATGATAGGATGTCAAGGCTATTATGATTATCTTGCAGATAAACGTGCAGGACAGGATTTGAATGGAATTGCAACGTTGTCATTGGATAAGATTTCTGAATAACGTTATGAATCTTCCAAAAAGAAAAAATATCAGATTAAAAGGATATGATTATTCCCAAAATGGATTATATTTCGTGACGATATGTGCATATAAAAGACAACATTTATTTGGAAAAATCGTAGGGCAAGGGCTCTGCTCTTGCCGACATCAAAATATTGATTATACATCAGAGAATTTCTCTTTACAATCGGCTTGTGAATTATCAAGTATAGGTCAGATAGTTGAGAAAGAAATAATTAATACGGAAAAGCGGTTTAAACATATTTCAATAACGGATTTTATAATCATGCCTAATCATATTCACATGATTATTTGGATTAATAATATACATGAAAATAATTTAAACAGATCACAATGCAAGCCACGGCAAGAGCAGAGCCCTTGCCCTACAATTGGTGATTTTATTTGTGCATTAAAATCAATGTCAACCAAGCGTGCAAATGAGAAAGACAATGTTAAGGGTTGCAAAATATGGCAATATCGATACCACGACCACATAATCCGAAATGAAAAGGAATATCAGGTAATATCAAAATACATATGCGAAAATCCGCAAAAATGGGAGCAGGATTGTTATCATCCGCAAAATAATAAATTAGAGGTGCAAACATGAAACTATTAGCAATCGACGGCAACAGCATTATGAACAGAGCCTTTTACGGCATAAGAGTCTTGTCCTCGTCAAAGGGCGAATATACCAATGCATTAACGGGATTCATGAACATTTACCTTAAGGAATTTGAAGCTGTCAAGCCTGACTGCGTTGCTGTAGCTTTTGACCTTAAAGCGCCGACCTTCAGGCATAAAGCAAATGCCTCCTATAAAGCGAACCGAAAGGGTATGCCCGAAGAATTGGCTCAGCAAATGCCGTTAATAAAAGAATTGCTCACCGATTTGGGTATTAAAATTGTCGAGTGTGAGGGGTATGAAGCGGACGATATTTTGGGCACACTGTCGAAAATCTTTGCCGACACGGGAAACGAATGCTGCATTTTGACCGGAGACAGAGATAGCTTTCAGCTTGTTGACGATAAGGTCACTGTTTATCTTGCAGGCACTAAAGAAACGAAGATTTATACTCCCGAGCGAATCAGAGAAGAATATGGTGTCGCTCCTCGTCAGATGATTGAAGTTAAGGCTCTTATGGGGGATAGTTCTGATAATATTTCAGGAGTTAAGGGCATTGGCGAAAAAACTGCACTTAGCTTAATTAAAGAGCAGGGCAACGTAGAAAACCTGTATAAAAACTTGGATAGTATGACTTTGACTAAAAGCGTAAGAGCGAAGCTTGAAAGCGGTTATCAGGACGCTGTTGACAGCCGTTTTCTTGCGGAAATCTGTCTTGAGGTGCCAATTGACAAAGCGCCTGAAAGCTACAAATTGGGCGAACGTGATGAGGAAAAATCCCGACAGCTTTTAGCAAGGCTTGAAATGAACAAGCTTATGGACAGGCTTGGCTTGACAGGAGCAAAGATCAGTGAAAATGCTGATATTACTGAATCAAAGACAAAGCTTAAGGACCTGCCGAAGTATGAGAATAAAGCCCTGTCTGACAATGATTTTACCGCTTTTTCAAATAATGAGGAATGCTGTTTTATCTTTAACGGAAAGGCAGTGCAAATATTTTGCAACGACATAATTTACAGCACAGATGATGAGAATTTAATACTTGAGTTTTTTGCATCTGATTGTAAAAAAATATGCTTTGAAGGCAAAGAGGCGCACAAATTTGCTTTTGCTCATGGGAGAGAGCTTAAAAATCTCACTTTTGCCTGTGATTTAGCAGGGTATCTGCTTAATTCTCAAGCCAGCGAATATACGGTAGAAAATCTTTGCCTTGCATACAATGTGATTTACCGCAGTGACATGGGTGAATTTGCGGATATTTCAAGCCTTGAAGCACTTTATCAGTGTCTTGAAAAGCAGCTTGAACTTACAGAAATGAAAGAGCTTTACTATGATGTAGAGCTTCCGCTATGCGAGGTGCTTGCTTCTATGGAGGTTTGGGGCGTCAGGGCGGATGCTGAGGGCATCAGAGAATTCGGCGAACAGCTTTCAATTGATATTCAGCGTATTACTGATGAGATTTATAGCTATGCAGGAAAAGAATTTAATATATCCTCGCCGAAACAGTTAGGGCAGGTGCTTTTTGAGGACCTGAAGCTGCCGGTGAAAAAGAAAACCAAAAGCGGATATTCAACTAATGCCGAGGTATTGGAATCGCTTATTTCAAAGCACCCTATTGTTCCGCTTATAATAGAATACAGGACTTTGACAAAGCTGAATTC
>OIAK01000961.1_pt1 | contig 10840 bp, 8 predicted proteins | sample 1580741 | NCBI WGS metagenome assembly OIAK01 (sample SAMEA3882521, study PRJEB24775) | human gut metagenome | biome: human-associated habitat; feature: intestine environment; material: feces | place: Netherlands | collected 2009/2010
TTTCCTTAATAAGCGCGCAGGTGTAATTCGTATTCAGCACGGAAACCGCCACGCGCACAGGGCTCCCCGCGACCTGCACGCCGGTATTCACAATGCAGGCGTTCGCCTTTTCCTCCGCTTTTGCCGCCAACAAAAACATGCCGTATGTCAAATTATAAAACGCTTTGTTATTCATTTTGCTCCTCTTCATCTATAGACTCTTCAGGAATACCCATATCAATGCCTGAGAGTTCTTCCATAGACAACATGTTGTTTTTCTGCAAAGCATTGATGGCCGCATTCCGCACAGACAAATAAAGATAATAACGAAGATTCTGATTTATTTTCAAATAATATTTCTTCTCCCAAAAATAGATAAAGAAATCCTGCACAATATCTTCAGCCATCTCAAAAGAATCGGTCAGCTGCACCGCATATATACATAATTTCATGTGATAAGCATCAAATAATAAACGAAAAGCCTCCTTAGGAGATGTCTGGAACAACTCCAAGATATACTTATCCTTTTCGCTATTATCTTTCAAATTTATCATCATGATAATACACTAATAGACATAAAAACTGAAAAAGGTTCTATAAATCATTAGATTTACAGAACCTTTCATAGGTGAAGGGGTGACTAGTGGGATTCGAACCCACGACATTCAGAACCACAATCTGACGCTCTAACCGACTGAACTATAGTCACCATGTTAGGCTTTCCTTTCGAAAGCGATGCAAAGGTACTGCTTTTTTTTATATCTGCAAACTTTTTGAGGAAAAATTATTCAAAAAAATACTCTTTTATGCCTCCATTCGATTTTCCTAATAAATTTTCAGTTCCTTTCAAGAAACGTTTCATCACATTAAGTTCCTCATTATTAATGGATTTATTAATAAAAGTAACAGGATATAATTCAAAGTTCTTTTTTTTACTTAAAACAGGTCTTGAAGTCCAAACCAATGCATATTCACAATCCGCTAAACGGGTTATTCGAAAAATCCGTTGCAACTTCAATCTTACCATAGCTCCTCCATCCGTTTTTTCTTTCGACATATTTGAGATAAAATTACCTAATGAATAAACAATGACATGCCGGGCAGGAGTCCGGGGGTCTTTTACAATTTCCATAGGCTGGAGTACATGCGGATGCGAACCTATTACATGATCAACTCCTTGTTCAATCAACCAGTTAGCCAATTCACACTCCGATCGTTCAGGGAACGAACAATATTCCACTCCCCAATACATACAGGCTATAATAACATCAGGAAGTTTTCTGCGTGCATCAAGAATATCTTTTTTTATTTGTTCCCGATTAATATAATTCACCACATTCGGAGCATCAGTCTTCAAGCCATTCGTTCCATAAGTATAGTTCAACAATACAATTCTAAAACCATTCTTCTCAATCAATAACGGGTAGCTCTTATGACGTTCTTCCGGGTTCCTATAGGTTCCAGCATGATGTATTTTCAAAGAATCCAGCATCAGAATAGTACGTTCCAACCCCAACTTCCCCTTATCCAGACAATGATTGTTAGCGGTCAGCAATACATCAAATCCGGCTTCCTTTATAGCATGAAGATATTCGTCCGGAGCACTGAACGCCGGATACCCTCTATAAGGCTTTCCTCCCAATGTCACCTCTAAGTTCCCTATAGCCATATCCGCCTCACTTATTTCTTTCTTCACATGACGGAAGCAATCATTATAATTATACCCGTCTCCTTGCCTAGCTGCATCAATTTGAGCCTGATGTTGCATCAAATCACCGACAAACAACAAAGAGATCTGATCTTGCGCCGATAGTGACAAACCAAACCATAGCAAAAAAAGAATGAAGATCTGTTTCATCTATTCTAACATTAGAGGGTACAAGATAGGAAAAAATTCGTAAAGAACAAAGTTCTACACTAATTTACAGTTTTCATACGCTTGAATTCCGTAGGAGCAACCCCGAACTGTGCCAACAGGCTTCACTAACCTGCACCCGTTCTGAAACAGCAGTACCATTGTTTTTTTCAAGCGAATAATACAAATAAAAAATTAGAAAGAGGGTCTACAAGCATTTGCAACAAATCTTTATATATCACACACATGCCTTATTGATGACAATGACCCCAACAGAAACCACGTCAGCAAGCATGCCAACCGCCAGTCCAAAAGACAAGGACATTTAAAAAAAAGACCAAGACGTTTTTAAAAAAGACGGCGGCCTTTTAAAAAAAGCTCGTCATCTTTTTTAAAAATGACCTGATCTTTTTTACCACAGCCGGAATCCGCCATATTCCATAAAGGTACAAATCCTCCATGCGCACTTCTTACAAGAAAGAAAGCCTAAAAATAGCCTACTTTACATCAAAACGGAATAGCCTATAAAAAGTATATATAACTGTATTCAAGCATTTTATGCAAAATTCAGCTTCACAATACAGTGAGGGCATAAGAGCATAAGTGAGAGCAATATTTTTTACCCTCACCATCTAAATCTTTTATAATAAACCTATTATACATGCAGTGAGGGCATGAGGGCATAAATGTCCCGAACTTCCCAGCGAGAAAGACCTATACATCAAGGACACTCCCGAAAGTATGATTACTCCGAAGAACAAAATAATCTTTTAAGAGCGAAAATCCTTCCTTATGATTTTACAGGTAAGTCCGAAAAGCAGGCATAACTTTTGTTCATGAAAACAAGTGTGTCAAAAGCAGGTCAGCTTATCTTGTAAGCATTACCAAACTTTTGACACATTCTTTTTTATCCATCAAGCTTCGCAAAGCATGTGGCACTTATTTGTAAATGGCCTTTTTTCCAGCCAGCAACGTATTCTTCATTAAAGATACAATAGTCATAGGTCCCACACCACCCGGAACGGGAGTGATATAAGAACATTTGGGAGCCACTTCATCAAATTTCACATCTCCGGTCAGTTTGAATCCGGATTTCTTTGTGGCATCCGGCACACGGGTAGTACCCACGTCAATAACCACCGCACCTTCTTTCACCATCTCAGCCTTCACAAAATTCGGCTGACCCAGTGCAGCAATGATAATGTCAGCTTCCTGACATTCTTTTACCAAATCCTTGCTGCGGCTGTGACAAACAGTTACAGTGGCATCACCCGGATAAGCTTTCTGCATCATCAGGCTCGCCATAGGCTTACCCACAATATTGCTACGGCCCAATACTACACACTTCTTTCCCTGTGTTTCAATATGGTAACGTTTCAGCAATTCCAGAATACCATTAGGCGTAGCGGATACATAGCAAGGAAGGCCAATGGACATACGTCCTACATTGATAGGATGGAAACCATCCACATCTTTACGATAGTCAATGGTTTCAATCACTTTCTGCTCGGAAATATGCTTCGGTAAGGGAAGTTGTACGATAAAACCATCCACGTCAGCATCCTCATTCAGTTCTCTGACCTTTGCCAGTAATTCTTCTTCCGTCACATCTGCTTCATAACGGATCAGACTGGATTTGAAACCACATACTTCACAGGCCTTTACTTTAGCCGCCACGTATGTCTCACTTCCCCCGTCGTGTCCAACGAGGATTGCAGCTAAATGGGGACGCTTGCCACCTTTAGCCACGATTCCGGCAACTTCCGCAGCAATCTCCTGCTTCACCAGTTCCGAAATAGCTTTTCCATCAATTAGTTGCATACTATTTATTTATAAATAATCCATTGAGCAACAAATGTAGCATAAATCAGCCACGTTGCATAATAAAAAAAGGAGAAAGTTCCGCACTTTCTCCCTACCTGTTTATTTAAACCTTACTTTTTAAGTTTCGGCATCATCTTACCCATCTTGCTACCGGTCACCATCTTCATCATCTTGCGGGTCTGGTCAAACTGCTTCAGCAGACGGTTTACCTCCTGAATGCTGGTTCCACTGCCTTTGGCTATACGCGTACGACGTGTTCCGTTCAGGATTTCGGGATTTGTACGTTCCTGCGGAGTCATGGAATAAATAATCGCCTCAATGCTCTTGAATGCATTATCATCGATATCAATGTCTTTAATCGCTTTACCCACACCCGGAATCATGGAAGCCAACTCTTTCAGGTTACCCATCTTCTTTATCTGATGAATCTGGCTCAAAAAGTCATTGAAGTCGAACTGGTTTTTGGCAATCTTTTTCTGAAGACGCTTTGCCTCTTCCTCGTCATATTGCTCCTGCGCACGTTCTACCAAAGACACGATATCACCCATACCGAGAATACGGTCTGCCATACGTGCAGGATGGAACTGGTCGATAGCATCCAACTTTTCGCCGGTACCCACAAACTTGATAGGCTTATTCACAACGGTACGAATAGAAAGAGCGGCACCGCCACGGGTATCACCATCCAACTTGGTCAGCACAACACCGTTAAAGTCCAGACGTTCATTAAATTCACGGGCTGTGTTCACCGCATCCTGACCGGTCATTGAATCGACAACGAACAATGTTTCATCCGGATTGACCGCTTTCTTAATCGCCTCAATCTCATTCATCATCTGTTCGTCGATAGCCAGACGACCGGCTGTATCGACAATGACCAAATCATAACCTTTCGCTTTTGCTTCATGAATAGCGTTCAATGCAATTTGCACCGGATTCTTGCTGTCCAATTCACTATATACAGGAACCTCGATTTGTTCTCCCAATACTCTTAACTGTTCGATAGCAGCGGGACGATAAACGTCACAAGCCACCAACAGCGGCTTACGGTTCTTCTTGGTTTTCAGCATACGGGCCAGTTTACCGGAGAAAGTAGTCTTACCGGAACCTTGCAGACCTGACATCAGGATAACCGCCGGACGACCTTCCAACACCAATTCGGCAGTCTCACCGCCCATCAATGCAGTCAGTTCATCATGTACAATCTTTACCATCAACTGGCTGGGCTTCACAGCCGTAAGCACATTCTGCCCCAAAGCTTTTTCTTTCACAGTATCAGTAAAGCCTTTGGCGACCTTATAGTTCACGTCAGCATCCAACAAAGCTTTACGCACATCCTTCAATGTTTCCGCTACATTAATCTCGGTGATTTTTCCCTCACCTTTCAGAATCTTAAAAGACCGTTCCAGTCTCTCACTTAAATTATCGAACATATATCTTTAATTATAAATTACGAATTATGATTGCCTGTCCTTCTTTACTAACCTTCAGAATAACAACAGGGTGCAAAAATACAAAAAACTTATGAACCTTATATCTTTTTATTCTGCCATTTTGCTTTTTTCAAATAAATAATGCTGCTAAGCAGTAACAAACTATAGTACACCACCTCTATAGAAAAACAAACAGAAACCGGTGCTTTCACCACCATGCCTATCCATAGAATGTAAAGGGCGTAGAATACCAAAGTCCCCATTTCAAGTATCAGAGCAGCCTGCGTATTTCCAGTTCCCGAAATGGCATTGAAATAGATATTCGCCACTGATGCGATAATCATCGCTCCGGCAATGACATACAACGAAGGCACAGACTCTACCAGCAACGCCGGTTCGTTGGTGTAAACCGAAAGCATGGCATGAGGAAAAATCACCACCACCGCCACACAGACCACCATAATGAGAAACGACATCCGGGCTATACGCCAAATCAAACGCATGACATGGGTTATCCCCCCCGCACCAATCAGATTGCTGACCAATGAATTGGTAGTAGTAGACAATGCCTGAACCGGAATGAGCATCACAATATAGATACTACGCACGATATTGGCAATCGCCAGCTCGCGTTGACCCAACCGTTCTATCGCGATGAAAAAGACAAACCAAGTAGCCATGGCCAAAAAATATTGTATCATGGTAAAACACGAAATACTCAGAATTTTTCCCAATAAAGAAAAGTCAATCTTCTGCCAGTGATTCAAGCCGAATTTCTTAAAATCCACCTTTGCGTAGGTATAAATCAAGAAAAAAGCCAATGAAGCGGCTTCAGCCATCACCGAAGCGACAGCTGCTCCTTTAATCCCCATCTCCGGCATTCCAAACTTACCGAAAATCAAAATATAGTCCAACAGCACATTCACCAATGCCATGACCACTGCATTCATTGTCAGCACCTTAGTACGTGTAATACCAATATACAGCGCACGGAACATCACGTTGACAAAGGCGAAGAAAAAGCCCCAAATACGCCAGTTGAGAAATTCCATGGTAGCATCAAAAATGGAATCAGATGAAATGAGCAAGCGGACAATGGATGGGGCCAAAAGATGTGTCAGCCCAAACATGAGCATCGCCAATCCCAGCAAGAATGTCCCTCCCTGTATCATTACGGGACCCACATCTTTGTAACGTCCTTCTCCATTACGACGAGCAATCAAGATTTGTGAACCGACACTAAAACCGAAAGCAATAGTGAAGACACAGATATAAAACAATCCACCCATGGCGGAAGCTCCCAACTCGACTTCTCCTACCCTGCCCAGGAAAGCAGTATCTGTCACATTGATAATGTTTTGCGCCAATAATCCGAGAAAAATCGGATAACTTACGTTCCATATTTCTTTGTTGGTATACATATATTTTTTTTGCATTGAGTAAAAGAGTTGCAAAGATACTACATTCTTTTCAATCCGGTGTTCTGAATGGAGTGAAGAAACCGTAAACAGACCAGGAATTTACTTAGCGGACAGGCGTGCCGGAACAAATATATCACAAAAGCATCAGCATGCTCCCTCATTCCACAGTTCCTACCAATCAATCACACAAATAAAAAAAGGATATTCATCATCCAAGTAAATAGTTTCTATTGAAACAGTTGATTTTTTCAATAGACGACACAAATAATTGCACAAAAGGTTTGCCCGTGTGTTATTTTATCCTACCTTTGCGCCCGCAAACAAAAAATCAAGTAATAAATGAAGAAACTATTATTAATTAGTGCAGCGACACTAATCGTTTCAAATTCAACTTTCGCAGGAGGTATTTTAACCAATACAAATCAACATGCAGCTTTTCTCCGTATGCTATCCCGTGGTGCTACAACAGAAATAGACGGTGCTTTATCTAATCCTGCCGGCCTGGCTTTCTTGCCCAAAGACGGATTCCATGTAGGATTGAGCATTCAGAGCGCTTATCAGACTAGAAATATTGATGCCAGTTTTATGACATACAATGGCGTTAGTGCCACAGGTCCTACTGTTGCAGACAAGCCTTTTGAAAAATATTACGAAGGAACAGCCGACGCACCGGTTATCCCCAGCCTCTTCGCCGCATATAAAAAAGGTGAGTGGACAATTTCAGGATTCTTCGCCATCACTGCCGGAGGTGGAAAGGCGTCTTTTGATGACGGACTGCCTATGTTCGACGCCTCAGCTATGGCAGGTATTTTTCAAGAAGGTTTAAAAGCAGAAAAACCTACGGTTATAACTCCTGATATGTATGATATTACAAGTGCCATGGACGGTAAACAATATATTTATTCTTTGCAGCTGGGATTATCCTATAAAGCTACCGAATGGCTTTCCGTATTCGGTGGAGGTAGAATGAACTACTTTACCGGTGGCTACAAAGGCTTTCTGAACGCTATTGTAAAAGGAACAGACACAAACCTGTTGCCTCTTGCTCTAGACTGTGACCAAACCGGCTGGGGACTTACTCCTGTTATCGGTGTAAATGCTAAACTGGGTAAACTGAACATTGGTGCCAAATATGAATTCAAGACCAACTTGAATATCGAAAACAATACAAAGAATATAGAATATCCCCGGACTCCTGAAGGTGAAGCAATGATAGCTCCTTACAAACACGGTGTAAACACCCCCAATGACATCCCAGCCATGCTCTCTATCGCAGCCGCCTACGAATTCCTTCCGGTACTTCGCGCTTCTGTAGAATATCATTTTTATGATGACAAAAATGCAGGTATGGCAAACGGCAAACAAAAATATCTGACTAAAGGAACCAATGAATACTTGGCAGGTATTGAGTTTGATGTAACCAAACAACTAACCCTCAGCTGTGGTGGACAAATCACTGACTACGGACTATCAGATAACTATCAATCAGATACCAGTTTTTCTTGTGATTCTTACTCTTTGGGAGTCGGAGCCAAAATAAAGATGAACAAACACCTCAATTTAAATGTTGGTTATATGTGGACTAACTATGAGGATTATACAAAAAAATCAACCAACTATAACGGAACCGGACTACCCGGAACAAATGTATATAGCCGTACCAACAAAGTGTTCGGTTTAAGTGCAGATTATAGTTTCTGATTCCTGTATATGAAATAAGAACAAGACCATGTCCAAATAACTGAGGCATGGTCTTGTTTTATAAAAAACTCCAAAGAAACTGATAATCCTTCAGCTGCACCCGCAACTGTTTCAGCGACCGGGTGATATGAAATTCTACAGTCTTTACAGAAATATCCAGCCGCAAAGCAATTTCCTTGTTCGGTAAATTTTTCATCCGGCTCAAAATAAACACCTCCCTGCTTGTAGGAGGCAATTCACTAATGGCTTCCTGCACCAAAGCTTGAATCTCATCACAAAACAATTTATCGGGATCACAAGCCTCCAAAGTCGAGATACGCAAAGCCAGTTCTTTCTGCCGCATATCTCCTATATGCTGCTCGGCACGCATACGTACCTCCAAGTGTTGCAAATGATTCAATGAACGATTTTTTATGGCAGTCAACAGCAACGCAGAAATATTGGTATCCTCCTGTAACTCATTCCGGTGCTCCCATACATTAGTAAAAGCCCCCATTACAATATCCTCAGCCTCTTCCCTGTTACTGACATACGAGTAAGCAAACTGAACAAACTGTTGCTGACGTTTGCTAAACACCTCCGTCAGTTCTGACATAAAAACATTCTTCGTCTCTTTCATTTAACTAATTTTCTGTTTCCGTTTTTAGATCTTGACATAAATACCTTTCTTGTATAAAATATGAACAATACTCCAACAAAATAATACATACAACAAAGCATAGGCTAATGAACCGGGATAATTTCCCAACACCGGAACCAGTACCTTTTCATAAATAAAGACACTTGCCCCCGTAGCGCCCAATAGAATCCCCATTATTTCCGCAAACACATAAATAAACAAAGGGTTCACTCCGAACGACCGGAAAAAAACGCACCAACCTTGATAACCTTTTATATCAATGATCCAGATAAGCAGAGCCAAAAAGCTGGATGCCAATCCGCAGGTTGTAATGACAAAAGTAGGCGACCACACTTTCTTATTGATAGGGCAGCCGTAACTTAACAAAAAGCCGGCAAATGTGAGAATTGTACCCACCAAAAACAATCGTTGTATCTTCTCGTCATTATCTTTAGCAGAAAACAATAACTTTCCACAATAAAACCCTACCATTACATGGCACACCGCAGGAAGCGTACTCAATAGTCCTTCCGGATCAAACGCCATTCCACCATCATGGTACATGTGGGATGTACCCAATGCCCATACATCAAAACGGGCCACTATATTAGTGGCCGACAAGTTAAAGCCGTCTCCCATAGCCAATAAAAGAAAATAGACAGCCAAAGTCACCAAAATGATAGCGGGAAAATATTTATGCTTCACCGTTATAGCAACCAGACTAGTCACACCGTATCCTATAGCAAGCCGTTGCATGACTCCTAAATAACGCAACTCTTCAAAATTCAGATGATGTGTAAAAACCGATTTGGCCAGAAGATTCAAAAACAGACCGATACAAAAAATAACGACTGTACGTTTCACAATCTTCCGTAATGTAGCATGAGAATAAGTAAAATTATATTTCCGCAAAGAAATATAAGTGGATATTCCCATAATGAACATAAAAAAAGGAAAAACGAGATCGGTAGGGGTTAACCCGTTAAAGGCGGCATGCTCCAACGGAGTATACACATGCCCCCATGAACCGGGGTTATTTACAAGAATCATGCCTGCAATAGTAATGCCTCTCAATATGTCAAGAGCAAGCAAGCGTTTGGGGGTATTTGCTGTCATGCGTGTTAGATTAATAAATTGGTTAACTCGGACAAAGATAGCATTCTATTAGCAATAAAGAAACAAATCTGTGAAAAATATTTTTATATTGTAAACATATTAATCTCTCTGAAAAACATGTTTATTCCGTTTTTATTGCTATTTTTGTCCAAAAAGAATTTCTATACCCCCTTTATTTAAAAACTTAACACAGATTTATTATGAAGAAAAAGAGTCTGCCAGTATTTTTCGTTGGGTTATTAATGTGTGGATGCCAAATGAAAGAAGTAATCAATGAGTACAATGTAGTTCCATTGCCTGTTACCATGAGCGAGCAGCAGGGACGTTTTTACCTGAACAGTGATGTTCCTATCGTCGTTAACGCCTCACAAGAAGTGAAACACATTGCTTCCAGCCTGTCAACCACTCTCCTGGATATAGCCGGTCTCAAGCTGAAACCGACTGACGAGTTACATGAAAATGTACCCTCCATTGTTTTTGACAGCATTCCGGGGATGGAAAAAGAAGCCTACAAGTTATCGGTCACCCCTCAACTGATAAAAATTACCGCATCGGCGCCTAACGGCTTTTACTATGGATTACAGACCCTGTATCAACTGTTGCCGGTGGATGTCTATTGTAAAGAAAGAGCACGTAATGCCGAATGGAGTGTACCTTGCGTTGAAATAGAAGACGCCCCAACATTCCGCTATCGCGGAGCCATGCTGGATGTATGCCGCCATTTCGCATCTATAGATTATATCAAAAAATTCATAGATGTATTGGCTGCACATAAAATGAACACCTTCCACTGGCACCTTACAGACGACCAAGGCTGGAGAATTGAAATCAAAAAATACCCCAAACTGACTGAGATCGGCTCTCAACGTTCAGAAACCATGGTGGATTATTT
>OIAK01000963.1_pt1 | contig 10821 bp, 9 predicted proteins | sample 1580741 | NCBI WGS metagenome assembly OIAK01 (sample SAMEA3882521, study PRJEB24775) | human gut metagenome | biome: human-associated habitat; feature: intestine environment; material: feces | place: Netherlands | collected 2009/2010
CACGCTGGCTTAAAAGGTAAGCTGCCCTGTAGGGGCCGGACATGTCCGGCCCGCGGCATAAAAAATACCGCCCGTAAAAGGGCAATCGAGATAAGGTTGAGGGCCGGGTATGCCCGGCCCCTACGGACTAGCCGGAAAGGTGAAAGAATATGGCTCACAAACCGGAAGAACTGCAGGAGGTCCTGCACTATACATTCAAAAATCCTGCGCTGCTGCGCATTGCGCTGACCCATACCAGCTATGCCAACGAGAGCAAGGTCGCCACGACCCACAATGAGCGGCTGGAATTTCTGGGCGACAGCGTGTTGTCCGTCGTTGTAGCGGACTACCTGTTCCACCAGTCGGGCCGCCCCGAGGGCGAGCTGACCCGTATGCGCGCCAGCCTCGTCAGCGAGGATGCACTGTTCCAGTTCGCACAGGAAATTCAGCTGGGTGAGTATCTGCGCCTTGGCCACGGCGAGGACCTTGGCGGCGGACGCAGCCGCCCGAGCGTTGTCTCCGATGCGTTCGAGGCGGTCATTGCCGCGCTGTATCTGGACGGCGGCATGGAGGCCGCGCGCAATTTCATCCTGCCCTTCATCACCGAGGGCAAGACTGCCGAGGACGACTACAAGACCCGTCTGCAGGAGGTCGTCCAGCAGGACCCGTCCGCCGTGCTGAAATACGAGGTCACCGGCGAGACCGGCCCCGACCACAACAAGCAGTTTACGGTCTGCGTCTGGCGCAACGGCGAGCTGCTGGCCGAGGGCCGCGGCCGCAGCAAAAAAGCCGCCGAGCAGCACGCAGCAAAGGTGGCGCTGGAAAAATTGCAATAAGTGACGCCCTGTAGGGGCCGGGCATGCCCGGCCCGCGGCATAAAAATCGCGACCCGTTTACGGGTACATAAGGCGAGGTTGAGGGCCGGGCATGCCCGGCCCCTACGACCATTTTAAGAATTTTGAAAGGTACCCATGGAATGCGCCTGAAAGAACTGGAAATCCAAGGCTTCAAATCCTTCCCCGATAAGACAAAGATCGAGATCGGCGAGGGCATTACCGGCGTTGTCGGGCCGAACGGCTCGGGCAAGTCGAACATCTCCGACTCCATCCGCTGGGTTCTGGGCGAGACCAGCTCCAAGCAGCTGCGCGGCAGCGGCAAGATGGAGGACGTCATCTTCGGCGGCACCCAGTCCCGCGGTGCCATGGGCTATGCCTCCGTCGCGCTGACCATCGACAACAGCGACCACGGTCTGGACATGGACGCCGACGAGGTCACGATCGGCCGCCGGTACTACCGCAGCGGCGAGAGTGAATACTCCATCAACGGCCAAAACGTCCGCTTAAAGGACGTGTACGAGCTGCTGCTCGACACCGGCATTGGCCGCGACGGCTATGCCATCGTCGGGCAGGGCCGCATTGCCGAGATCGTCGGTGCAAAATCCGCGGAGCGCCGCGAAATTTTTGAGGAAGCGTCCGGCATCGCCAAGTACCGTTACCGCAAAAACGAGGCCGAGCGCCGCCTGGAAGCCGCCGAGGGCAACTTAGAGCGCCTGCGGGACATTCTGGGCGAGTTGGAAAAGCGCGTTGGCCCCCTGAAACGCGACAGCGAGAAGGCCCAGCAGTTTCTGGAATTGAGCGAGAAGCGCAAGACGCTGGAGATCACGCTCTGGGTCGATGCCATCCGCCGCGCCAACGACTCGCTGCGCGACCAGCAGCGCAAGTACGAGGCCGCCCAGGCCGACTACGACCGCCTGAGCCGCCAGCTGGACGAGTTTGACGAAAAAAGCGCGTCCCTGCGTGCCGAGGCCCAGCAGCTGGTGCTGGCCGTCGAGCAGGCCAACGCCGACATCCGCGCCATCACCGAGGCAAACGCCGGCAGCGAGAGCGAGATCGCCGTCCTGAAAAACGAGAGCGAGCACAGCCGGTTCCGCATCGACGATGCTACGTCCGAATTGGAGCGCGCCGGGCAGGGCCGCGAGAGCATTGAGCGTGAGGCCGCGGACCACCGCGCTGCCATCGAGACGCTGAAAAGCGGCATGGCCGGGCTGGACGCCCGCGTGGCCGAGCTGCGCGAGGCCCTGCGTGCCCTTGAGGAAAAGGCCGCTGCCAGCGGCGAGCGCCGCGACGTCATTGACGCCGCCATGGCCCGCCTGCAGGACACCGCCACCGCCGCCAGGGTCAGCGCCGCGTCGGCGCAGTCGGCAGGGGAGGCTGCGGCCAACCGCCTGGCCGAGGCACAGCGCCAGGCCGAGGAGCTGAAAGCCGGCGCCGCCGCCACCGACGAGGAACGCCGCCGCGCCGAGCGCCGCTTTAAGGACGCCGAGGAGGCCGTGACCCGCAACGACAACATCAAGGCGGGCCTGAAGCTGAAATTGGACAGCCGCCGCCGTCAGCAGGCCGAGGCTGCCGACAACCTGCAGAAGGCGGACCGAGAAAGGTCCGCCGCCGCCCAGCGCATCCACATTCTGGAAGATCTGGAGCGCAACATGGACGGCTACCAGCAGAGCGTCAAGGCCGTCATGCGCGCGGCGGGCGGCGGGCGGCTGCGGGGCATCATCGGCCCCGTGGCAGGCATCATCACCGTCGAAAAGGGCTACGAGACCGCTATTGAGACAGCGCTCGGCTTTGCGCTGCAGAACATCGTCGTCGAGGACCAGGGCTGTGCCCGCGCCGCCATCGGCTTTTTGAAGGACGAGCGCGCAGGCCGCGCTACGTTTTTGCCGCTGGACACCGTGCAGGGCTCCCGCTTCACGGGCCGCCTGACCGGCACGGCGGAGGTCGCCGCCGACCTGGTCAGGACAGACCCGAAATATCAGCATATCATCGACAATCTGCTGGGCCGCATCATCGTGGTCGAGGACCTGACCGAGGCGTCCGCCGTGGCGCGGAACCTCGGCTACCGGAACCGCATCGTCACGCTGGACGGCCAGGTCATCAACGCGGGCGGCTCGTTCACCGGCGGCTCCACCGCCCGCAGCGTCGGCGTGTTCAGCCGCAAGCAGGAGCTGGACGAGCTGCGCAGCAAGCTGACGAAGCTCGAGCAGAAACGCACCGAGGCGGAAAAGGAATTGGCCGCCCGCAAGGCCGAGGTGGACAACCTCTCGGCCCAGCTGGCCGGTGCCGAGGGCGAGGGTATGAACGCCGCGACGGAGCACGTCCGCGCGAACCTCGAGCTCGAGCGCCTGACGAAGGCCGCCGCCCAGTACGACGAGACGGCCCGGAGCATCGAGGCCGAGATCGCCGCCCAGCAGGCCGCCGTGACCCGGAACGAGACCGCGCGCACCGAGGCCGAGAAGGCTCGGACCGACGCCGAGGCCGAGCTGGCGCAGTACACCGCCGAGCTGGCCGCCTTGGGCGAGAGCACGGGCAGCCTGACGGCAGAACGCGAAAAAATCACCGGCGAGCTGTCCGAAAAGCAGCTGCAGCGCCTGGCGGACGAGAAGGACGTCGGCCTGCATGAGGCCGCGCTGGAGGGCTTGCGGAGCCGTACCGGCGAGGCCGATGCCCGCGCCCGCGAGCTGCAGACGGCGATTGAGGCCGCCAAGGCAAAAATCGAGGCCAACGCGCTGAAAATCGCCGAGATGGAGCGCGTGCGCGGCGACAACCAGCAGAAAATTGCCGCCGCGGAGGAAACGATTCGATCTGCCAACGCGGCCCGCCTCGAAAAGGAGGCTGCGATCTCGAAGCTGGGGCAGGACAACCGCGCCCTGACCGACGAGCGCGAGCGGATGAGCGGCGAGATGGCCCGCCTGGCCGAGCGCCGCACCGCTGCCGAGACCGAGCTGAACGACACCAACAGCAAGCTGTGGGAGGAATACCAGCTGACCGAGAGCGAGGCCCGCAGCCAGTGCGTGCCGTTTGAGAGCCTGACCGAGCTGCGCCGCGGTGTGACCGAGGTCCGTGGCAAGATCCGCGCCTTGGGCAACGTCAACGTCGGCGCGATTGACGAATATAAAGAGGTCAAGGAGCGCTATGACTTCATGAAGGCGCAGGTCACCGACGTCGAAAAGGCGAAGGCCGAGCTGACGAAGATGATCGCCGAGCTGTGCAGCGAGATGCAGGAGCTGTTCACGGCGAGCTTTAAGCAGATCAACGCGAACTTCCAGCAAATTTTCAAGGAGCTGTTCGGCGGCGGTCATGCGCGGCTGTACCTGTCGGATGAAGCGAACGTGCTGGAATCCGGCATTGAAATTGAGGTCTCGCCCCCGGGCAAGGTCATCAAGAACCTGTCCGCGCTTTCCGGCGGCGAGCAGGCGCTGGTCGCTATTTCGATCTATTTCGCCATCCTGCGCGTCAACCCCGCGCCGTTCTGCTTCCTCGATGAGATCGAGGCCGCGCTGGACGACGTAAACGTCGCGCGCTATGCGCAGTATCTGCGCCGCATGACGGACCGCACCCAGTTCATTGTCATCACCCACCGCCGCGGCACGATGGAGGCCGCCGACGTCCTCTACGGCGTCACGATGCAGGAGGACGGCGTGTCGAAGATTTTGCGCTTGGATCTGGATAATGTGAGCGCGGACCTTATTACCTGATGGCATGTAGGGGCCGGGTATGCCCGACCCGCCGCATAAATACGACCACCCGCCAATGGGAAGCCACACAAACCCGCAGGGCGGCAAATCAAAAGTAAGGAGGGCCACGATGGGCTTTTTCAACTTTTTCAAACGCGATATTTCCGAGGAGGAATTTCAGGAGCAGCAAAAGGTCAAACGCGGGCTGGAAAAGACCCGCACGGGCTTTTTCCAGCGCATCGTCAATACGCTGACCAACGCGCAGATCGACGATGATCTGTACGACCAGCTCGAGGAACAGCTCATTCTGGCCGACGTCGGCCCCGCCTGCGCCGTGCGTCTGGTGGACGAACTGCACGATGAGGTCGAGGAAAAACACCTGAAAACCGGTCAGGAGGCGCTGGACGCGCTGCGCGGCATCATCTGCCAGGAGCTGACCCCCCGCTACCCGATGGATCTGGACGGCAAGCCCGCCGTCATTCTGGTCATCGGTGTCAACGGCGTCGGCAAGACCACGACGATTGCCAAGCTGGCCGGCCTGTACAAAAAGCAGGGCCGCCGCGTCATGCTGGCAGCGGGCGATACCTTCCGCGCCGCCGCCAGTGAGCAGCTGGAGCTCTGGGCCGAGCGCGCCGGCGTGCCGCTGGTCCAGGCCGGCATGGGCGCGGACCCGGCGGCGGTCATCTTCGACGCCGTCAAGAGCGCCAACGCCCGCGGCTACGACATGGTCATTGCCGACACCGCCGGACGTCTGCACAACAAGAAGGGCCTGATGGACGAGCTGTCCAAAATCTCCCGCAGCGTCAAGAAGGCCAGCCCCGAGGCGAGCCTTGAGGTGCTGCTGGTACTCGACGCCATCACGGGCCAGAACGCCATCAGCCAGGCCGAGGAGTTCTGCAAGGCCGCCAACGCCACCGGCGTGGTGCTGACCAAGCTCGACGGCACGCCCCGCGGCGGCTGCGCGGTCTCTGTGTGGGAGAACCTCGGTCTGCCCATCCGCTTCATCGGCGTCGGCGAGAAGATCGACGACCTGATGGAATTTGACGCACAGACCTTCGTCGAAAGCCTGCTGCCGGAATCCGCCCTGCAGAAGGACGAAAAAAAAGAGGAAGGGGAGAGCGAAGCATGATCGTTTGCGCCGCCAGCAACAACGCGGGCAAGCTGAAGGAATTGCGCCGCATTCTGGAACGCATGGGCCATGAGGTCAAGAGCCTGCGGGAGCTGGGGATAAACCTTGACCCCGAGGAAACCGGCACGACATTTGCCGAGAACGCCCGCATCAAGGCCGAGGCGTTCTGCAAGGCCAGCGGCCTGCCCACCGTGGCCGATGACTCCGGCCTCTGCACCGACGCGCTGCACGGTGCGCCCGGCGTCTACAGCGCCCGCTACGCCGGGCATCACGGCGACGACGACGCGAACAACGCAAAGCTGCTGCGGGAGCTGGCCGACGTGCCGGAGGAACAGCGCAGCGCAAAGTTCGTGTCGGCGGTCTGCTTCATGCTGCCGGACGGACGCGCACTGGAGGTCGAGGGCGAGTGCCCGGGCCGCATTGCGTTTACATTGCAGAACGGCGACTACGGCTTCGGCTATGACCCGCTGTTCATCCCCGACGAGTACGGCGCACCCGACGGCAAGCGCCCGAACACCGAACGCCGCAGCTACGCCCAGCTCACCCCCGACGAGAAGGACGCCATCAGCCACCGCGGCCGGGCAATGGAGAAGCTGGAAGCGGAATTGCCGGCGTTTTTGGGGTGACATTTAAATGCCTTCCCCTTTTGGGGAAGGCTTTGTAGGGGCCGGGCATGCCCGGCCCGCAGCATAAAAGCAGCAACCCGTTTAAAAGGAAACCACACAGACTAGAGGGCCGGGCATGCCCGGCCCCTACCGAGATATATACAATAAAAAGGAGATAATTTATGGCACTTACCAGCAAACAGCGCGCGGCTCTGCGCAGCGCGGCGAACACGATGGACCCCGTTTACCAGATCGGCAAGGGCGAGATCGACGACACCCTCAAGCAGGGCATCGCCGACTGCATCGCCGCACGCGAGCTTATCAAAGTAAAAGTGCTGGAAAACAGCGAATATTCCGCCCGTGAGGCCGCCGACATCCTGTGCGAGGCGCTGGACTGCGAGTGCGTGCAGGTCATTGGCCGCAAATTCGTGCTGTTCAAGCAGAAGAAAAAGGAAAGCGCCTACACCGCCGTGCTGGCAAAATGAAAACACTGCTCTACGGCGGGACGTTCGACCCGCCCCACAACGGCCACATGAACAACCTGCGCGCCGCGCTGGCACTGGTACAGCCGGACCGCGCCCTCGTTATGCCCGCGGGCACGCCGCCCCACAAGCACGCCAGCGCCACCCCGGCAGAGCTGCGCCTGCAGATGTGTGCCTGCTTCACAGCGCTGTCCCCGGCGGTGCAGGTCAGCGATTGGGAGATACGCCGGGGCGGGCGCAGCTACACCGTGCACACGCTGGAATGGCTGCGCGGCCAAGACCCGGACGGCGCGCTGTACCTCTGCGTCGGCAGCGATATGCTGCTGACGTTTCAGGAATGGTACCGCTGGCAGGATATGCTGAAAATGGCTGCCCTCGTCGTCGAGAGCCGCACCGGCACCGATGAGGCCGCCCTGCACGCCGCCGCCGCAGAACTGAAAAAGGCCGGGGGCCGCGTTCTTTTTGCCCGCGCCGAGAGCTACCCCTGCGCGTCGAGCGACATCCGCAGCGGGAAAATCCCGCGGGAGCAGTGGCCGGAGGTGCTGCCGCCGGAGGTGCTGGCAGTGATAAAGGAGCATCGGCTGTACGGGAGCCTGTAGGGCGGCCTGCCCCCAGGCCGCCGCGGCGGGGTGAGGGCACCCCGCCCTACGCATGACCCGAAAAGGCTGCTCTGTAGGGGCCGGGCATGCCCGGCCCGCAGCATAAAAATACACCACCCGTTCAAGGGCAATCACGGCAAAGTGGAGGGCCGGACATGTCCGGCCCCTACAGCCAGTCAGGAGAAGGAAAAACGCCATGGATTACTCCGAAGCCAAGAAGTTGGTCAAGGCCCGCCTGAGCGAAAAGCGCTGGACGCACACGAAAAATGTAAAAAAAATGGCTGTAAAACTTGCCAAGCGCTGGGGCACAGACCCGGAAAAGGCCGCTATGGCGGCAATTTTGCACGATTCCGCCAAGGAACTGCCCAGGCAGGAGTTGTTGCAGATTTTTGCCGATAATGCTATAATAGCAGAAAATGCCCCCGCGCGTCCGTCGCCGGTCTGGCACGGCATCGCCGCCGCCATCCTGGCCGAAACGCAATGGGGCATCACCGATCCGGAAATTTTGTCTGCCATCCGCTGCCATACTACCGGCAAGCCGGGAATGTCCAAGCTCGATAAGATCATCTATTTGGCCGATATGACCAGCGCCGAGCGCGACTGGCCCGGCGTAGACGACCTGCGCGCGCTGGAAATGCAGGATCTGGACCGGGCTCTTTGCGACGCACTCAAGCGCAGCATTGATTTTGTGGAAGAAAAGGGCGGCTCGCTGGACCCTGAAAGCGTTGCCGCTTATGAGTATGCAAAAGCACACCTTGAATAAAAACACTCCACAGAGCAGGGAGGAAATGTAATGAGCGAACCGCGTAAGCTGTATACCGGCAGTGCATCGGGCGGGCTGGATCAGGAGCAGTATGAGGCTGCCCGCCGCCGCGCCCAACAGCTGGCCGAACAGAATGCCCGCCGCCGCACCGTGCAGCAGCCCATGCGCACGGCCCAGGGACGGCATATCAGCCAGCGCCCCGTTGTGACCGAGCAGCCGGCCCCCGCACCCGAGCCGCCGGTACAGGAGCGTGCCCAGCAGGCTGCGCCCGCACCGGAAAAGCCCCGTGAGCTGACCTACGCCCAGCGGCAGGCCATGGCCTACCGCGCCGCTGCCGAGCGCAGATACGGCGATACCTTGCAGTTTCAGGTGCAGCGCCCCCGCCGCACCGTGAACCGCCCGCCGGAGCCGGAGCAGCGCGCCCGGCAGGCCGCCGCCCAGCTGTATGAGCAGCCCGCGGCCCCGCGGCAGGTGCAGCAGCCCGCCCCGCGCCCCCAGGCGCAGGCCCCTGTGCAGCAGGCGGCCCCCGTCGGCGGCATCCGGCTGGAGGAGGCTGCCGCGCAGCCCCGCCGCGCCAGACATGCGGATGCCCCGCAGCCCGCAACCCATAAGCCCCGCACCGCCGCAGGCGGCAATGGCGGCAGCCGCAAGCCCCCGCGCGATGAGGACGATGCCCCGCGCAAGGCAAAGGGCAGAAAGTCCGGCAAAAAGGGCGGCAGCGGCAAGGGCGGAAACGGGAAAAAGAAGAAAAAGATCCGCTGGTGGCAGATCCTGCTGATCACGCTGCTGGTCATCGCGCTGATCTTCGGCGGTGCGTTCGCGCTCATCATGGGGGCCATCACCCCGGCGGGCGGCAACATCAAGCTGAACCAGCTCATCAACACGCCCAAGGAATTCCAGGGCAAGGAGTTCAACATCCTTGTCACCGGCGTTGACCGTTCGTCCACCGGCGATCTGTCCGCAGGTGCGGCCAATGACTCCAACGTCAACGACGGCATGACCGATATGATTTTGTACGTCCATTTCAACAATGAGACGGGCGAGATGAAGATGCTGCAGATCCCGCGTGATACAATGGTCACGACGGACACGAGCGTCTCCGGCAACTTCCGCATCAACGGCGTGGCCAAGACCCAGGGCAGCGACAGCAACAACAATATGGCCGCCCTGTGTGAGCTGGTCGCAGACCAGTACAAGCTGCCCATCGACGGCTTTATGACGATCCGTCTGGAAATGCTGACCGAGCTGGTAGATATGTTCGGCGGCGTGGAGATCTACGTCCCCATGGACGTTGACTACGCCGCGCTGGGTCTGGGAGACAGCGTCATCCACGCCGGCTACCAGACGCTGAGCGGTGCGGCGATGGAGTTCCTGCTGCGTGCGCGTAAAATTTACCCCGACGGCGACATTGGCCGCCTGAACATGCAGCGCCAGTTCTACGCGGCGCTGTTCCGCAAGCTCAAGAACATCGGCAACATCTGGGACGTCGCCAGGCTGACCCCCGCCGTGCTGAACTATATGGAGACGAACCTCAGCGCGTCCGACCTCATCAGCTTTGCCATCAGTATGCTGAAAATCGATTCCAGTAAAATTATGATCTGCCAGATGCCGGTCATCAGCGGCCCGCAGTACAACGGCCAGTCGCTTTTGTACCCCGCGCGGCAGGAGGACGCGGACCTGCTGAACCAGTACTTCCGCGAGAACACCGGTCCCGTCGATGCCAGCCAGCTGAACCTGTGCGACAATGTCGTTGACCTGTCCGGCTACACGGCCACCGACCCGAACATCCAGCAGATGGGCGGCCTGATGACCGCGGCGGACGACGCGCAGAAGAACGATAACCTCGACGGCTCCAACCAGGTCACCGACATCATGGCGTCCGAGTCCACGGCGGAGAGCGAGAGCACCGACACGGATTCCACCGATACCGAGAGCCAGCCGGCAGCGTAATACAGAAAAACTTCGGGTAAAGGCGAAGCTCTCTCCCTCAGCCGCCTGCGGGCGGCAGCTCCCTCGCAGAGGGAGCCGAGAGCCCCTTGGCCCCCTCTGCGAGGGTGACTCCCCACGGTGTGGGGAGATGTCGCGAAGCGACAGAGGGGCCCGGGCCCGAAGGGCTCCCGCCGCAGCGGGTGGGGGAGAGAACCTCCCGCAGCCTGAAACCTACCCCTTTAAGGAGAACATCTATGGAAAGCAAAGAACTTGCCATTCGTCTGGCGCGTGCGCTGGACGCAAAAAAGGCCGTCAACGTCCACATTCTGGCCGTGGAGGACCTGACCACCGTCACCGAATATTTCGTCATTGCCACGGGTATGTCCACCACCCATGTCGGCGCACTGGCCGATGAGGCCGAGTTCCAGCTGGACCGCGAGGGCGTCAAGGTGCTGCGCACCGAGGGCCACGACGGCAAGCGCTGGGTGCTGCTGGACTACGGCAGCGTCATCGTCCACGTCTTTACCCAGGAGGCCCACGACTACTACGACCTCGAGCACCTCTGGGCCGACGCCACGGTTGTGCCCGCCAGTGAGTGGATGCCGGACGAAGGTGCGGACGAGCAGTAAAAATGCGGAATGGCTTCCCCCTCGGGGGAAGCTGTCAGCGGCCCCGACCGCTGACTGATGAGGGCAGACTTTCCCGCGGCAGCCTATAAACGGGCAGCGGCGGCAAACCCGCCCCTCATCCGGCCCTGCGGGGCCACCTTCAGTCTACGCGCTAAGAGCCGCCTTCGGCGGTTGCGCTCCGACACGCGCCTGC
>OIAK01000964.1_pt1 | contig 10820 bp, 10 predicted proteins | sample 1580741 | NCBI WGS metagenome assembly OIAK01 (sample SAMEA3882521, study PRJEB24775) | human gut metagenome | biome: human-associated habitat; feature: intestine environment; material: feces | place: Netherlands | collected 2009/2010
ACGTGAGAAGCTATCCACTGCGGGGACTGTGCAGCTATTACGCCGAGCGCGGCGGAATCATGCTGGGCTTTGAGTCATGAGAGCAGGCACAACCAATGAAAAGGGAAGATGCGCCGGAATCTTTCATCTGATCGTGCGCATTCTGACCCTGCCTCCCCATCGTCATCGGTATAACAGTGCTTCTGATGTATGTCCCCGCAAAGCTTATGACACTGCGTGAGCTGCTGCTGTGCGAGTTGTTTTTGCTGCTCATCCCCATGGCTGCATATCCTATACGGGAGATATTTCACATTGGAAAGGATCGGAGAAAGGGACAGCGCAGCACGGCGCTGGTATGCAGTGCCATCGGATACCTGTGCGGGTTTCTCTGGTCAATACTGACCCCGTGCTCCTGGCTCGTCCACATTCTATTCCTCTCCTATGTCATTTCCATCGCAGCACTGCTGATTCTCAACGCCGTTTTCAAGCTACACGCAAGCGGCCACGCCTGCAGCACGACGGCGCCTGTGTTTCTGCTGACGTGGAAGCTGCATCCGCTTTTTGTTATTCCGTCCGTGCTGCTGATCGCAGCGGTCTATCGATCCTCTTTGAAGCTGTCGCGCCACACCCTGCCGCAGCTCCTGATTGGCTCGGCAGTCAGTCTGCTCGCCTGTGGTATTTCACTGCTGATCTACGGACTCGGCTGACAGCCACGCAACCCGATAACTAAAAAATGCGCCATACCACTATTGCGCAATGTGGTATGGCGCATTTTCTGCGCAATCACTCCCGATCCTGTTTCTTTGGCTCACTCAGGGCTGGAGACGCTGTGTTCTTTTCCGCCGCCTTGATCCGCCTGTACATATCCTGCATCTTCCGGTCAATCTCGGCAATCTTACCTGAACATTCGAGCATCTCCTCATTGATGCCCTCCGGCAGCTTTGTTTTGTCTACCTTATATCGGATGTCATGCTCCAAACTGGCCCAAAAGTCCATGGCGATCGTGCGGATCTGTATCTCTGCGGTCACATGCTCCGTCCGATCTGACAGATACACCGGCATACGGATATCCAAATGCAGCGACCGGTACCCATTGTAGTTTGGCGTGCGTATATAGTCCTGCCGTTTGATGATCTCAATATCCGTTTGGCGCTCCACCATTTCCGCCACCCGGTACACATCGTCAATATAGCTGCATACCACTCTGACGCCGGCAATGTCGTTGATGCTCTCCCTCGCCGCCTCAATCGTCGGCGGAAGACCCTTCTTTCGTAGCTTTGCCACCATGCTTTCTATGGCCTTTACGCGGCCCTCGATGTGATGGATGGGATTTCTGGCATAGAGCACTTTGAACTCATTGTTTAGTATTTCAAATTTGAGGGATAATTGCTTTACCGCTGCATCATATAGATTTTGCATCAGCCGGATCTCATACGGGTCGTTTCGAAGCATTTTACCGTTTTCCCCATTTATCATTTCTTTGTCAACCATCCTTTTTCGCATTCTCTCTGGCATTTCGAACAGAGGCCTTCCACAATGATCCGATGCCGGTTGATTTGACGGCCGGTCATCCCTGCAACGGTTGTATCGATCTTTGTCCGGTAATCTAAAGGAGCATCTACTGCCGTACCGCATTGCATACAGTTCAGATGATTGTGCATGTCTGTTCGGCTGTCATACCGATCCGTACCTGGAACGCGCACATGACAGATTTGCCCGTCAGCAGTTAAGCGCCCCAGGTTACGGCAGACCGTTCCGCAGCTGATTTTATCATCCACTTTGCAGACATCCTCATATATCCTTTTATTGGCGGTCTTTTAGGAAGAGAGCAGCCATCTGCTCATAGCCCTCCTTTCTGGCCTTGGCTGCGAAGCAGGTGTACTTGTTCCGGGTCTAAGGCTCTCAGGCAAGGGGCTTTCAAAGGTTCTTTTCCGTCTGTGTGCCTGCGTATTTGTTGGTGTTTCCAATATTGACACACCCCTTTCTCGCCCGGAAATCAAGCATATGTTTTTCCTGCAAAGAGCGTCAACACACCCCATGGCAATATAGTTGTTGGCGCAGATAATGGCGTCCGGCAGGATTTTATGATCCAGGAGCTTCATCGTCATAAGGAAGCTGTCTGCGCGGGTGGATTCTCCCAACCAGATATACTGATCTTCCAATTGCAGGCCGGCATTTTCGAGTTCCTGCTTTACACCTTGCAGTCGATGCAGCGACCCAAAGTCGTAATACTGTCCGCCGATAAATGCAATTTTCCGGTATCCCCGTGAAAGAAGATAAGCCGCTGCGACGGTTCCGGAGTACACATTGTTGTTGTCAATCCAACACACCTGGCTTTCAAAATTCGGCGCGCCCAACACGATGTGAGGAAAGTGCGATTTTGTAAGCAGTCCGGACAAGGGGTATGCTATTACGGAAACGTGGATGGCCAGTGCGTCGGCACTTTGCCGATAAATCACTTCCTTGGCTACTTCGTATGCAGTTGCCGTGTCTACTCCGCGAAGCTGAAGCCGATACCCTCTGGCGCTCAAAGACTCCTCCAAGCCCGCAATCATCTCAAACATATGTGGATTCTGAAAGGCTGTGTTCGGAGCTAAATTTGCTAAAACCGCAATCGTTTTGGTCGTGCCTCTTGCAAAACTCTGTGCGCTGGCGTTTGGATAATAGTTGAGTTCCTGCATAACCCTGCGCACCCGCGCCGCTGTTTCCTCTGAAATACTGTAGTGCCCATTGATCACTTTGGACACGGTAGAAACAGAGGTGCCGGCCGCTGCCGCAACATCCTTAATCGTAATACCCATGACACAGCCCTCCATGCAGAATAATCATACAACTATTTTAAGTATAATTTATTCAGCATTGACCGTCAACAAATACTGCAAAGCCATGATCGTAGAGTTTCCTGTGGTCAAGTCCTTCGCTCCAATGCAGTTTACCGTATTCCTCGTCCAAATCAGCGGCTTTGCCTCCGCGATTGATACAGATGGTAACACGCTGATTGCAGTATTCCCTTGCGTAGATGATTAGTCCGCTTCCGCGCTCTGCAGATACCACGCGGAAATCGCCACAGCGAAGCGGTTCCAGTTTTTTGCGCATGGCGATGGCTTCCTTGAAAAAAGTACACAGAGTCGAATTTTCGTTATCCCACGGCATCGGACAACGGTATTCTTCTTCTGAAAGACCTTGAACACCCAGTTCATCACCATAGAAAACCGTGGGCATTCCGACAAAAGTCATCATAAAAAGAATGGCCAATCGATACCGCCTCATGTCTCCGCCGCACAAAGAGAGAAACCGGCTCACATCATGGCTGTCCAGCAGATTCATCTGCGCCGGAGTCATCTGCATCCGATAGCGCATGAGCATATCCGTGATACGTCCCGCAAAATCCGATGCATCAATGGATTGCTCCGCAAAAAACAGATTGCAGTGCTTTCGGAAATCGTAATTCATGGTGGAGTCAAACATGTCGCCCTGAAGCCAGTGCCCTGCGCTTTCCCATACTTCGCCGATGAGCAGCACATCCGGGTCAATCTCCTTCACCGCTTTTCTGAATGCCCGCCAGAAGCCATCGTCCACTTCACTGGCAACATCCAGCCGCCAGCCGTCGATGTGGAAATTCTTCACCCAATAGCGTCCTACCTCGCAAAAGTACTCTCGCACAGCAGGGTTCGCTGTATCCAGCTTTGGCATCATCCGCTCATAGGCGAAGCATTCGTATTCCGGATAATCCTCCGGATCGTCCGGACACACCACGGGGAATTTCAAACCGTAGAACCAGTCTCTGTAAGAGGATGCCTCTCCTTTTTCCACCACATCTTCAAAGGCGAAAAAATGCCAGCCGCAATGATTGAACACGCCGTCGATCAAAATGCGGATTCCCCGTGCATGAAGCACACGTACCAGATGATGCAGTGCCTCGTCGCCGCCAAAGCACGGGTCAACGTGAAAATAATCCAAAAGATCGTATTTGTGGTACTCTCCTGCCACAAAGATGGGATTCAGGTATACGCAGTTCACGCCCAGTTCTTCCAGATAGTCAACATTGTCGGCAATGCCCCACAATGTGCCGCCCAATTTGCCGCGTACGGGCTGACCATGATAGTCAATGGCTCGATCCTGAATGGAAATGCGTTTGACCCCTGAGGCAAAGCTGTCGGGGAAAATATTGTACACCACAGCGTCATTGACCCAGTCAGGCACAACCGCAATGTCTGCCCGGTGGTTGAACGGCAGCTTGAAATACTGCGAACGGTCATCCACCAGATGATCGGTAAATACATCGCCGTAATACAGAACCTGCTCGGTACCGTCATTCAGATGGAAGTAATAATACAGTCGCTTATAGGGACTATCCAGCACTACCTGCCAGTAATCATGATACAAATCGCTCGCTGCCACCTTCATGGCGACAGGAGTAAAAACGATGGGAGTAACACGGCAGGCGGTATCTCCATAGTAGAGCGTGCAGCTCTTCAAATCGCCTTTGGCGCAGCGCAGGCGAAAAACGATGTGCTTTTCGTCAAGTCCATGCGCGTACTGCGACATGGGGATGTGTAAAACAGCTTCTTTTTTCATGCTTATCCTTTCACTCCGCCGGCCGTTAAGCCGGAAGTCATGTGCTTCTGGCATAGGAAGAAGATGATCAGCACCGGAATTGATACGGTAATGGACGCGGCGGCAAAAACCGGCCAGCTGCCGCTCATTTCCGTTGCTTGCAACGCATACAGTCCGGCAGCCAGTGTGTAGTTCTCCTCGCCGGTCATAAAGGTTGTAGCATAGATATACTCGTTCCACACATAAATCAGGACCATCAGAGCTGTGACAACGATACTGGGCTTCGCCAAAGGCAAAACAATTCGCGTGACCACCTGAAGAGGATTCGCACCGTCCATCCGGGCAGCTTCTTCGATTTCCACGGGTACCGTGTCAAAATAGCCCTTGATATTCCAAAGGCTGAAGACCGCCATGGTCCCGGTATAGATCAGGATAAGGCCGGTTCGGTGATTGATAAGTCCCATCGGGCGGAGCAGGCGGTATACGGCAAACATCGACAGGACAGCCGGAAACGAATTGAGCAGCACAAGGCACTTCAAAATCGGTCTGCGACCGGGAAACCGCCGCCGTGAAAAACAGTAGGCAGCCGGAATTGCTACACAGAGTGACAGGGATACAGTAACGACCGCCAGATAAACGCTGTTGCCAAGCCATGTGAGAATATCTTCACCAAAAAGGACACGGCGGTAGTTTTCCAGTGAGAAGTTCTTGGGGATAAAGGAAAAATCCGAACTCAGCAATGTGTTTTGTCCATTGAGGGAAACACTAATCGAATAGAGAATAGGAATCAGTGTAATAAAACACAGGACGATAAAGAAAATATTCAGTGCCGTAAGGCGAACACGTTCTTTTTGTTTGCGGCTCATCTGGAACCCTCCTCTTGCAGCCGATACCGGGCGGAGAATGCAATCAGCAACACAAAGATAATGATGGATATGGCAGAGCTGTATCCATAGTTATTGCTGATGAATGCATTTTCGTAGGCATAGGTCAAAATAGTATGCACATGTGCGCCGGTTTTGGCTCCAGCCTGCTGTGTCAGAAGATAGATCACATCGAACTGCTTGAAGGTTGTGAAGATGGTGATAATAACAGCCGGCGCAATGATGGGACGAATGGCTGGAACCGTAATATAACGGGTGCGCTGCACCCATCCGGCACCATCAAGCAGAGCGCTTTCAAAGTAACTTTTGTCTATGCTCTGCATAGCGCCATCCATAATCATAATCATAAACGGCAGCGCCAGCCAAAGATTGACAGCCGTGCAGCAGATAAACGCCGACACATCCGAGGATAGCCACCGCATAGTCTCCAGCCCCAGCTTTTCCATCCACTGGTTTAGCAAGCCGAACTGTGTGTTGAACATGCCGGTTTTCCACAGGAGAATGGAGACATAGCCGGGCATGGCCCATGGAAACATCAGCAGCGTTTTATACAGCTTCCGAAACCGTAAGTTCTGTATATTCAAAAGGCTTGCCAGCACAAAGGCGATCACCAGCTGCAACACCATATTGACCACCGTCCACAAAACGGTTACGAGAAGCGCCGATAAAAACCCGGAATCAAAAACGAACAGCGCACGGATATAATTCTCCAAGCCGATAATGGTAAAGTCAAACCAGTGGTACACGTTCATGTTGGTCAGAGAGATATAGAACGTATAGAGGATGGGAAAGACTACTACCAAAGCAATCAGCAGGAGGGACGGTCCGGACCATAAATAGGAGCGGAGCCACTCCTTTTGTAGCTTACGTTTCATAGAAAGTTCCTCAATGCATGGCGTCAATCAAGCTGTTCGCTTGCGTCAATGCGGCAGCAAAGGCTTTGTCTACCCCCGATTTGGAGAGGTTTACATCTGTCAGCAAATTACCGACTACTGTCCACATAACATCCATTTCGGGGATATTGGGCATGGGAACGGCAATTTCAGCGGTAGTGCGCATTGCCTGCACCAGTGTATCATCACATACACGGCTGTCATCATAGCATGCGCTGTTTGCCGGAGCACAGCCGCTTGCTTGCGCCAGCACAACACCCACTTCCGGATCCAGCAATGCATGCAGCAGCTTTTGGACGGCGTCCGTTTTGTTCTGTGCCGCGAAGGCCAGCACATGAATCCCCTGCACGCCGGAGTAGGGAGCAAGAGCCCTGCCTGTTTTATCTACGGTAGGCATCGAAGCAATGCCGAGGTCTATATTCGCTTCACGGGCAGAGGGAACCATCCACGGACCGCCGATTGTTGCGTCCGCTTTCCCCTCCAAAAACAGGGTATTCACCGTGGAATACTCCGTTTCCCCAGGCATCAGATCTACAAATTTCAAATGATACTCCAACGCGTCCTTGACTGCCTGCTGATCGGGGAACGGTGTGCCGTCTGCATCGATAATGCTGCCGCCAAAGCCGTGAATCCATGCAGCGCTGTAATAGGCGGTGCTGTGCTGCTCCACAAAGCCGTAGCGACCGCGCCCGGTGTTTTCTTTCATATACGCCAGCAATTCTTCTGTGGTGGTCGGCACCTCTTCATCCTGCATATAGCGTCGATTATACATAAACAGCAGCGTTTCAAAATACAGAGGAAGCTGGTACAAGCTGCCGTTGTAGGTCGCAGCCTCCAGCGTCATGGGGAGATAACCGGACAGTTCACTTTGTGAGATCAGCTCTGTAACAGGCGTAAGTATTCCCATTTCGGCAAAAACGCCTATTTTGTCATGGGCAAATACAAACAGATCGGGAGCGGAGGAAGGATCATTGCCTACCAGCTTCAGCGAGTCTGTCAGGCTGGTTTTCTTTTCAAACCGTACCGTGATATCAGGCAGTGCCTTATCCAGATAAGCCTGTAAGGCTTCAATGACTGCGGCCTCCTTGTCGTGCCACACAACAAGAGTATTCGGATCGGCAGCTTTGCCGCCAGATCCGCCGCACGCCGCCATGGTCATTACTATCAGCAGCGCCAGCGTCAAGGCGAGAAATCGTTTCATAATATCCCCTTTCTAATACATAGTGCGGGGATGCAAAAACGCATACCCGCACTATTGTTATCAACCGTTACTTTGCCTTTTTCTTCTTTACCACAACAACGACCGCAACCGCTGCCGCAGCAGCAACAGCCAAAGCAACGCAAACAATCAGAACGGTATTGTCCTTTTCAGCGGCAACGATTTTGCTGCCGGCAGGTTCCTCATAGCTGACGGTTGCATTTTCCGCATCAGACACAACAATCCATACATCCTTTCCGACTTCAACAGACAGATCAGCGGTCTGGACAGAGCCTTCATTGGCGTTAATGATTACGGAGTTAATCCAACCGGGAACCTCGATGGTATACCAGTCACCATCCATTGTCAGAGCCTCACCGGGCCACGAAGAAAATGCATTTGTGCCGTCCGGCGCAGACCATGCCCAGCAGCACGGAGCAGACCAGTCGGAGGGAACCTGAGCGCGGACGGTAATATTTTCAGCCGTTTTGTTCGGATCTGTGTCGGAGAGCTCATAGCTCAGATCCTCATAAACGGTAATCCAGAGCTCCTTGCCCTCAATGCTGATATCGGCTGTCTGAACAGTGCCCTCGTTGCCGTTAACTATGACAGAATTCACCCATGTAGGGGCTTTGGCGGTGAACCAGCCGTCTTCACCCTCATCCATAGCCTGACCGGGCCACGCCGCAAATGCATTGGTACCATCGGGGGCGGACCATGCCCAAAGATTTACGCTTTTCCATGTCAGCGGCACATAAGCATGTACTGTAAACTTCTCCACATACTCGGGGACCTCTGCCATACTCTGCGCTTCATAGCTTACAGAAGCGGTCGCGTCATCGGCAACCGTGATCCAAACGGCTTTGCCGGCCTCTACCGCAATGCCTTCCGTCTGGACAGAGGCCTCACTGGCATTGACAATGATGTTCTGCACAAAGCGTGGAACATAAGTGTAATACCAGCCATCATCCAAAGGTTCAAGCTGCTCGCCAGGCCATGCCTCAAAAGCGTTTGTGCCATCATCCGCCCAGGCCCAACAGCAGGGAGCGTCCCAGCCTTCAGGTACGGATACGCAAACAGGAATCATCTCGTTGCTCATCTCTTCTTCCGCAAAGGCAACCGTATAAAGCGAGGAAATGCACAAAGAAACAGCAAAAAGAATGGCCAATACCTTTTTCATCTTACTTTCCTCCATATTTTTTTGTCCCAATATCACTATAGGGCATTTTTATTATAATTCACGCCAAAAATGCTGTAAATCGTTTTCTGTGAAACTGTTTTCCGTCCTTAAACTCGCCTGTCTCCCTCGATATTGCCGATTTTATTTGTGAAAATAGCCAATTATTGCGGCTGCGTTGTGGCAGTTTGCCCAGCAAAACGACATAAGTCTGTTAGCTGCATAGGAAAGCGGTTTCTCATTTTCTTTGCTTCTCACCCGTTCCCTCTGTACAAAAAAGCAGGAGGATTACCACCACCGGCACTCCTCCATAACCTTTCAAGTGAACAATTGTGAGTTTTGAACCCAGGACAGCTTTTTTCAACAGACACTGCCGTGGTCGCAAAGCAAGCCCTCAGCCTTTAGGCTGGTGTTTACGGAAGCTCTTGCAGTATTCATCAACGCCGCCGCTTGGTACAAGGTCGGCGTATGCCCCTCCGTCAGTATTTGGACGCCAGCCGTCCATAAGCTTGTCGTTCTCCATGATAAAGGGGCTCGCCGTATTCTGTCCCCATGAGGTGTCATATTTCCCCATAAGGTAATCGCTCAGTGCCGTTCGGTCGGCAAAGCGCAGCATCCGGTACGGCTCCTGAAAGGCGACCTTTTCCACAAAGTAAAGCGCGCCGTCCTCTGCCGTCAAAAGTACGCCAACATGCCCGACAAACAGCAGAGATTCCTCCTCGGTCGGCTTATCATGGAAGAATACCGTGATGAGGTGGATTCTTTCATTCTCCCGGAAGATAACACCGCGGGAAGCCCATTCCTCTTGTACGGTTTGTACATGACGCTTGATCTCCGTGGTATCCTCCGCCTTCATGGAGGAATACAGTGCGCGGAAATCTGCAAGGCTGCTTCCGCCCAGCGCATCGGGATCTGTTTTCAGCGTTTCCTCGTCCACAAACAGCACATCTTCACCAGCATTGATTTGAGAGTCTGCGCTCACGGAAAGGAAGTCCCCAAACAGGTTCATGGCGGTGATCCGGCAGTTATAGCCCGGAAACGTCCCGTTCTTCGCCGTCCATTCGTCCTGCATCGCGTAAGGGTCATATTTCGTATACAGCAGCTCCGCTTCCTCAAAGCCATCCGTAAGCCATTCCTGCTTCACGCTGTCATTAAAGCGGTCCACACGGCGGAAAAAGCTCTGAATACGCCTGTCCGACACGCCTGTGTCGGACAGCAGCTCCTTCAAAAGTTCCCTTGATCCGCTGTCGTTCAGGTTTGTGTACTCGATTTTATTTACTGCCGGCTGCAGTTCAGAAAAATCTCCACTTCTTCCACAGCCTGCAAGTACAGAGACTCCAAGAAGCGTGCATAACGCAAGTGCTGCTGTCTGCTGGTTCAATTTCATCTATTTTGATCTTCCTTTCTTCGTCTGCAAAACTCTTCATGTTGCTTAGGATACCTCTTAGCGCATAATATCTTTGTTAAGAGCGCGCAGTTTACGGAGAAGCCTTCACAACTGGCATGCTGTTAATTTCGTAATGACGAAGCAGGATATCTGCCCTCGGCCGTACTTGTCATCACACACATCGCAGAGATCTTCTATCATTGCCACCGCATTGAGGGTAGCGACATAGCGAAGGGATTCTTAACGCATCCGCGAATTTGTTCTCAATGGTCTTCAACCATCGGTGCGGCGCGGTCGCTGTAACGGGCGCAGATGGCGCATTCGTGCAGACCTCTTTCGCCATGACTTTGACATCTCGCTTTTCCCGCAGGAGCATCTGTGTATAGCCTTTCCCGACATTCGTCCGTCCCATACCTTCGTACTCCATAAATAATTCACAAGGGCAGAGCCCATTTTCCCCATGATGACGTTTCGCTTTCAGCCTTACCCTGTGTGCCGATTATTTCTTGCATCCCTAAGCACATGGTACTGCAAAAGGTTCACGCTGCATCTCCGTTCTTGATGTAGGCGGCAAGAATGGCAATAAACTCCGAAGGAAGAGGTTCCCGCTTCAAGGGATACTTCGTGATGGATCTCAGCGCCTCTCTTTCTGTTTCCCATACCCGGTCCACTGCAATGCAGACGCTGCGCTTCACGTTGAAAATGCAGGTGTGATAGTGTCCGGCAACTGCCGGGTACAGCCACC
>OIAK01000965.1_pt1 | contig 10814 bp, 8 predicted proteins | sample 1580741 | NCBI WGS metagenome assembly OIAK01 (sample SAMEA3882521, study PRJEB24775) | human gut metagenome | biome: human-associated habitat; feature: intestine environment; material: feces | place: Netherlands | collected 2009/2010
CAAACGGCTATACCGAGCTTTCCGAACGCGAACGCTGGGAGGTAGCCCCCGGCGGGAAGTATTTCGTCCGCCGCAACGGCTCGAGCACCATCGCCTTCCGCGTGCCGGAGATGATCGACGGCGGCTTCGCCATGGCTGCGGCGCACTCCGACTCGCCGACGTTCCGCCTGAAAGAGCATCCCGACCGCCGCAGCGCGCATTATGTCCAGCTCTCCACCGAAAAATACGGCGGCATGCTGATGTCCACGTGGTTCGACCGCCCACTCTCCGTCGCGGGCCGCGTCTTCGTGCGCGCAAACGGCGAGATCGTTGAAAAACTCGTGAGCGTCGACCGCGACCTGCTCGTCATTCCCAATGTCGCCATCCACATGAACCGCACGGCGAACGACGGCATGAAGTACCTCGCGAATATCGACACGCTGCCGCTGCTCGGCGGCAAAGAGAGCGGCGGCATCCTGCCCATCGTCGCCAAGGCCGCGGGCGTCGCGGAAAATGACATCCTCGGCAGCGACCTGTTCCTCTACTGCCGCGGCGAGGGGACGCTGCTTGGCGAGAACGAGGAGTACATCCTTTCTCCCAAGCTCGACGATCTCGAGTGCGCCTGCGGCTGCCTTGAGGGCTTCCTTGCGGCGAAGGAGAGCGGAAATATCGCTGTCTGCTGCATTTTCGACAATGAAGAGGTCGGCTCGTCCACTAAGCAGGGTGCGGGTTCGACGTTCCTGCGCGACACGCTGCGCCGCATCGCCCTGTGCCTCGGAAAGGACGAGCAGGAGCTCCAGATGATGCTCGCGTGCAGCTTCCTCGTCTCGGCGGACAACGCGCACGCCCAGCACCCCAACCACGGTGAATACGCCGACCCCGACAACTGCCCGTATATGAACGAGGGCGTCGTCATCAAATTCAACGCCAACCAGCGCTACGCGACCGACGGCCGCTCCTGCGCTATTTTCCGCGCCGTGTGCGAAAACGCAGGCGTTCCCACGCAGGTCATGTCGAACCGCTCCGACCTTGCCGGCGGCTCGACGCTCGGCTCGATCTCCGATACGCTCGTGCCGGTCAGCACGGTGGACATCGGCCTGCCTCAGCTCGCGATGCACTCTTCGTGGGAGACCGCGGGCGTGCAGGACTATGAATTCCTGATCCGCGCGATGACGGAGTATTTCGGCAGCGCACTGTAAGAGACCTGCCGAAACGGTAGACAAAAGCACGGAAACATGCTAAAATAAAACGATTTTTGTAGGAAATACGCTTTCAAACATAGAAAGGAAGAAGATAACTATGGACGTTAAGGAAATTCTCAAGCATGTTGACCATACCCTCCTCAAGCAGACCGCCACCTGGGAGGACATCAAGCAGATCTGTGACGACGGCATCAAATACGGCTGCGCGAGCGTCTGCATCCCGCAGACCTATGTGAATCACGCCGCGCACTACGTCGCCGAGCAGCAGCACTATGGCTTCGGCCAGCTGCCCATCTGCACGGTCATCGGCTTCCCCAACGGCTACACGCCCAGCGGCATCAAGTGCATGGAGGCCGAGTCCGCCGTCGCCGACGGCGCGACCGAGATCGACATGGTCATCAACCTCGGCTGGGTCAAGGAGGGCCAGTACGACAAGATCCTCCAGGAGATCAACTCTGTGAAAATCTCCTGCCACGGCAACATCTTAAAGGTCATCATCGAGACCTGCCTGCTCACCGACGAAGAGAAGATCAAGCTCTGCGAGGTCGTCTCCAATTCTCACGCCGACTATATCAAGACCTCCACGGGCTTTGCCGGCGGCGGCGCGACCCGTGAGGACGTCGCCCTCATGGCCGCCCACATGACCAACGGCAAGAAGATCAAGGCCGCCGGCGGCATCGCGAGCCTGCAGGACGCCGAAGATTTCCTCAAGCTCGGCGCCGACCGCCTCGGCACGTCCCGCATCGTCAAGGCCGTCAAGGAGCTCGAGGCCAAGGGCGAACTTTAAGAAAGGGGAGGGCTCAATATGCCGACTCCGCATAACAGCGCGAAAAAGGGCGACTTCGCCAAGACCGTTCTGATGCCCGGCGACCCGCTGCGCGCGAAGTTCATCGCCGAAACATTTTTAGATGAACCAAAGCTCGTCAACAACGTCCGCGGCGTGCAGGGCTACACAGGCACCTACAAGGGCGTTCCCGTCAGCGTGATGGCCAGCGGCATGGGGATGCCGTCCATCGGTATCTACTCCTACGAGCTGTTCACGCAGTACGATGTCGAGAGCATCATCCGAGTGGGTTCGGCGGGCGCGCTGCAAAAGGACTTGAAGCTCGGTGACGTGGTCGCGGGCATGGGTGCGTGCACCAACTCGAATTACGCCGCGCAGTACGGCCTCGGCGGCACGTTTGCGCCCATTGCGGACTTTCGGCTGCTCTCCGCCGCCGTTGAATCGGCGAAGGAGCTCGGCGTCCGCATGGACGTCGGCAACCTCTACTCGTCCGACACGTTCTACGACGCGTCGAACCCGTCGCTCAAGTGGGCGGACATGGGCGTGCTCGCCATCGAGATGGAGGCCGCCGCCCTCTACTGCAACGCCGCCTATACGAAAAAGCGCGGACTTTCCCTCTGCTCGATCTCCGACAATATCCTCACCGGCGAGGAGCTTTCGCCCGAGGCGCGGCAGACGAGCTTCACCGCCATGATGAAAATCGCGCTCGAAACAGCCGTAAAGATGGCGGCAGAATCCCAAAAGTAAGGAGATTATCATGCCATGCGCGTGATCGACATTGAAAACATTGTGACCAACATGAAGGACGACACCCGCTTCGTCCTGCGCTGCGAGGAGGTCTTTCACGACAAGATCAGCTCCGCCGCGGCGAGCATTTTAATGAACAAGGGGCAAAAGCCCATCGTCTGCCTGACGGGCCCGAGCGGCTCGGGCAAGACGACGACGGCGATGCGCCTGCGCGAATACCTCGAAAACCTCGGCGTCAAGGTCTGCATGCTCAGCATGGATAACTTTTTCCTGCCGCTTGATCAGCGTCCGCCCGAGGCGAGCGACTGGGAGTCGCCCTACTGCGTGAACCGCGATTTACTCATCGAGGATATCCACCGCCTGATGGACGGCGAGCTCGTGGAGCTGCCGGTCTACGACTTCAAGGCCGGCGGCGTCGGCGGTTACAAGCCCATGCAGGGCGACAAGGACGCCGTCATCATCGCCGAGGGCATCCACATGCTCAACCCGCTGATTTTCGACCAGCTCAGAAGCGAAGCTACGGGCGTTTACGTTGCCCCACGTACGCGTATCATCACGCACAAGGACCGCATCGTTCGTCCCGAGCAGCTGCGCGTGGCGCGCCGCATGATCCGCGACTATCAGGGCCGCGGCCATTCGCTGCGTCAGACCGTCGAGCGCGCCGAGAGTGTCGACCGCGGCGAGCTCAACTACATCATGCCGAACAAGCCGAACGCGAGCATCCACATCGACACGTTCCACGACTACGAGCCGTGCATCCTCGCGCGGTATTTGAAGGAGATCCCCGAGTTTTACAGCCAGCTCGACGATCAGTTTATCGCCGAGCACGGACTGAGCGACCTGATGGACGTTGTCAACTCCGTGCCGTCGCTGCGCACGGACTATGTCCCGCGCGACTCCATCGTGCGAGAGTTCGTCGGCGGCAGCTGCTTTGAGTATTAAATCGGCAAAATCCGACAACAAACTGTAATTTCTGCTTTTTACAATACAAAACGTAATCGAAATTTGGCGCTTTTGCGCGAAAAGGGGAGGAAGAGCGAATGCATTCTGACGAGCGGCGAAAGGCCATTGCCGACGTGCTGCGCGCGGCGGACGCGCCGGTCAGCGCCTCCGCGCTGGCGGAAAAATTCTCCGTCTCGCGCCAGATCATCGTGGGCGATATCGCGCTGCTGCGCTCCTCGGGCGAGGAAATTCTCGCCACTCCGCGCGGCTATGTGACGCCGAAGGAGGCGCGCGGCATCGTCCGCCGCGTTGCCGTGAAGCACACGCCGCAGGAGATGGAAGCCGAGCTCAACACCATCGTCGACAACGGTTGCACGGTCATCGACGTCATCGTCGACCACCCGATCTACGGGCAGCTCACCGGCCCGCTGCAAATTTCGAACCGCTACGAGGTCAGCCAGTTCATTGAGCGCTGCAAAAAGGCGGAGCCGCTGTCCAGTCTCACCGACGGCATCCACCTGCACACGCTCTCCTGTCCCGACGAGGCGGCGTTCGAGCGCACGAAGAGTGCGCTGCGCGCGCTGCACGTCCTGCTGGAGGAAAACGGAAATTAAGGGTTGACAATCCTCACACAAACGATTATAGTGTCATGTGCACGTGTCAAGACACCTGCACATGACACTATTTTATTTTTAGGCTGTGAGGATATCATGGAAAAATTCAAAGCGTTCTGCAAACGCAAAAACATTGAAGTTTCGGCCAAGCGCTACGGCATCGATGCGCTCGGCGCAATGGCGCAGGGCCTCTTCTGCTCGCTGCTCATCGGCACGATCATCAAGACGCTCGGCGCGCAGCTGGGCGTTCCGTTTCTGACGGACATCGGCACCTATGCGATGTCCGTCTCCGGCCCTGCGATGGCCATTGCCATCGGCTACGCGCTGCAGGCACCCCCGATGGTGCTCTTCTCCCTCGCGGCGGTGGGCTATGCGGCCAACGCCGAGGGCGGCGCAGGCGGCCCGCTCGCCGTGCTCATCATCGCGATCCTTGCCGCCGAGTGCGGCAAGGCCGTGAGCAAGGAGACGAAGATCGACATTTTGGTCACGCCCGCCGTGACCATCCTGGTCGGCGTCGCGCTCGCCAAGTGGATCGCCCCGCCCATCGGCACGGCGGCCTCGGCGTTTGGCATTATCATCGACAATGCGACCAAACTCCAGCCGTTCTGGATGGGCATCGCGGTCTCCGTGCTTGTCGGCGTCGCGCTCACGCTGCCGATCTCTTCCGCCGCCATCTGCTCGGTGCTGGGCCTGACGGGCCTTGCCGGCGGCGCGGCCGTCGCAGGCTGCTGCGCGCAGATGGTCGGCTTCGCCGTGATGAGCTTTAAGGAAAACCGCTGGGGCGGCCTTGTCTCTCAGGGCCTCGGCACGTCGATGCTCCAGATGCCGAACATTGTCAGAAATCCCCGCGTCTGGATCGCGCCGACGCTCGCCTCCGCCATCACCGGCCCCATCGCAACGTGCGTGTTCCGCCTTGAGATGAACGGTGCGCCGATCAATTCCGGCATGGGGACCTGCGGCCTGTGCGGCCTCATCGGCGTGTGGACGGGCTGGGTCTCCCCGAGCGAGGAGGCCATCGCCAAGGGCGCGGCGGCCATGAGCCCCACGGGCTTTGACTGGCTGGGCCTCATCCTCGTCGCCATCGTGCTGCCCGCGATCCTTGCGCCGGCCATCAACACGGTCTGCCGCCGTCTCGGCTGGGTCAAGGACGGCGACCTGAAGCTCGACTGAGAAAATAACGTGTAAAAAGTGTGGACTTTTTGTAAAGAATCCCATCAATTATCACAAAAAAAGTAAAATCGGGGAGAATCGGACTTGATTCTCCCCTTTGCTTTTGCTATACTGTCAGACGAAGTGCGTCCGCACTTCAAAATAAACCGGAAAGCGGCCCGCCGCCGACCGGAAAAATAAGGAAGGATAGAAGAATGAAGAAGTTTTTTGCGCTGCTTCTCGCTCTCGTCATGGTTCTGTCCCTCGTTGCCTGCGGTGATAAGAAGACCGACGACAATCAGGGCGACACCAACACTGACGATCAGCAGGGCGGGACCACCACTTACACCAATCCTGACGATATCGACGACAACATGACGTCCGAAGACGGCAAGTATGAGATCGCGTTCGTCACCGACGTCGGCCAGCTGAAGGATAAGTCCTTCAACCAGGGCACCTTCGACGGCGTGAAGCTCTATGCCGCCAACAACGGCCTGAGCTACAAGTACTATCAGCCCGCCAACGGCGATCAGGCGACCGATGACGACCGTTACGACGCCATGAAGGCTGCCGTGGACGGCGGCGCCAAGGTCATCGTCTGCGCCGGCTTCATGCAGGGCACGGCCCTCGAGAAGGCTGCTAAGGAATTCACCGACACCAAGTTCGTCTTCATCGACGGTTGGTCCCTCGGCCTTGACAACGTTGCGGGCATCGCCTTCAACGAAGAGCAGTGCGGCTACTTCGCCGGTTACGCTGTCGTCAAGGAAGGCTATGAGAAGCTCGGCTTCACCGGCGGCGGCGGCGGCACGAACCCCGCCTGCATCCGTTACGGCTGGGGCTTTGCTCAGGGCGCGAACGACGCTGCCAAGGAAATGGATAAGACCGTCGACCTGAACTACTCCTGGGAGTACGGCGCTTCCTTCCAGGCTTCCCCCGAGCTGCAGACCATGGTCTCCGGCTGGTACTCCAACGGCACTGAGATCGTCTTCGCCTGCGGCGGTTCCATGTTCCAGTCCGTCGCCGCTGCCGCTTCCGCTGAGGACGGCAAGGTCGTCGGCGTCGACGTCGACCAGTCCAGCGAGTCCGAGACCGTCGTCACCTCCGCTATGAAGGGCCTGAGCGACGCTGCCGAGTGGGCGATCGCCAAGGTTTACGATGGCACCTGGGACGAGATCGGCAATGCTGCCACCTCCCTGGGCGTTGCTGAGAATGCTGTCGGCCTGCCGACCGCTACCTGGTCCATGGAGAACTTCTCCGTTGCCGACTATGAAGACCTCTTCCAGAAGGTCCTCAACGGCGACATCACCATCGACAACAACTCCGAGATGGCTGACCCCTCCACCGCCGGCCTGAGCAACGTCAACGTCAACTACATCGGCGGCTAATCTCACCACAGCACATAATAAAAGAACGGAAGACTTCGGTCTTCCGTTCTTTTTCTCACTTCTGACAGAGGAAGACATGAGAAAATCTTTTGCTTTTCATTGGGAATTATGATATAGTAACTTATAATTATGGTTTCCGTCCTCGCAGCGCAGCGCGTGCGGGCCATCAAAACGGAAGGAGGGCGAAAAAACTTGGAGAATCAGTACGCGATCGAGATGCTGAACATCACCAAAAAATTCCCCGGTATTATCGCCAACGACAACATCACCTTACAGCTCAAAAAGGGTGAGATCCACGCCCTGCTCGGTGAAAACGGCGCGGGAAAATCGACGCTGATGTCGGTTCTTTTCGGCCTTTATCAGCCGGAGGAGGGTATCATCAAAAAGGACGGCAAGGTCGTGTCCATCAAGGACCCGAACGACGCCACCGCGCTCGGCATCGGCATGGTGCACCAGCATTTCAAGCTGGTGGACGTTTTCACGGTGCTCGACAACATCATCCTCGGCGCGGAGACGACGAAGTGCGGCTTTTTGCAGAAGAAAGAGGCACGCAAAAAGGTCGAGGAGATCTCGAAGCGCTACGGCCTGAATGTCGACCTTGACGCCAAGGTCGAGGATATCACGGTTGGTATGCAGCAGCGCGTCGAGATCTTGAAGATGCTCTACCGCGACAACGAGATCCTCATCTTCGACGAGCCCACCGCCGTGCTGACGCCCCAGGAGATCGACGAGTTGATGGCCATTATGAAGAACCTGACGGCGGAGGGGAAATCCATCCTCTTCATCTCCCACAAGCTCAACGAGATCATGGAGGTCTCCGACCGCGTGAGCGTTCTGCGCAAGGGTAAGTACATCGGCACGGTCAACACGAGCGAGACCACGAAGCAGGAGCTTTCCAACATGATGGTCGGCCGCCCCGTGCAGCTCGAGGTCACGAAGGACGAGGCCAAGCCTGCGGGCGAGGTCTTGAAGGTCGACCACCTCTGCGTCCACTCCCACGTGCAGAAGCGCAACGCCGTGAACGACGTTTCTTTCAATGTGCGCGCAGGCGAGATCGTCTGCATCGCCGGTATCGACGGCAACGGCCAGAGCGAGTTTGTCTACGCGCTCACCGGTCTCGAAAAGGCGACCGGCGGCAAGATCACGCTCTGCGGCAAGGACATCACCCACGCCTCCATCCGCCAGCGCTCGCTCACGGGCATGAGCCACATTCCGGAGGATCGCCACAAGCACGGTCTGGTGCTGGACTACACGTTGGAAGACAACATGATCTTACAGCGGTATTTTGAGCCGGAGTTCACCGACAAGTTCGGCTTCCTCCGCCGGAAGAACATCCGCGCCTATGCCGAGCGGCTGATCGAGCAGTATGACGTCCGTTCCGGTCAGGGCCCCGTCACCGTGGCCCGTTCCATGTCCGGCGGCAACCAGCAGAAAGCGATCATCGCCCGGGAGATCGACAAGAACCCCCAGCTGCTTATTGCGGTGCAGCCCACCCGCGGTCTGGACGTGGGCGCCATCGAGTATATTCACAAGCAGATCGTCGCCCAGCGGGACGCGGGCAAGGCGGTGCTGCTGGTATCCCTGGAGCTGGACGAGGTCATGAGCCTTTCCGACCGCATTCTCGTCATGTACGAGGGCGAGATCGTCGGCGAGCTCGACCCGAAGAAAACCACCGTCGAAGAGCTCGGCCTTTACATGGCCGGCGCCAAGCGCATGGCGAAGGAGGAGGCGGCCGTATGAAAAAAGAACACTTCCTGCAAAGCGAAGGCTTCAAGACCGTCGCGGCGTCCGTCCTCTCGATCCTGATTGGCCTCGCCGTCGGTAGCATCGTCATTTTGATCGTCGGCCTCACGAGCCCGAACCTCTCGCTCTCCTCGGCGTGGGACGGCATCCGCATCGTGTTCGGTGGCCTGTTCTCCACGGGACGCGACGCCTCCGGTACGCTGATGTGGGGCTTCAACCCGACGAATATCGGCAACATGCTCTTCCGTGCCGCGCCGCTCATCATGACGGGCCTTTCCGTCGGCATGGCGTATAAGACCGGCCTTTTCAACATCGGCGCGCCGGGCCAGTACCTCATCGGTACGCTCGTGTCGCTCTCCATCGCCCTCGGCCTTCCGTCCGAGACGATGTCCACCACGCTCATCTGGCTGCTCGCCTTCCTCGGCGGCACGCTCGCGGGCGCGATCTGGGGCGCGATCCCCGGCCTTTTCAAGGCCCTGCTCAACATCAACGAGGTGCTCGCCTGCATCATGACGAACTGGATCGCGGCGAACCTCGTCACATGGCTCTTTGATATCAGTAACTTCAAGAACGTCACCGAGTCCACCAAGACCGGCTACATCTACAAGACGACCTACAACGGCGTTGCCACCGCGAAGATGGGCCTTGACAAGCTCTTCCCGAACTCCCAGGTCAACGGCGGCATCCTCATCGCCATCGTCTTTGCAATCGCCGTTTACGTGATGATGTCCAAGACGACGTTCGGCTATCAGCTCAAGGCCTGCGGCTCCAACCGCCACGCTGCGCGCTATGCCGGTATCGCCGACAAGCGCAACATCGTCATCTCCATGGCGATCGCGGGCGGACTGAGCGCGGCGGGCGCTTCGCTCTACTATCTCTCCGGCAACACAGAGTTCTTCTGGTCCACGTACCAGTCGCTCCCTGCCATCGGCTTCAACGGCATCCCCGTTGCGATGCTCGCCTCCTGTAACCCCATCGGTATCATCTTCACGGCGCTGTTCATGTCGATGCTCGATATCTCGGGCCTGCAGCTGACGAACCTGACGGCCTATAACGAGTACATCACGAACGTCATCATCGCCGTCATCGTGTACCTGAGCGCTTTCTCGCTGGTCATCAAGATGTGGATCGGCAAGCTCGGCAAGAAGAAGGACGACGGCGCGGATGCCAACGCGGAGCCCGCACCGGCGGCAGCTTCCGCACCAGCCGGTGCACAAGCGGAAACGGAGAAAGGAGGCGACGCGAAATGACATTTCTCATTCAGCAGACGCTCATTTATGCCGTCCCTCTGATGATCGTGGCGCTTGCGGGCGTGTTCGCCGAGCGCAGCGGTATCATCAACCTGGCGCTGGAAGGTATCATGGTCTTCGGCGCGTTCATCGGCGTCTGGTTCGTGCGCATTCTGCAGACGAGCGACGCCATCCTCTCCCTCAAGCAGAGCGGCAACTGGGTCGCGCTTCAGGGCGTGGAGCTTCTCACGATGCTGGTCGCGGCGGCCTTCGGTGCGCTGTTCTCGCTGCTTCTGAGCTTTGCCTCTATCAACCTGCGTGCCGACCAGACCATCGGCGGCACGGCGCTGAACCTGATGGCTCCTGCACTGGTGCTGTTCTTCATCCGCATCATCGCCAACCAGAATACGCTGCAGATGCTCACGGGCGACGCGGCGAGCTGGTTCATGATCAAAAAGTCTACGCTCGGCATCGACAAGAGCACGGATCTCGGCTTCTTCGGCGAGACCTTCATCAACAAGGTCTACTTGGCGACCTATGTCTGCATTCTGCTCTTCATTATCCTGTCGATCCTGCTCTATAAGACGCGCTTCGGCCTGCGCCTGCGCGCCTGCGGCGAAAATCCCCAGGCGGCGGATTCGCTGGGCATCAACGTCTACAAGATGCGCTACGCGGGCACGACCATTTCCGGCGCGCTCGCGGGCATGGGCGGCTTCGTCTATGCGCTGACGACCGCAAACTGCGCCTCGAACGGCGACGTGGCGGGCTTCGGCTTCCTCGCACTGGCCGTTATGATCTTCGGCAACTGGAAGCCCGTGAATATCGCGGTCTCCTCGCTGCTGTTCGGCCTCTTCAAGTGCATCGCGGCGAGCTACGCGAGCATCGACATCAACGGCGACGGCGTCTACATGCTCGCCGAGATCGGCATCAGCGCCCATCTCTACCGCATGCTGCCCTACATTGTCACGCTGCTCGTGCTGGCGTTCACGTCCAAGAGCTCCCGCGCCCCCAAGGCCGAGGGCATCCCCTACGACAAGGGC
>OIAK01000972.1_pt1 | contig 10782 bp, 8 predicted proteins | sample 1580741 | NCBI WGS metagenome assembly OIAK01 (sample SAMEA3882521, study PRJEB24775) | human gut metagenome | biome: human-associated habitat; feature: intestine environment; material: feces | place: Netherlands | collected 2009/2010
AGGACGTTAATGCCTCTATCTACCAGTTTCTCCGAGATGCAGTCTACGGCGGTATTGCTTTGGGCGCAAACGATCACTTGATTCTCCCGGTGAAGGGTCTCGTAAATGGCTTCTACCAATGTGGTAGTTTTACCGGTTCCGGGCGGACCGTGGACTATAGCAACATCTTTGGCATGCATCACTTTATTTACTGCTTCCTCCTGCGTATTGTTTAACCAGGGGAAACGGGTGAAGCCGAAACTGAAAGTTTCCGCCTTTTGGTTGCCATGAAAAATCTCACGTAACTCTGCCAGACGATTCCCTTTTGCCTTGAGGACTTGTCCCAACGCTTCGAACATCAACCGGTAACTGGTTTCATCAAAATAAAGCTGTACTCCCAATTGTCGCTCGGTTGCCTGTATGCTGAGCAATGCATCTGCCGAGGGGAGAACGATTACCATTCGGTCTTCGTCCACGTAGTTGACAGTTGCCGTAAAATTGAAATAATGTAATTGGCCTGATGCATTTTGCGTAAAAAAGCATACCGGACGGCCGAATTCAAATACATGTTCTATGTCTTTGTCTTCTTGCCTTTCAACTTCTACAACCAATTGATTCAATGAGTTATAATAGCTTCTGCCTGCCGATATAGGATACCAGCACATACCCCGTTTCACTTTGCGCCCGATGCCCATAGCTTCAGTCTGTTGCCTGAAAGTCTCTTTTTCGTAATCATATTCTAATTTTAGTAACAACTCTTTGCGTTGTAGTTTGTTAATTATATTAGAAAGGGGTATATGTTGGTTCATAATGATGCTTTTTTCTATAAGAATTGCAAAGATAATAATAATCCTTTAGGTAGGACTTTATGTTTTATTTTGTTAAACGTATTATAGATTACACAAGAATTCAAATATTATTCCTATATTGCCAAAAATAAAATAGATTTAAAACTGTAATAATTATAAATAGTAAAAGGTATGGTATATGACTTGGACATGTTAAAGGCCTTTTATGCTTCTTTCGAAAAGAAGATAGGTCGGGTAAGAGCCGTGTTGCAGCGTCCGCTGACATTGGCTGAGAAAATTCTGTATACACATCTTTATGATGATGCTCAACTGAAGAATTATGAACGTGGCGAGGATTATGTGAATTTCCGTCCCGACCGCGTGGCTATGCAAGACGCGACGGCGCAAATGGCATTGTTGCAATTTATCAATGCAGGAAAGGATTCCGCTGCCGTACCTTCTACTGTGCATTGTGACCATTTGATTCAGGCATATAAAGGAGCGGGCCCGGATATTGCAACGGCTACGGAAACCAACCGTGAGGTATACGATTTCTTACGAGATGTTTCTTCGCGTTTCGGTATCGGGTTTTGGAAACCGGGAGCAGGAATCATTCATCAGGTGGTACTCGAAAACTATGCTTTTCCCGGGGGAATGATGGTGGGGACGGATTCTCATACCCCTAATGCCGGAGGATTGGGAATGGTGGCAATCGGAGTCGGTGGTGCCGATGCTGTGGATGTAATGACCGGTATGGAATGGGAGTTAAAGATGCCGAAACTGATTGGAGTTCATTTGACCGGAAGCTTGAACGGATGGGCTTCGCCAAAGGATGTGATTCTGAAATTGGCCGGTATTCTGACCGTGAAAGGTGGAACGAATGCCATTATAGAATATTTTGGAGAAGGGACAGCTTCACTTTCGGCAACCGGTAAGGCTACTATCTGCAATATGGGTGCAGAGGTGGGGGCTACCACATCCTTGTTCCCCTATGACGACCGGATGGCTGTGTATCTGAAAGCTACCGGAAGAGAGTCTGTAGCAGAGATGGCCGGAAAAGTGGCAAATGATTTACGTGCCGATGCTGAGGTTGTTGCCAATCCTTCTGCTTTCTACGACCGTGTGATTGAAATTAATTTGTCCGAGTTGGAACCTTATATCAACGGGCCGTTTACACCGGATGCCGCAACACCTATTTCAGAGTTTGCCGAAAAGGTATTGGTTAATGGTTATCCGCGTAAGATGGAAGTCGGGCTGATAGGTTCATGTACCAATTCATCTTATCAGGATTTAAGTCGGGCTGCTTCCATTGCCCGTCAGGTAGCTGAAAAACATTTGGCTGTGGCTGCTCCTTTGATTGTCAATCCGGGTTCTGAACAGATTCGAGCTACCGCCGAGCGTGACGGGATGATTGATGCTTTCCAAAAGATTGGGGCTACTATTATGGCGAATGCTTGCGGTCCGTGCATCGTACAGTGGAAACGCCATACCGATGATCCTGTCCGCAAAAACTCGATTGTCACTTCTTTCAACCGTAATTTTGCCAAACGTGCCGATGGTAATCCGAATACACATGCATTTGTGGCTTCTCCTGAATTGGTATTGGCTCTGACTATTGCCGGTGATTTATGTTTCAATCCGTTGAAAGATACGTTGATAAATCAAGAAGGCGAGAAGGTGAAATTGAGCGTTCCCGAGGTAGATGAATTGCCGTCGGCAGGTTTCACTCAAGGTAATCCCGGTTATTTGGCTCCTGCCGGTGCACAGGTAGAAATTAAGGTGAATCCCGAATCACAGCGTTTGCAGTTATTGGCTCCGTTTCCGGCATGGGATGGAAAGGATTTTACGGATATGCCTTTACTGATTAAGGCTCAAGGTAAATGTACCACAGACCATATTTCGATGGCAGGCCCGTGGCTGCGTTTCCGTGGTCATCTGGAAAATATTTCGGATAATATGCTGATGGGGGCGGTGAACGCTTTCAATGGTGAAACGAACAAGGTGTGGAACCGATTGACAAATACCTATGAGAGTGTATCGGGCGCGGCTAAGCAGTATAAAGCGCAAGGCATCGGGTCTATGGTAGTTGCGGAGGAAAATTATGGAGAAGGTTCCAGTCGTGAACATGCCGCTATGGAGCCTCGTTTCCTGAATGTAAAGGTTATTCTGGCGAAGAGTTTTGCCCGCATCCATGAAACGAATCTGAAGAAGCAGGGAATGTTGGCGGTGACTTTTATAGACAAAGCGGACTATGACAAGATTCAAGAACATGATTTGATTACCGTCAGCGGATTGGCGGACTTTGCTCCCGGAAGAAATCTGACTGTGACTTTACACCATGAAGATGGCACTCAGGATGGTTTTGAAGTACAGCATACTTATAATGAACAGCAGATAGGTTGGTTCCGTGCCGGCTCTGCTTTAAATGCAAGATAAAAGATGAAAAAGACAGTACCTTATATTACAGGAGACGGAGTGGGAGCAGAAATTACTCCCGCTATGCAAGCCATAGTGAATGCGGCCGTGAAGAAGGCGTATGGCAATGAACATGAAATAGAATGGATGGAAGTACTGGCAGGTGAACGTGCTTTCAACGAAACAGGTTCCTGGTTGCCGGATGAGACGATGGAGGCTTTCAAGAAATATGGTGTGGGCATAAAAGGTCCGTTGACTACTCCCGTAGGAGGTGGTATCCGTTCCTTGAATGTGGCTTTGCGCCAGACGCTGGATCTGTATGTGTGTCTGCGCCCCGTACGTTGGTTCAGCGGAGTGGTATCTCCGGTGAAAGAGCCTCAGAAGGTGGATATGCATATTTTCCGCGAAAATACGGAGGATATTTATGCAGGTATAGAATGGGAAGCAGGCACGCCGGAAGCTGAGAAGTTTTATCGTTTTTTGCATGATGAAATGGGAGTGGCTAAAGTGCGCTTTCCCGAATCTTCTTCATTTGGCGTGAAACCGGTGTCCAAAGAAGGAACGGAACGTCTGGTACGTGCGGCATGTAAATATGCTTTGGAGCATGGCTTGCCGTCAGTGACGTTGGTGCATAAAGGAAATATCATGAAGTTTACTGAAGGCGGCTTCAAGAAATGGGGATATGAACTGGCGGAACGTGAATTCGGAGATGCCATTGCGTCAGGCAAGTTGGTGATAAAAGACTGCATAGCCGATGCATTCTTGCAGAATACGTTATTGATTCCCGAAGAATATTCGGTGGTGGCTACCTTGAATTTGAACGGAGATTACATCTCGGATCAGTTGGCTGCCATGGTAGGCGGCATCGGAATTGCTCCCGGAGCGAACATCAATTACAATACCGGTCATGCCATTTTTGAAGCGACTCACGGTACGGCTCCCAATATTGCCGGAAAGGATGTGGTGAATCCTTGTTCATTAATCCTCTCGGCTGTCATGATGTTGGAACATTTTGGCTGGAATAAGGCGGCGGAGCTGATAGTGAATGCTTTGGAATCCAGTTTTGGCGAAGGCAGAGCCACACATGACCTTGCCCGTTTTATGCCCGGAGGTGTCTCGCTTGGCACGTCGGCATTTACAAAAGAAATAATAGAAAGAATAAACTCCTAAAAACTCACGGATATGAAGAAAGAATATATCATTTACAAACTCTCCGAGGATATGAAGAATGCAACCCGGATTGAGAACGAATTGTTCAAGAAGTTTGATGTAAAGCGCGGATTGCGTAACGAAGATGGCACCGGTGTTTTGGTAGGGTTGACCAAGATAGGCAATGTAGTAGGGTATGAACGTATTCCCGGTGGAGGATTGAAGCCGATTCCCGGCAAACTTTTCTATCGTGGGTATGATTTGGAAGATTTGGCACATAGTATCATTAAGGAGAAACGTTTTGGTTTTGAGGAGGTGGCTTATCTGTTATTGTCCGGTCATTTGCCTGACAAGGAAGAGTTGGCGTCTTTCTGTGAGTTGATTAATGACAATACTCCGTTGGAACAGAAGACCAAAATGAATATCATTGAGTTGGAGGGAAATAACATTATGAACATTCTGGCCCGTAGCGTGCTTGAAATGTACCGTTTTGACCCGCAGGCGGATGATACTTCGCGTGATAACCTGATGCGTCAGAGTATTGACTTGATATCCAAATTCCCGACCATTATTGCATACGCTTATAACATGTTGCGCCATGCCACGTATGGTCGTTCGTTGCATATCCGTCATCCGCGTGAAAAACTGTCTATCGCAGAAAACTTCCTGTATATGTTGAAAAAGGATTATACGGAACTTGATGCGCGCACGCTTGATTTGCTGTTGGTACTTCAGGCTGAACACGGAGGTGGTAATAACTCTACTTTTACCGTCCGTGTAGTTTCGTCCAGCCGTACGGATACTTATTCGGCCATCGCCGCAGGTATCGGCTCGTTGAAAGGTCCGCTTCATGGAGGGGCAAATATCCAGGTGGCGGATATGTTCCATCATTTGCAGGAAAATATCAAGGATTGGACCAATGTGGACGAAATTGATACTTACTTTACCCGTATGTTGAATAAGGAAGCGTATGATAAGTCCGGTCTGATTTATGGTATCGGTCATGCGGTCTATACGATATCCGATCCTCGTGCCATCTTGTTGAAAGAATTGGCTCGTGATTTGGCAAAAGAAAAAGGCAAGGAAGAAGAATTTGCTTTCCTGGAATTGTTGGAAGAACGTGCCATCGCTATGTTCGGAAAGATTAAGAATAACGGCAAGACGGTGTCCAGTAATATCGATTTCTATTCAGGTTTCGTATATGAAATGATTGGTCTGCCACAGGAAATATTTACACCTTTGTTTGCGATGGCTCGTATCGTGGGGTGGTGCGCACACCGCAATGAGGAGCTGAATTTTGAAGGAAAACGCATTATTCGTCCGGCATACAAGAATGTGTTGGAAGAACTGGAATATGTGCCTTTGAAACAGAGATAACGGTTTAGAGGCACCTCGGTTGGCGATAAGCTTTGGTATTATTGTTTTAGCTTGGCGGCAATGAGGTCTGTATTGTTGTAAAGAAAAGTAAGATATCTTCGTGGACAAAGTAAGATATGTTTCCGAGCAAAGTAACACCACGTACATGTTCCACGAAGATATCTTACTTTTTTCAGTGAGATATGGTCGTTCATAATACTCTATATAGAGTACCTTGAAAAATCCTTCAAATCTTTCAGCATGCTCGCAAATGCCCTGCCCGTCGGCTTTTCGGCTGAAGAATTGGGTTCGGGAATCCTTCAGCCGGGATTGGAATCCTTCAGCCGGACCGGTGTTCTTCCAGTTCTTAGGGAATTGGTTTTTCTGAAGGATATTTTCCGGCTGAAACATTTCACAATGCATATCCTTCAGCCGGAATGCCGACAGGCAGGGTGTTTGCGGAGTGGCTGAAAGATCTGAAGGAAAAATAAGGCGTTTCGGCATGTAGATGCCGTTATGGAAAAAACAACAGGTCAAATTTTAAAAAGCTCTTGTTCTTTCAATGAAAACGTCTTGTTCTTTTTTTTAAAGACCTTGTTCTTTTCAGAAAAGAACAGGACGTTTGAGAGGTTAGTAACGTACATGCCGGAAGGTTAGTAACGTGTCACCCCATACGTTACTAATGTGTGGGGTGTAAGGTTAGTAATGTTACAGGTGAAAGATTATATATCCTACAAGCAATACATATAATGGATGTTTGTGATTGCCTCGCATCTATTTTGCAGATGAGCCATGAAGTGACCCTCTCCATAAAATAAAATTGGAGGAAAACAAGTCCGTCTTCCTCCAATGGTTTTTAGATATCATCTCTTCCGTCTATTCTTTTGGGGTGTTTCTTCTATTATTGGCATTGGGCTTGCCCGTACCGTTCTTTTTCCCCTTATAATTGCCTTGTTTTCTGGAGCCGCCACCTTTGTGATTGCTACGACCGGCGCCACTTCGCGGGTTGTATTCGGGCGCTTCTCCCAATTCCTCGGGAACCGGGATTTTATAGATGTTCCTACCCAGGAAATTTTCAATAGCTTTGAATTGGGTCTGCTCTTTCTCACTGACAAAAGTAATGGCGCAACCATCATGGTTGGCACGAGCTGTACGGCCGATGCGGTGTACATAATCCTCGCTGTCATGTGGAACATCGTAGTTGATTACCAAACGAATATCGTCAATGTCTATTCCTCGCGAAACAATATCGGTAGCAATCAGAATATTGATTCTGCCACTTTTAAATTCACGCATAATCTGTTCCCGTTGGGACTGCTCCAAGTCTGAGTGCATTTCACCTACGTTCAGTTTCATCCGCTTGAATGCTTGTGTCACCTCCTTTACTTTCAATTTGGAAGAGGCAAAGATAATGACACGTTCGGGTGTTTGATCCTGGAAAAGGGATTGAATAATTCCCAATTTCTGGCGTTCATAACAGATATAAGCCGTTTGGATAATCTTTTCCGCAGGTTTTGAAACCGCTAATTTTATTTCTACCGGATTGTTTAAGATCGTTTTTGCCAATTGTTGTATTTTAGCCGGCATAGTGGCCGAGAACATGATGGTCTGACGTTCTTTCGGCAGATATTTCACTATTTGCATAATGTCATCCGAGAATCCCATATCCAGCATACGGTCCGCTTCATCAAGAATAAAGAAAGAAACTTTAGACAAGTCTACGTAACCTAGGCTGAGATGACTTATCAGACGTCCCGGAGTAGCAATGACTACATCGGCCCCCAAAGTTAAACCTTTCTTTTCTTGCTCGAAGCGCACACCATCGTTTCCTCCGTAAACAGCCACGCTGGATGCCGGTAGAAAATAAGAGAAACCTTCCATTTGCTGGTCTATCTGTTGCGCTAATTCGCGTGTGGGTGACATGATCACACAATTGATGGCATCTTCCGGATATCCGCCTTTGCTTAATTGATTAAGAACGGGCAAAAGGTATGCGGCAGTCTTGCCGGTTCCGGTCTGTGCCACTCCGATCAAATCTTTTCCTTCAAGAATGACCGGTATGGTATGTTCTTGTACAGGAGTGCATTCTTCAAATCTCATGGCATCTAATGCCTGAAGCACCCCTTCTTCTAAATTTAGTTCTGAAAATTTCATATATATAGTTACTTCTTTCTTTAGAGTTTGCCGCGTTCTTCCAGGTAAGAGTCCTTGAAGCCCAGGAAATAGAGGACGCCGTCCAATCCGATCGTATTAATGGACTGTTGTGCGTTAGCCACTACTTTGGGTTTTGCATGGAATGCTATACCCAAACCGGCTTCGGACAACATGGGCAAGTCATTCGCTCCGTCTCCTACAGCAATAGTTTGTGCTATGTCCACACGTTCTACTTGAGCGATCAGTTTCAGCAGTTCGGCTTTACGTTTTCCGTCAACTACATCTCCCAGATATCTTCCGGTTAATTTGCCATTTACTATTTCCAGTTCATTGGCATATACGTAATCTATGCCGAATTTATCTTTCAGATAATTGCCGAAATAGGTGAATCCACCGGATAGGATGGCTATTTTGTAACCATATCTTTTCAACACGAACATCAGACGTTCCACACCTTCGGTGATGGGAAGGTTTTCTGCGATTTCTTTCATTACGCTTTCATCCAGTCCTTTCAGCAAAGCCACCCGTTCTGTGAAGCTTTCTATGAAATCAATTTCTCCACGCATGGCGCGTTCTGTGATTTCTCGTACTTGGTCACCCACACCGGCGCGTTCGGCTAATTCATCTATACACTCTGTCTGTATCAATGTGGAATCCATATCGAAACAAATCAAGCGTCGCATACGCCGGTACATATTGTCCAGCTGGAAAGAAAAGTCCATTTCCAGGTCACTGCTCAGTTTCATTAACGCCTGTTGCATCTCTTCCCTTTGGCGGGGGGTGCCACGGACGGAGAATTCGATACAAGCCCGTACATTCGCTTTCCGTTCATCCAATGGAATACGCCCTGTAAGACGTTTGATAGCATCAATATTCAAACCTTGTTCCGCCAATATTCCTGTGACTGCCGCGATTTGTTTGGCTGTCAGCTTGCGTCCCAGTAAAGTCAGGATGTACCGGTTCTTGCCTTGCATGTTTACCCATTCCTCATATTCTTCCACAGTAACGGGATAGAAACGGATATTGATGCCTAATGCGGAAGCTTTAAATAGCAACTCTTTCATGATATTCCCTGAATCTTTTTCCTGGCTTTTGAATAAAATGCCTAATGACAGGGTGCTATGAATATCGGCCTGGCCAATATCCAAAATGGTAACATCATATTTTGACAAAATTTCCGTAATGGAAGCGGTTAATCCCGGCCGGTCAAGACCGGTAATTCTGATTAAAATAAGTTCAGTATTATTATTCATACTTTGTGGTTGCTATTTACAGATTGCAAAAGTACGTAAATAAATCCTTATCAGCTATATTTTCTGCATTCTTTTTTCTCGATGAAAAGGACGATTTTATGCTATATAACATATTTTTTGAGAAAAAATCTTGGAGTTAATTTCAAAACTCCTTACCTTTGCCGCAGATTTCCAATTTAAATGGTATTGATTATCAGTACTAAAGATAATGTTCCGGGTGGAAATCACTGTTTAAGGGCAGTCTCGGATAGTATTAACTAAGATCGAATTACATGATTAAAAATGTAAAGTGGATTTTTGTTGTATTAATTATTAGTTCCTTGATTTCATTCTCTTTTGTAGGGAAAAACACGCCGACAGAAGGCTTGACCATAGGAGACAAGGCTCCTACATTTACTATCTGTGGCGAAAAGCAGTTGATTGACTTGAAGGATTTAAGAGGTAAATATGTACTGCTAAGTTTTTGGGCCAGCTATGATGCTTTGTCAAGGATGCAGAATGCTACTTTGAATCATGCCGTCGCGCAGGCCGACAATGTAGAAATGGTTTCCGTTTCATTTGATGAATACAAGTCGATATTTAACGAGACCATTAAAAAAGACCAGATTTCAACTTCTAATTGTTTTGTGGAATTGGCTGGTGTTTCATCGGATCTATATCAGACTTATCGCTTGAAAAGAGGCTTTAAGAACTTTTTGTTAGATGAAAATGGTGTTATCGTTGCCAAGGATGTCACCGTATCCGAACTCTCTTCTTATTTGAATTGAGAGAACATTTCCGAAAGGAAGAAAAATACAACAAAAATAATTACCGTGGATTCTCAATGGAATCTGCGGTTTTTTTTGCTATATGGTATTTTATTGACTTACATCATTTACCATTCACAATCAAATGCCTACCTTTACAGCGGATAAATAAAAAGATTATGAAACAGATTAAGAATATTGTGTTTGATTTCGGCGGGGTTGTCATTGGCCTTGATCGTGAACAGGCTGTAAAGGCATTTGAGCGGATAGGAGTGAGGGAAGCGGACAGTTTATTAGGGAAATACCACCAGCAGGGGATTTTTCAGGAAGTAGAAAATGGAAACATAGATGCTGAGACTTTTCGCTGTGAGTTGAGTAAAATCTGCGGGAAAGAATTGACTTATCAAGACGTGGAAAATGGGTGGAAAGGATTTGTTACGGACGTGCCGCAATATAAATTGGATTACCTGAATGAGCTTCGTAAGAAGTACAAGGTATATATATTGAGCAACACCAATCCTTATGTGATGGGATGGGCGAGGAGCAATGCATTTACTTCTGCGGGAAAGCCATTGGACGCTTATGTTGACAAGATTTATACTTCCTACGAAGCCGGTTCCACCAAGCCGGATCCTGGCATCTTTAACTATATGATCAAAGATAGTAAACTGAATCCGGCTGAAACAATATTTGTAGATGACGGTGCGGCCAATATTGTTATTGGTAAAGAACTGGGCTTTATTACGATGCAACCGGAGAACGGCGAGGATTGGCGTCAAAAACTAGAAAAGCTCCTATGATTATTTAGGAGCTTTTCTGTATAAATAGATAGCAATAAATGTGTAAAGTATATTAGGAATCCATACCGCTATAATAGGAGGGGTGTTTCCGTTGACAGCAAAGGTTGCTGACACTGTTTGGAACAAAATGTATGAAAAACTA
>OIAK01000985.1_pt1 | contig 10709 bp, 9 predicted proteins | sample 1580741 | NCBI WGS metagenome assembly OIAK01 (sample SAMEA3882521, study PRJEB24775) | human gut metagenome | biome: human-associated habitat; feature: intestine environment; material: feces | place: Netherlands | collected 2009/2010
CTCTCCCGCCTGTATCTTTATGTTCACTTCCCGAGCGACGTGCTGATCGCTGCACTGCTGGGGCTGCTCATTGGCGAGCTGACCTTCCGCTACGGCGGCAGGCTCCTTGATAAGCTGCCGCATAAAATCGCATAAAAGAAGAACCGCTTACTTGGTAAGCGGTTCTTCTTTTATTCTTTTCTTGCCGCAAGGAAAAGGTTCGGCGGCGCAGGAAACAGGTTCTCCCTCGCCAGCACGGAAAATCCCGCGTTGGCGACTTCCCTTTCCAGCGATCGCATCGTATCGAAGGAAACATAGGGCCGCTTGCCGGTCTTGTACTCGAACCATTTCGTCATGCGCTCGCGCGTGATGCCCTCGCCCAAGCAATCCGACACCAGAAGCAGCATTCCCTGCGGTTTGAGCAGCGCGCGGATGCGCGCAAGCGCCGCGGCACGATCCTTGATGTAAAGCAGCACATTGCAGGCCAGCACCGCGTCAAAGCTCTCCTCCGCAAGGCAGGTGTCAAACAGATCCGTCTGCGTAACGGTCACATTCTCCATTCCCTGCGCTTCGATTTTTTCCTGCGCGCGGCGCACCATTTCGCCGGATACGTCGATCGCGCGCACAGACTGCACCGAGGACGCGACCGCAAACGTCACGATCCCCGTCCCGCAGGCAAAGTCCAGCACGGCATCCGTCGGCTTGAGATATTTTTTGAAGTGCGCAGCGGTCTTTTCATAGGCCTCCGCGTAGTGGTTGCCGACCCGCGCGTCGTAATTCTGCGCACGGCCGTCCCAAAACTCGCTCACCGTCGGCATACCGTTTTCCTCTCTCTTTTTCCTCTTTTCGATCAGGCGTTTTTCTTTCCGCCCTTGAACACCATGTGGATGCCGTCGCTGCTGGTGAGATACGCCATCGGCCCGTAGGCCTTGATGCCGAACTCCAACACGTCGCCCACATGGACCTTGTCCTTCACGGCCTCGACGTCAAGGATCGTGTGGTCGGACGAAGCTCCGATGACCTCGATACCCTCCATACGCGGGACAAGATCGAAGCAGTTGCCGTAGTCCACGCGGCCCATCGCGACGAGCGCGCGGCGGCGGATGCCGCGATCCTCGTAGTGGCCAACCTCGCCGAAGGCGTCCACACCCAGCTCGCCGACCGGGAAGCTCGGCTTGTCGCGGCACTCGATGACCTCGGCCTTGATGGTAAGCACGTCCTTATGCAGGAAGTCCGGCGAGAAGTTGTCCGTCTCGCCGCGCAGACCGATATCGCCGAGACGCAGCAGATTGATGCGATAGGGCATCGTGCCGTTCATCGCCATGTAGGCGGATGTCGACGCGCCGCCGCTGATGTAGTCAAGCTTGCGACCGATCTCGTGCTCAATGTCTGCCGCCAGACTGACGAGCGCCTGCATGTTGCGCTTGGTCGGCAAAACAGAGCCGTAGCAGCTCAGATTCACGCCCACGCCCGCAAGGCGCAGGTTCTTGAGCTCATGCTCGATCTCGAGCGCGGCATCAAGCGCATCCTCCTCGTTCCAAAAGCCTTCGCGCAGGTCGCCGAGATCCATCATCAGGATGACCTCGTGCACCTTGCCCTGCTTTTTGGCCTCTTCGTTCAGCGCACGCAGCACGATAATATCACTCTGCAGGCTGATGTCACACAGCTCCACCACGTCGGGGAGCTCGGAGAGCATCGGGATACGAATGAGCATCAGCGGCTTTTTGCAGATACCCGCCTCGCGGATCGCGCGCATCTGGCTGATGCGGGACGTGGCGATGAACTTCACGCCGCTCTCTTCATAAACGCGCACGATCTCCGGCAGCGACGACACAGCCTTGACGACGCCCGCGACCTCGATGAGCGAATCATGGCAGCGCTCTACGAGCGCTGCCAGATTCTCTGCCAATAGATCGAGATCGAATTCCACACAGGGATATTGATTCCGATTCATTGTCATGATTTTTTAATTCCTTTAGGTAGGGACCTTTCTGTTGGGTCGCTAACTGATTTACTGCGCGACTTTCTTGCTCTTCTTGAAGGGCTTGCCCGCAAGATCCTTGAGCGTCCAGCCGATCAGCACGCACAGCCAGTTGATGATGGGCATCAGCCAGTTGAAGATGGCCCAGGGACCGTAACCGCCAGCACCCCAAGGAGCGATGTCCAGCGTATCCTTAATGAACACACCGCAGGTGTTCCAGGGGATCAGAGCGGAGGTAACGGTACCGGCGCTCTCGAGCGAAGAGGACAGAACTGCCGGGTGCACGCCCATCTTGTGATACTCCTCGGCATACATACGGCCGGGAACCACGATGGAGATGTACTGCTCGGGCATGGTGGCGTTGGAGAGGACGCAGGTCACTTCGGTCAGGCCAACGAGAGCCGCAGGGCCCTTGGCAAACTTCTTGAGGGCGTTGACGATGACCTCGAGCTGGTGGGTCTCCTCCATGATACCGCCGAACATCATGGCGATGATCGTCATGGAGACGGAGGACATCATACCCATGATACCGCCGCTTTCGAGCAGTCTCGTCATGGTGTAACTCGTTTCAGGAGACAGGGTGGATTCGAACATGGCGAGCGCTTCGTCGGAGAAGTAGTAGCCGTTCTTACCATAATCGAAGATGGTTCCGAGCGTGCAGGCACCGGGCTGGAAGATGAGGCCCAGGATGACACCGGCAACAATGCCGAGGGTGATGCCGGGGATCGCGGGAACCTTCAGGGCAACTGCCACGATAACGACGACCGGAGGCAGGAGCAGCAACGGGTTGATGTTGAAGATACCGCCCTCCGCAGCGTTCAGCGCGTTGGAGAACTCGATCACGCGGGACATATCCGCATCGCCGCCGTGATACTGCATCACACCGAGAACGCCGAAGAAGATCAGGGTGATGGCGTAGGTGATGCCGGTGGGCAGGATCATGGACTTGACGTGGGTGATAACGTCCGTACCGGCCATGGCGGGAGCGAGGTTCGTCGTATCGGACAGCGGGCTCATCTTATCGCCGAAGTAGGCGCCGGAGAGGACGGCACCGGCAGTCATGCCGGGGCTCATGCCAAGGCCGAAGCCAATGCCCATCAGGGCAACGCCCATCGTGCCCATCGTGCCCCAGGACGTACCGGTGGCAAGAGAGGTGATGGAGCAAATGAGAACGCACGCGATGAAGAAAATCGCGGGCTTGAGGACTTTCAGGCCGTAATAAATCATCGTAGGCACAACGCCCGCGTTGATCCACACGCCGATCAGGATACCGACGATGATCAGGATGCAGATGGACTGCAATGCTTTGTAGATGCCGTCCATCATGGACTTTTCAACTTCATCCCACTTATAGCCGAGATGCAGTGCCATGATTGCGGCAGCCATTACGCCGACAAACATAGGGACGTGCGGGTCAACACCGAAGATGATGATACCGACCGCGAGTGCCGCGATCAGGATTGCCAGCGTCAACAGGGCTTCCCACAGTTTGGGCATTCTTTTTTCCTTACTCATAGTGTTACCAACCTTTCGAAATTTTGGGGGTCGCTTCGCTATTTGTATGGATATCTATGCATTCATTTTAGCATGATTCCATAGCGATAGCAAGTGTTTTTGAATGGTGAACGCAGTTTTACGGTAATGCTCTTTCCTTCTTCAATTCTCGTGGTATCTACCAATGCAGATCTTGGATAGCACTCCTCCTTTTAATTTTACAGCAGCACAACACATAAGGGTGGGATTGCACTCTGCAAAATGCAGAAAATACCTCGCTCTCCGGCCCACCGATCCCCCATCGGCAGGCCGGGGATGAGGTCATGTATACTTCCGGCATGGCACGGGAAGGGAACCCGTGCCGCCGGCCTCGCAGGCAAGAAACGCGAGGTAGTATCCGAGATAATTACCAGCCGAGCTTGGTCATGGCCTCATCAACAGCCTTGATGACAATGTCGATCTCCTCTTCATTGACGATCAGCGGCGGGACAAAGCGCAGGACGTTGCCGTTGGTGTTGTTGATCAGGACGTTGCTGTCCTTGAAGCACAGGTCGACGACGGGCTGGCCGGAGGGCTTGTTGAGCTGGATGCCGTCGATCAGGCCGAGGCCGCGGATCTCGTTGACCGTCTCGGGATGGTTCTTCTCGATGATCTCGTGGGCCTGCTTGCGGAAATACTCGCCCATCTTGCGGGAGTTCTCGATGACGCCGTCGTTGATCATCACGTCGAGCGTGGTGGCAGCGAGCGCGCAGGCGAGAGGACCGCCGGCGAAGGTGGAGCCGTGGGTGCCGGGCGTCAGGGTCTTGGCAGCCTCACCGCGGGCGCAGACAGCGCCGATGGGCACGCCGGAGCCGAGCGCCTTGGCCATGGAGCAGGTATCGGGCTCAACGCCGTAGTTCTGATGCGCGAAGAGCTTGCCGGTACGGCCGGAGCCGACCTGGACCTCGTCGAACATGAGGAGGATGCCCTTCTCGTCGCACAGGTCACGCAGGCCCTGCAGGAATTCCTGGGAAGCGGGACGCACGCCGCCCTCGCCCTGGACAGGCTCGGTCAGGATGGCGCAGACGTACTCGTCCATGATGTCCTTGACGGACTGGAGGTTGTTGAACTCAGCATAGCGGAAGCCGGAGGGCAGGGGCTCGAAGTAGCGATGGACCGCATACTGGCCGGTGGCCGTGCAGGTCGCGAGGGTACGGCCGTGGAAGGAGTTCTTCATCGTGATGACGACGAAGCGCTCGGGATGGCCGTGATCCTTGGCGTACTTGCGGGCGAGCTTGATCTGGCCTTCGTTGGCCTCAGCGCCGGAGTTGGCGAACAGCACCTTGTCGAAGCAGCTGTTCTCGACGATGAGCTTCGCGGTCTGGACGGCGGGCTCATTGTAGAAGTAGTTGGAGCAGTGCAGGATCGTGTGGGCGCGCTCTTCGAGGCACTTCACGATCGCGGGATGGCAGTGACCGAGACCGTTGACGGCGATACCACCGATGAAGTCGAGGTACTTGTTGCCGTCCTTATCAAAGACGTAAGCGCCTTCGCCGCGCTCGATGGAAAGGGGCATACGGACGTGGTTGCCATAGAGATACTTGTCGCCGTTCTCGATGACTTCGGCGTTGGTCTTGAACTTTTCGATCATTATTATGTCCTCCTATAATAAAAGTTGGGTGTATGTTTTACCATTTGATGCCGACGCTCGGCTGTGCGGTGCCGATCGTCGTGCCGGTGCCCTCGTTCGTGAAGGCCTCGTAGAGCACGGAGTGCGGCTTGCGGCCGTCGATGATGTTGACGCTCGTCACGCCCTCTTCGATGGCCTGCACGCAGCAGTCGACCTTCGGGATCATGCCGCCGGCGATCGTGCCCTTGTCCTTGAGCGCCTTGACATCCTCGATGTTCAGATAGCTGATGACGTCGCGGATCTTGATGTCGTTGCACAGGCCCTCGATATCGGTGAGGATCACGAGCTTTTCAGCGCCCAGCGCGGAAGCGAGCTTGCCCGCGGCGGTATCGCCGTTGATGTTGAAAGTGTGGCCCTGACCGTCGGTGCCGACGGGGGCGATGACGGGGATGTAACCCGCGTCGAGCATGGCGAAGATGGGCTTGGGATCGACATAGTCGATGTCGCCCACGTAGCCGTGGACCTCGTCGCGCTGGTGGCAGTGATAGATGTCACCGCTGACGCCGGAAAGACCGACCGCCTTGCCGCCGAGCTTGTTGATAAAGCCGACGAGCTCGGTGTTCACCTGGCCGACGAGCACCATCTCGACAACACGCATGATGTCGGCGGAGGTATAGCGCAGGCCCTCGATGAACTCGACGGGGATGTCGAGCTTTTCGAGCATCTTGTTGATGCCGGGGCCGCCGCCGTGGCTGAGCACGGGCTTCATGCCGAGGAGCTTGAGCAGCACCACGTCGTGCATGACGGCGTCCTTGAGCTCTTCGTTGATCATGGCGTTGCCGCCGTACTTGATGACGATGATCTTACCCTGATACTTCTGAAGGTAAGGCATTGCCTCCATCAGAGTTTCGACCTTGTTTGCGATATCGCTCATGGTGGAGCCTCCTTCAAAAATTAGGTGCGGTAGTCGCCGTTGATCTTGACGTAATCGTAAGTGAGGTCGCAGCCCCAGGCCTTGGCCTCGCCGTCGCCCTGATAGAAGCGGACGATGACGGTAATGTCATGCTCGGTGAGGACCTTCTTGGCGAGCTCTTCGCTGAAGTCCGCGCCGAAGCCGTCCTTCATGACCTGCACTTCGCCGGCAGCGCTCTTGATGATGCAGTCGGCACGGGTCGGGTCAACGTCTGCGCCCGAGTAACCGGCAGCGGCCATGATGCGGCCCCAGTTGGCGTCGCGGCCGAAGACGGCAGCCTTGAAGAGCATGGAGCCCGCGATGGACTTGGCGACCAGGCGCGCGTCGTGCTCGGTGGGCAGGCCGTAGGCCTCGACCTCAATGAGGTGGGTCGCGCCTTCACCGTCGGAAGCGACGCGGCGGGCCATATCGGTGCAGATGGCGAGCACGAGGTCGGCCATCGCCTTCTTGTCTTCTTCGGTCTTGATTTCAACGCCGGAAGCGCCGTTGGCGAGCAGGAAGATCGAGTCGTTCGTGGAGGTGTCACCGTCGACGGTGCACATGTTGAAGCTCTTATCCACAGCCGCGGAGAGCATCTTCTGCAGGTCTGCGGGATCCGCCTTGGCGTCGGTCGTCACGTAGACGAGCATCGTCGCCATATTGGGGTGGATCATGCCAGAGCCCTTGGCCATCGCGCCGATCTTCACAGTGCCGGTGGAGAGCTGCAGCTCATAGGCGCACTCCTTGCGGACGGTATCGGTGGTCATGATGGCGTAGGCAGCCTCGGAGCCGTTCTCCTTGGCAAGCTTTGCGGGAATGATCTCGCGGATGCCCTGAAGCACCTTGTCGACCGGAAGTCTCTGGCCGATGACGCCGGTGGAGCAGACGAACACTTCGTCCTCGCCGAGGCCAAGCAGCTTTTCCGCCTCGCGCTCAACGGTGCGGGCGTCTTCGATGCCCTGCTTGCCTGTGGCGGCGTTGGCGTTGCCGGAGTTGATGACGACGGCGCGGGCCTTGCCCTTTTTCAGGATCTCGCGGTCAAGGATGACCGGAGCTGCGCAGAACTTGTTCGTGGTGAAGCAGGCCGCGCAGGAGCAGGGCAGGTCGGAGTAGAGAACAGCGACGTCGGGCTTCTTGTTCTCGCGCTTTTTGATGGCGGTGTAGACCGCGCCGGCGGTGAAGCCCTGCGGCGTGGTAACGCCGCCCTCGATCTTTTTCAGATTGGACATGTGGGGGGATCTCCTCTCTTAACGTTAGTTTAGCAGCATTCTTGCCTAAATCGGGTCGAAACTCGTCGAACCGAAAATTACGGATACATCGGGGGCATCATGAGGCCGGTGGTCTCGGGCAGGCCCATGATGAGGTTCATGTTCTGAATGGCCTGGCCGGCAGCGCCCTTGCCGATGTTGTCGATCACAGAGGAGACGATCAGGCGGTGGGTGCGGGCGTCAAAGGTCGGGGTCATCTCGCAGAAGTTCGTGCCATAGACCCACTTGGTCTGGACAGGCATGCTGGCCGGGAAGACCTTAACGAAGGGCTCGTCCTTGTAGAACTCCTTGTACATCTCGTAGACTTCCTCGTTGGTGTAGTCCTTGTCGCAGGTGGCATAGATGGTGACCTCGATACCGCGAACCTGGGGCAGGAGGTGCGGCTGGAAGTTGATGTACTGCCAGGTCTCGGGCTTCATCAGATCCTTGCCGGTGATGTAGGCGATGTTCTGCTCGATCTCGGGCGTGTGGCGGTGGCCACCGCCGAGGGCGTAAGCGCAGAAGTTGTTCTCCGCCTCAGTGAGGAGCTTGTTGAGGGCGGGACGGCGGCCTGCGCCGGTGTAGCCGCTCTTGGCATCGATAACGATGGTGTTGTCAACAATGTGACCGGCCTTGAGCATGGGCTGGAGGCCGAGGGTGGAGGCGGTGGGATAGCAGCCGGGGTTGGCGATGAGCTTCTTGCCCTTGGCAAGGTCGCGCATGACCTCAGGGATGCAGTAAACAGCGTCGTGGGTCATCTTGGCGTCGGGGTGCTTCTGGCCGTACCACTTCTCCCAGACGTCGACATCGCGGAAGCGGATGTCAGCGCCGATATCGATGATGGCGCAGTCCTCAGCGAGCACGATCTCCGCCCACTTGGCCACGTCGCCAGAGGGGACCTGGATCATGATGACATCGCTCTTCTTCGCGGTCTCGCGGACGTTCTCCTCCGTGAGGTCCATGATGACCTGATCATAGAAGCCGCGCAGAGCGGGATGATGCGTAGAGATGGCATCGCCGACACCGTAGGTATCGAGCACGTTGACAAGCTCTCCCTCGTGGTGGTTGACCATCATGCGGAGCACTTCGCCGCAAACATAACCGGTAGCACCGATGCAGGAATAATGGATCATGTCTGTTTTCCTCCTTGTTGATTCGACATTTTGTCTGACAATTTTGTACTGCTTGGAAAATCCCGTGTGTAGGCATTGAATTTTCTTTGTTGATATTGTATAATCCAAAAGCAGTTTTGAAAAGCGAATATATTTTTATATGCGCATTCCAAAATGGAATCTTTGAGGTATTGTTGATTATTGAGGGCATTTATAATGAGTATTCGTAAATATATTGCCTATCTCCGCACTGTGGAGACCGGCAGCATCACCCAGGCGGCGAACGAATTGGGCTATACGCAGTCCGCCGTGAGCAAGATGATCTCCGATCTTGAGCAGGACTGGCAGGTCAAGCTCTTAACGCGCAACCACTCCGGCATCGAGATCTCCTCCGACGGCATGGTGCTCCTGCCCACGATCCGCGAGATCGTCAAGGACTATGAGGACCTCAACTTTGCCGTGTCCGAGCTGCATGGCGTGCAGTCCGGCACGCTGCGCCTCGGGTGCTTTACAAGCCTTGCCATCAGCCTGCTGCCGGAAATTCTGAAGGACTTCCACCAGACGTACCCCAACATTCAGATCCAGCTGATGACTGGCGAGTATTATGAAATTTCCGAATGGCTGCGCCGCGGCGCGATCGACTGCGGCTTTCTTGCCATCCCCGCCTCCAACGACTTTGAGACGACGCCCATCCTGCACGACACGATGGTCGCCATTCTCCCTAAGGATCACCCGATGGCGGACGTGTCCGTCTTCCCGCTCGAGCAGCTGCCGCACGAGAACTTCGTGCGCCTGATGGAGATCGAAGACTACGAATTCAACCGTCTGCTCGACCATTACAACATCCATCCCGAGGTCACCTACGACACAACGAGCGACTTTGCGCTCTTGTCCATGGTCGAGGCAGGGCTCGGCGTCGGCATCGTGCACAGTCTGCTCATCAAGCCCGGACGCTACCGCGTCGCCGCGCTGCCGCTCAACGTCAAGCAGTCGCGCGAGATCGGCATCGCGGTGAAAAAGGGATTCCTCCCCTCCACGATCACGCAGCTTTTCCTCCAGCATGTGGTCGACTACACCAAGGATATGGGCGAGATCACCGTCGTTCGGCACTGAGTTTTTCTTGAAAAATCAGGGAAAATTTCATTTTCCAACCGGCGGTTGGAAAGGATTTTCTCCGATTCAACCACCGCGCCATTGTCAATCCTCCTCATGCCCCCTATACTGAGTCCATAACCGGTGATTCAAAGCCGCGGCTGCAGCACGGGGCAAGGAAGGACCAACATGTTACGATCGGCGATCAGGCGTTTGCACGCGATGTGCTGCCTGAATATGAGGGAAACGTCGGCGCCTGACTTCCCGTTCGACGCGGGACACCCGCTCATCGCGTTTCCAACGCTCACTTTACTATTATAATGCAGTGCAGGAGGATAGACAACTTGGAAGAATCGACAATGGGCGCGCGCATTCTGCGCCGCCGTAAGGAAAAAGAACTGACACAGGAGGCGCTGGCCAATCAGCTCGGCGTCAGCAATCAGGCCGTGTCAAAGTGGGAGGGCGATGTCTGCTGCCCCGACCTGCAGCTTTTGCCGCTGCTGGCCGACACGCTGGAGCTCAGCCTCGACGAGCTCTTTGGACGCGAAAGCATGGCAAAAGCCGCCCAAAAAGCGGAAGCGGACAGCCAGATCTTGCCCATCGCGGCAGAGCTGCCGTGGGAGGATGACGACGCCATCCACGCCGTGCTCTTCCAGGGGCACCGGCTGCTCCAGCCGAAACAGGGGAGCCTGTTCCGCCACGACAAATATGACGAGATCCGCAAGACCGTCGAGCTGCACTTTTCCGGCACGGCGCAGGATATTTACAGCGACTTTTCCGTCGTCTGCACCGATTCGACGATCTCCGGCAGCGTCAGAGCCGGTGACGGCGTGACCTGCACCGACGTTGGCGGCGACGTAACCGCGGGCGATGACGTGACCTGCGGCAATATCGGCGGCAGCGTGCAGGCGGGCGACAGTGTGCACTGCACCGGCGACGTGCAGGGCAATGTCCGCGCGAGCGACAGCGTCACCTGCGGCAATGTCGGCGGCGATGTGTCCGCGAGCGACAGCGTCCGCTGCGGCGAGGTCAGGGGCAACGTCCGCGCAAGCGACAGCGTCACCTGCGGCGACGTCAGCGGCAGCGTGAGCGCCGAGCGCGTGCGCTGCACCAAAGCCGGCGGCGAAGAGCAGGAGGGCTTCACCTTTACCAAGAAGGGCAAGAGCTTTTCCTTCCCTCTCCGATAAAACCGTAAAAGCGCGGCCTTAAGAGGTCGCGCTTTTTTCCTTGTCATCGCGGCGGG
>OIAK01000991.1_pt1 | contig 10668 bp, 10 predicted proteins | sample 1580741 | NCBI WGS metagenome assembly OIAK01 (sample SAMEA3882521, study PRJEB24775) | human gut metagenome | biome: human-associated habitat; feature: intestine environment; material: feces | place: Netherlands | collected 2009/2010
CCTATTTAGCTACAAAATGTATTAGTTTAATTTAGGCGTTTTGCTTGACATATATAGTTAAATCGGATATTATATTGTATGATGTATATCCTGATTATATACATAGCTCGATTGCTGCGAAACAAAAACCGCCGCCGAACAGAAATTCTGCTCGGCGGTGGTGCCTTTTATATATTCAGCTTTTTATCAATACATTCCGCCGCCCTGGCTTGCCATTGCTGCGGCAGCAGCTGCGTCAGCCTGCGGATCGGGCTTGTCGGCAACGAGTGACTCGGTTGTGAGTACCATTGCGGCAACGCTTGATGCGTTCTGGATAGCCGAACGAGTAACCTTTGTCGGGTCAAGAATACCTGCCTCGAACATATCAACAAACTCGCCTGTTGCGAAGTTGTAGCCGAAACCTGTCTTGCCGCTCGAAACGATATCGTTTACGATAACAGAGCCTTCAAGACCTGCGTTTGCGGCGATCTGACGTGCCGGAGCTTCAAGAGCCTTGAGAACGATCTTGATACCTGTCTTTTCATCAGCGTCCTCTGTTGAATCAAGGAGGGCCTTAACTGCCGGGATAGCGTTGAGGAGTGCAACACCGCCGCCTGCAACGGTACCCTCTTCAACGGCTGCCTTTGTAGCTGAAAGAGCGTCCTCGATACGGAGCTTCTTATCCTTCATTTCGGTCTCTGTAGCAGCACCTACACGGATAACAGCTACGCCGCCGGAAAGCTTTGCAAGTCTTTCCTGGAGCTTTTCACGGTCGAAATCGGAGGTTGTGTTCTCAAGCTGTGACTTGATCTGAGCAACTCTGCCCTTAATCTCGTCCTTATCGCCTGCTCCGTCAACGATGATGGTGTTCTCCTTGGAAATCTTAACCTGACGGGCCTGACCGAGCTGAGCCATTGTTGCGTCTGCAAGCTCAAGTCCGAGGTCTGATGTGATAACCTCGCCGCCTGTGAGGATAGCGATATCACGGAGCATTTCCTTACGTCTGTCGCCGAAGCCCGGAGCCTTGACAGCAACACAGGTGAATGTGCCGCGGAGCTTGTTGACAAGGATTGTTGAAAGAGCCTCGCCCTCAACGTCCTCAGCGATGATAACAAGCTTCTTGCCTCCCTTGAGCACCTGCTCAAGAAGCGGAAGAATTTCCTGAATGTTTGAAATCTTCTTATCGGTAATAAGAATGTAAGCGTCGTCGATAACAGCTTCCATCTTGTCGGTATCGGTTACCATATACGGTGAAATATAGCCGCGGTCAAACTGCATACCTTCAACAACATCGCTGTAGGTTTCGCTTGTCTTAGACTCCTCTATGGTGATAACGCCGTCGGAGGTTACCTTTTCCATAGCCTCGGCAATCAGCTTGCCGATGTATTCGTCGGCTGCGGAAATAGTAGCAATTCTTGCGATATCGTCGGAAGATTTAACGGGCTGAGCCTCGCTCTTGATAGCTTCGACAGCGGCGTCAACTGCCATCTGCATGCCCTTTTTAACTACCATCGGATTAGCACCTGCAGCTACATTCTTCATGCCCTCGCGAACAAGAGCCTGTGCCAAAAGAGTAGCGGTTGTTGTACCGTCGCCTGCCACATCGTTTGTCTTTGTGGCAACCTCTTTAACGAGCTGAGCGCCCATATTTTCAAAAGCGTCCTCAAGCTCAACCTCTTTGGCGATTGTAACACCGTCATTGGTGATAAGCGGAGCACCGTATTTTCTGTCAAGAACTACGTTTCTGCCTTTGGGGCCGAGTGTTATTTTAACTGTGTTGCTGAGTTTGTCTATACCGGCTTCAAGTGCCTTGCGAGCCTCTTCGCCGTAAATAATCTGTTTAGCCATAATGTATTTCCTCCCTTAAATCATTCAACAATTGCAAGGATATCGGACTGACGAACGATATTGTAGTTAACGTCGTCCATCTTAACCTCGGTACCCGAATATTTGCTCGAAATTACCTTGTCGCCGACTTTAACATACATTTTGACTTCGTTACCGTCAACAGTACCGCCGGGACCTACTGCCACTACCTCTGCTACCTGAGGCTTTTCCTGTGCAGACGCGGCAAGGATGATGCCGCCCTTTGTTGTTTCTTCAAGCTCACAGGGCTTTAAAACGACTCTGTCAGCAAGCGGTTTGATCGTCATACTATATTCCTCCTAAAAGATATATTGTAATTATGAATTTATTAGCACTCGCTTTCCTTGAGTGCTAATATATATTTTAGCCTCTTTTCAGAAAAAATCAACCCTTTTTTATAAAATTAACAAAAAATACATAATTTGGAATTTGCACCGCCCAAAAGCCGATAAAATACGGACTTATATATGTATATCGTATAATCATTATTGACAATAATATGTCTGTATAGTATCATACACTTTGAATTCATAGTAGATTACTATGGTATTGCGCATTCAGAGCGCGGTACCGTGAGAAAAGAGATGTAATTATGGAAGTATATGCGGATAACGCCGCCACGACCCGACTGTCAAAATCGGCTCTTAATGCAATGACTCCGTATTTTTGCGATGTTTACGGCAATCCGTCGAGTCTGCACCACATGGGTCAAAAAGCACACAGTGCTCTTGAGGAAGCACGTTTAGCGACAGCTAACGCAATAGGCTGCGAGAGAAGCGAGCTGTATTTCACATCGGGCGGCAGCGAAGCAGACAATTGGGCCATAAAAGGCACCGCCGAGCTTATGGCGAAAAAAGGTAAAAAGCATATTATAAGCACAACCGTCGAGCATCACGCCGTACTGCACACATTAAAAAAGCTCGAAAAGCAAGGCTTTGAAATAACTCTTCTCCCCGTCTCAAGCGACGGCTTTGTGTCTCCAGGCGACGTTGCCTCGGCAATAAAAGACGACACGGCTTTGGTAACCGTAATGTATGCAAACAACGAAATAGGAACAATTCAGCCCATAACCGAAATAGGTGAAATCTGTCGCGAAAAGGGAGTCATCTTCCACACGGACGCAGTACAGGCAGTCGGTCATCTTCCGATAGACGTAAAGGCGCAAAACATAGATATGCTCTCAATGTCGGGTCACAAGTTTCACGGACCGAAGGGCATCGGTGCGCTTTATATAAGAAAAGGCATAAATCTGCCTAACCTTATCGAGGGCGGTGCACAGGAGAGAAACCGCAGAGCCGGCACGGAAAACATCCCCGGAATCGTCGGTATGGCGGCAGCACTCACAGAGGCCGTAAACAATATGGAGGAAAATACAAAAAAGGTCGCAGCTCTCCGCGACAGGCTTATAGAAAAAATACTCGAAATTCCGCACAGCCGTTTAAACGGCTCAAGAGAAAATCGTCTGCCCGGAAATGTCAGCGTTTGTTTTGAAGGCGTTGAGGGCGAGTCAATGCTGCTCTATCTCGATATGCAGGGCGTTTGCGCGTCATCAGGCTCCGCGTGCACATCGGGCTCGCTTGACCCAAGCCACGTACTTCTCGCAATAGGATTGCCTCACGAGGTCGCTCACGGTTCTTTAAGACTGAGCCTGTGTGAATACAACACCGAAGAAGAGGTAGATTTCATCGCCGAAGCTCTGCCTCCCATAATAGAAAGACTGCGTTCAATGTCTCCGCTTTGGGAGAGACTTTGCCGCGAAAACAGCTTCTTCACCCACGATAAACATTGAGATAAGGAAGGATTAAAAATATGGAATACAGCGCAAAAGTCCTTGAACACTTCGCAAATCCTCATAACGTCGGAAAAATCGACGACGCCGACGGCATAGGCGAGGTAGGAAACGCCAAATGCGGCGATATAATGAAAATGTATATAAAGGTTAAAGACGACGTTATAACCGACGTGAAATTTAACACCTACGGCTGTGCCTCCGCAATAGCCACAAGCTCGATTGCTACGGATATGATAAAGGGGAAGCCCATAAGCGAAGCATTGAAGCTCACAAACAAAGCCGTTGTGGAAGCTCTTGACGGACTGCCGGCAGTAAAGATTCACTGCTCGGTACTCGCCGAGGAAGCTATAAAGGCGGCAGTTAAGGATTACTATGACAAGAACGGCATTCAATACGACAAGGAGCTTTTTAAGCCAGATAATTGCCACTATACACACGAGCACTAAATCAGACAGAACCAAAAAGGACTGTAAAACAATCGTTTTACAGTCCTTTTATTTTTTGCGGCATTAAAAATTAAACCTTTGCCATGTCGGGTACTTCGTCGTCATCGTCATCACCGTCAGGAGTATCGTCCTTTTGCGACGACGGCATAACATATATCTTAGGCTGATATTCGCCGTATGTACTCTTTTCTACTACCACAAAGAAAATGGTCACTATTAAAAGATACGGTATCGGGCAGAACAGGCCGGGATTTACAAGTGACATAAGCTCAAGGCTTACATATGAAAGAAAGACGGTCATATTGAAGAGCGTCGGCTTTCTCCAAAGCAGAAACATTCTCTTTATAAATTGATAGACATACGCCAAAATTCCGACTATGCCCATACTTGCGGCTATCTGTATAGGCTCGCAATGATACCAGCATATCGAGAAATCGGCAGGATCATATATATCGGTATTCCCCATGTATCCTATGCCGGTTCCGAATATCGGATGGCCAAGAAAATCCTTTATGCCGCGCTCGTACTGAAAAACTCGTACTTCCTTTTGTTCGCCGACGAGCACCCCGTTTATCGCAGACATAAGGCGGTCAAAGGTATAGCCGAAGAACGAGAGAAATTCGCGTGAGAATATCATAAGCGCAAAGCAAATGCAAGCGAGAATGGCAATATACGCAAAACGCCTCTCCCTGTCGTAAAGGAAGAACAGAATACAGCACATCATAAGCTCTATGGCACCGAAAACAAGTCCTCCGCGCGAACCGGTCAGCAATATCGCAAAATAGAACAAAAATCCGAACATAATGGAATACGATTTTTTGTTGCCGCGATAAAATGCAAACGGTATCGACAACATCAAAAACGTAGAGCAGTTATTGCGCCACTGAAAATACAAAATCGTTTTTGTGTCTATAACCTCATTTATATGCGTAAGATAATACGATGCCACCATAAAGGTCCCGAAGCAGCCTATTATCACCATAATAAGGGACAGCTTATCCATAAGAGAATAATCCTTATGGACATTTATATGCGTATTAAATACGGTATAGAGCAACAGCATTCCCACGCCGAGCGCTAAAATGTAAAATATCGACGCGCCGCTGAAATACTCACGTTTCGAGATGAAACCGACTCCGCCGAGTATTACCGCAACAGACACAAATATCATCGGCAGCGTGAGGAATCCTTTCAGCACCGGCTTCTTCCAGTGCAAAACAAAGTGCATAATTATACAAATTATCAGTACCGCACCGAGTGCCTTATACTGAATAAACACGCTGAATGAATTGTAACACTTTGTTCCTATAAGGCACAGGAACAAAAAAGGCGGAAACGGCGCCAAAAGGTCCTCACACAGAACAAGCGTTATACCCGTAATGCACGCAAAGGTGAGCACACCGGCAACGGATATGTCAAATATAACAAACACCGACGCCAGCGCGAAAAGCACCATTATATATCGCCCGGTAAGCATATACTCGCCCATACGGGATATCTTGGGCGAATTAAAAAATTCAATGATTTTTTTCATTTGCGCATACCTTTTCATTTTATAGTTTAATGTTATTATATATTTTTTTCGCCAAAACGCAATAATTATTTCAAGACTATAACTATTATTACAAAAAGTTACAAGTCTAAAAATACCGTGACACTCTTGATTTTAGGCGAAAAATCTCGTATTATATCAGTATAACGTCGGTACACTCATAAAAAGGTCGGCCGGCATAAAACTCTTGAAAGAGATGTGTCAAATGATTAAAGACATTCAACAGGAAATTCTCAGACTGAAAAAGGAAAAGGATATATGTATTTTGGCGCACAGCTATGTCGCGCACGAAATAATTGAGATAGCGGACTTTACCGGCGACAGCTACGCGCTTTCCGTCAAGGCGACAACCGCTCCGCAAAAAACAGTAATAATGGTCGGCGTCAGATTTATGGCCGAGACCGTTAAAATACTCTCTCCGGAAAAAAAGGTAATTTTGGCTCAGCCCATTGCAGGCTGCCCCATGGCAGAGCAAATGGATAAAGAGCTTATCTGCGCCGTCAAAAAGGAATACCCGGATTACAAAGTTGTTGCTTATATCAACACCACCGCTGACCTCAAAACCGTATGCGATGTTTGCGTGACCTCCTCCTCGGCGGTTAAAATCATTAAAAATATGGACGCGAAAAACATACTGTTTATTCCCGACTGCAATCTCGGTCATTATGTCAGCGAGCAGATCCCCGAAAAGAACTTCAAGCTCCTGCACGGCGGCTGTCCTATTCACGCCTCCGTAAGCGAAAGCGAAGCTGTTGCGGCTAAAGAAAAGCATCCGGACGCTCCGCTGCTTGTTCACCCCGAATGCGTACCCGACGTTGTTAAGCACGCCGACTATGTGGGTTCAACCTCGGGCATTACGGAATACGCAAAAAACAGCGATAAAAAAGAATTTATTATCGGCACGGAAATCAGCATAGCAGAGCATCTTCAATACGCCTGCCCCGACAAAAAATTCTATTATCTCTCCAAAAAGCTCATTTGCCCTAATATGAAGAGTTCAACGCTTATGGACGTCTACAACGCCGTACGAGGCGTAGGCGGCGAAGAGATTGTTCTAGGCGATGACACAATCACGAAAGCGAGAGTCTGCATTGACGAAATGATAAGGCTCGGCGGCTGAAAATTTACGAAAAAAATCTACGGGGTGGGAGGAAACTCCCACCTTAATTTATAAAGGAAAAACACAATGACTGACGAAAAGAAAAAAGTTATGGTTGCCATGAGCGGCGGAGTTGACAGCTCTGTTACGGCATACCTGTTGCAACAGGAGGGCTTCGACATAGTCGGAGTTACAATGAAGCTTTACACAAACGACGACATTGACTTTGTAAAGGACAAGACCTGCTGTTCTCTCGACGACGTAGAGGACGCCAAAAGCGTGGCGGCAAGGCTCGGAGCTTTACACTATACCCTCAATATGACCGAGGATTTTCGTAAGGACGTAATGGACAAGTTCGTCAGAAGCTACCGTTTGGGCGCAACTCCCAACCCCTGTATAGACTGTAACCGATACATCAAATTTTCCAAGCTCTTAAAAAAAGCCATTGAGCTTAAAATGGACCTCATAGCGACCGGTCACTACGCGAGAATCGAAAAATGCGCGGACAGATACCTCTTAAAAAAGGCGCTTGACGAAAGCAAGGATCAAAGCTACGTTTTGTATTCGCTGACTCAAGACGAGCTCAGCCGTACGCTGTTTCCGCTCGGAAAATACCGCAAATCCGAGGTTCGCGAAATAGCCGAGGAAAACGGCTTTATAAACGCAAAAAAGCATGACAGCCAAGATATATGCTTCGTCCCCGACGGAAATTACAGCGCCTTCATAGAAAAATACACCGGAGAAAAATTCCCGGAGGGCGATTTTGTTGACAAGTCCGGCAAGAAGCTCGGCACGCACAAGGGAATAATCAGATACACCGTGGGTCAGCGCCGCGGTCTCGGTCTTGCGTTGCCGCAGTCTATGTATGTATGCGAAAAGGACGTTAAAAACAACAGGGTCGTTTTAGGATTTAACGAAGATCTGTTTTCAAAAGAGGTCTCCGTCGGAGACATAGTGCTCAGTGCCTGTGATTCTCTTGAAAAGCCCGAACACCTCAGCGCCAAAATACGCTACAATCAAAAGGAACAGCCCGCAACGGTAATTCAAACCGATAAAGACAAGCTGAAAATCATTTTTGATGAGCCGCAGAGAGCCGTTACAAAGGGTCAGGCAGCGGTTGTATACGACGGAGACACGGTTATAGGCGGCGGAACTATTTTATAACCTCCGTACAAATCGGGAGCTTAAATATGATTAAAATAAGAAACTTAAAAAAACAGGATATCCCATTCACCGAATATATATGCTTAATAACGGCGGCAAAAGAAATCAAGGATACGCCAAAAAAAGCCCTTCGCACCCTTTTAATGTATAACCGCTGTTATACGAGAACCCAAAACTGCAGCAGCTTTGTCGCGGAAAACGAAAACGGCAGAGTTGTGGGGTACATTCTCTGTGCCGAGAGCTTGCCGAAATATCTCAAAGGCTTTTTCGGCACGGAGCTGCAAGAGATATTCAAAACAAGCTTTACATCGGGTATCGTATCATTTTTTGAGGCCGTCTCCCCTGCCGCATTTTCAGTCAAATACCCCGCTCATCTGCACATAGACATATTGCCGGAATATCAGGGGCAAAAGGTCGGAACCGCTCTTATGTCCGCCCTTAAAGAAAAGCTTGTAAGCGATAATATAAATGGCGTTATGCTGTGCGTCGGAAAAGGCAACGTGCGAGCAATCGAATTTTACAAAAAGAACGGGTTTAAAGTGATATTCAAACTTTTCGAGACTGTATTTATGGGGCTTAATTTACCGCAGTCGTAATTGTCAAAAAAAGTGGTAACTTTTTTTAAAAACCGCTTGACACAAAAGGTAACCTTTGCTATAATATTCACCGTCGCAAGAAAAGCGACAACATAGTTTGCGAGCGTGGCGGAATCGGCAGACGCGCACGTTTGAGGGGCGTGTGGTAATCCCGTATGGGTTCAAGTCCCATCGCTCGCACCAGAAAAGGACAGATTTCGTTAGAAATCTGTCCTTTTCAACTAAATCTACCCTTGCGGGTGGGTGAAATATTGCTTCGCAATATGAAATACGCTTTCAGCGTATGAAATCGCTGCGGCGATGGGTGGATTTAATTTCATTTTCTGCGTAGCCGAAAATTTCATCAAAACCGTAGGTTTTGATTTCATCGTGAGCAACGCGAACGATTTCATTAAAAATTCCGAGAGTTCAACTCTATCCGCAAAAAAACATAAAAACATCTTTTCTGTACCCCACAGACAAAAATCGACAAGTCTCGTAAGAGATTTGTCGATTTTTATTTTATATCGGCTCTGCGGTCAGTTTCATATGACGGCTCAAAATCACCGATTTCGGTTTATCGGCATTCGAAATTGTTATTTTCGACAAATTTGAAGGTGTTTTATTATACTTTCGGCGAATTGTATTTAGCGGAGAAAAGAAGTAAAATTATAATAGATGTGCGGCGGCGAAGACACGACGCTGTGCATAATTCACCGAACACGGAAGGAAGATAATACATGAAAAAGACCTTATGTACGGTTTTAAGCCTTTTGCTTGTTTTTACATTGCTTTACGGGTGCGGAAATTTTAAACCTAGTACCACGGGGCGTGCCGTGGTTTCGGGAAACAGTTGTCTTATAGTTTTAAACGGCTCTCCTACGGTTATGATAAATTCCTCGGACGACGAAGATTTGTTTTCCGATGTCCGCACGGGCGATCTCATAAAAATAAAGCACGCGAATGAGATTATGGAGTCATATCCGCCTCAGGTCAATGTGTATTCATGCAAGATAGTGTCAAAAGGTACCGCCGATGATGTGGATAAAGAGGTCTTGGATGAGCTCGCTTCCCACGTCTGGAACTATGAATAATCCGAAAGGCTGATATTTATGACTGTGTTTGCTGTCGTGTATTTCGGAACGGCCTTGGCGGTCACGGCCGCCGTATATTTTATGTCGCTTAATTCCGAAAAAAAGCCGGCTCTGAAAACCGTTCTTTTGATAGTATATATTTTAGCTCTTGCGGGGCTCGTCTTTGCGACCGGCTGCCTTGAGGCAAAATACGGCTTTACACGGCTTAAATCCACCGCGATAGCCGTGCTGATACTTCTTATGATTTATCTTGCCGACACATTCGGCAGTAAAAAGGCAAAGAAGAACGAATGAAGGTTTTATTTCGAGGCTACGTTTTTTGCAGTTTCATAAAAACCACCGGGAAGGCGGCACCCTGCCTGTACTTTCCGATAAATTCGCGGCACAGCAATCCGTTTGACTGTGAAATGTACGGCACCGTGTAAAACAGCGGAATTAAGAATATGCAGAAAAGTATTCGCCAAGCAAAGCTTATATTATAATTTACAAGCCTGAACCGTTTTCCCTCGGTCAGGCTTTTGCTTTTGTTTACGGCAAGCGCTACGGAGCATTTTTTGTTTTTGAAGTATACCTTTTCGCACAGCCAAAATGTTTTCGAAAGAACCGCGCCGAAGTACAGTCCGAGCAAAAACAGCACAGAGCAGAGGGCGACTGCTCCCGCAAATACGGTTTTGTATAATCCTTTTTCGGAGAGCTCGCGGTAAAAAACAAGACTGCAAAGCAAAAACGGTATTTCGGCTGCGACAAGACACAGCGCAGTCATCAGCTTTTTGAAAAAGAAAAAATAAAAGACCTTCAGCCTTACCGAAAATTTTTCACCGGCAAAAAGATATGATACAGGTGCTTTTTCCGAGGCGTTGCGGTAAAACCATCTTTTGCGGTTGTAGGAAACGGCGGACAGCGCAAACAGAGAAACGGTAACCTCCGACGAAAAAAGGGCATATAGTAAAGAGAGAATGGGAACGCTGTATTTTTCCTTGTCGAGTCCGCTCACGGTATAGAGCGAATACACGCCGAAAAGAGCGGCGCCGAGGATCAAAAGCGACAGCACAAAGCTTAAAAGGCAAACAAAAAACGCTCTTGCGTTTTCGTGCCGTAAAA
>OIAK01000994.1_pt1 | contig 10648 bp, 10 predicted proteins | sample 1580741 | NCBI WGS metagenome assembly OIAK01 (sample SAMEA3882521, study PRJEB24775) | human gut metagenome | biome: human-associated habitat; feature: intestine environment; material: feces | place: Netherlands | collected 2009/2010
CCGGGGCCGGGATACGGCAGAGGCCCGGCCATTTGCTGCCGGAAAGCCCGGATTTTATGCGAATTGTGCATTGTTTACCGGGCGGGATTATGGTATACTGAACTATTAGCGAAGGGGGAACAAAAACCATGCGCGTCACCGGGATAGAAACCACCAAAAAGGGCCGTTACGCCCTGATGGTGGACGGCGAATTTGCCTTTTCGCTGCACCGGGATACCTTCCTGCTGTGCCCCTGGCTGCAAAAGGGGGCCGAGGTGTCGCCGGAGCGGCTGGAAACCCTGCGGCAGGAGGACGAACTGCGCAGCGCCCGGGAACGGGCTTTGGACCTCCTTTCGGCGGCGGAGCAAACCAGCGGTACCCTGCGGCAAAAGCTGCTGCGCTGGTACGGCGAGGAGGCCGTGGAGGCCGCTGTGCTCCGCATGGAGGAGCTGGGGCTCATCAATGACCTGGACTACGGCCGGCGGTACGCGGCGGACGCAGTGAATCTGCGGGGATGGCCCCGGAGAAGGATCGCCATGGAGCTGCAAAAAAAGGGCGTCCCGGCGGAAGTCATCGAGGAGGCCCTGGCCGATATTACCGAGGAGACCGAGATAGAAACGGCCTGCCGTTTGCTGGAGGGGCCGTACCGCGGAAAGCTGCGGGACCGCAAGGAGCGGGATAAAGTGAAAGCCGCCCTGCAGCGCCGGGGATTCTCCTACGAGGTGATACGGCAGGCGGTGAGCCGGGCGATGGAAGCTCTGCCGGAGGGCGGAGAAACGCCGGAGCCGGAGGAAACGCCGGAAACCGGGGATGGGCAGGAGGAGCTGCTTGCCCTCATCCGGAAGAAATACGCGAAGAACATGGCTGACCGGGCCGGGATGGAAAAGACCATCGCGGCGCTGTACCGGCGGGGCTACCCGCTGGAGGAGATAAAGGCGGCGATGAATACGATACTGGAGCAGGAGGAAAACTGCCGTGACGATTAAAGTGGGAATGATCTCGCTGGGGTGCAGCAAAAACCAGGTGGACGCCGAGCGCCTGCTGGCGATGCTGGCCGGGGATGGATTTACGATCTGCAATGACATGACCGAGTGTGACGCGGTGATCGTGAACACCTGCGGCTTTATTGAGGACGCCAAGAAGGAATCCATTGACACGATACTGGAGTGCTGCGCCGCCAAGGGCGAGGGCAGCCTAAAATGCGTGGCGGTGACCGGCTGCCTGGCGGAGCGCTACCGTGAGGAGCTGGCACGGGAGATCCCTGAGGCGGATGTGGTGCTGGGGATAGGCAGCAACGGAAAGATAGGCGAGGCGATACGGAAAGCTGTAATGGGCGAGCACTTTACGGAATATGGCGAGAAGGAATCCCTTTCGATGGAAGGGGAACGGATGCTGGCTAATGAGCCGTGGTTTGCCTATGTGAAGGTGGCCGAGGGCTGCGACAACCGGTGCAGCTACTGCGCCATTCCGCTCATCCGGGGCCGGTTCCGCAGCAGGCCCATGGAAAATGTGATAGAGGAATGTAAGGAGCTGGCCGCCCGCGGCGTGACCGAGCTGAACCTGGTGGCGCAGGATACCACCCGCTACGGCGAGGATATTTACGGTGAGGGCCGTCTGCCGGAGCTGATCGACGCGGTGTGCGAGATAGAGGGGGTGCACTGGGTGCGCATCCTGTACTGCTACCCCGACCGGGTCACCGATAAGCTGATCGACACCATAGCCCGCCAGCCCAAGGCGGTGCATTACTTCGATATTCCGGTGCAGCACGCCAGCGCCCATGTGCTGCGGGATATGAACCGCCGGGGCGACCGGAGATCTATCACCGCACTGTGCCAAAAGATCCGGGAGAAGATCCCCGATGTGGTGTTGAGAACGACGCTGATCGCCGGGTTCCCCACCGAAAGCGAGGAGGACTTTGCCGAGCTGTGTAAGCTGGTGGAGGAGGTGCGCTTTGACCGGCTGGGGTGCTTTGCTTACAGCCAGGAGGAGGATACCCCCGCTGCCGAGCTGGAGCAGATCCCGGAGGAGGTGCGCCGCCGCCGGGCCGAGATCATTATGGAGCTGCAGATGAGCGCGGCATTCGACTTTGCCGACCGGTGCACAGGCCGTACGCTGGAGGTGCTGGCGGAGGGCTGGGAGGACGGCCAATACTACGGCCGCAGCTACATGGATGCCCCGGATATTGATACCAGAGTGTACTTTACCAGTGAGGACGAAATAGAGCCCGGCAGCTATGTGCCGGTGCTCATCACCGATACCGACGGCTATGACCTCATCGGCATGGCGAAAGCGAAGGAGGACACAAAATGAATTTACCCAATAAGCTGACGATGCTGCGCATCATTCTGATCCCGGTCTTTCTGGTGCTGGTGCTGGTGGAGAGTATCCCGATGCACTACCTGTGGGCGCTGCTGGTTTATCTGATCGCCTGCTTTACCGATACGCTGGATGGACACATTGCCCGCAGCCGGGGCCTGGTGACCGACTTTGGCAAGCTGATGGACCCGCTGGCCGATAAGCTGCTGGTGATGAGCGCCTTGGTGGCCTTTATCCCCGTGGCCGATGTGCCGGTATGGGTGGTCGTGGTCATTCTGGCAAGAGAATTTATGGTGACGAGCCTCAGGCTCATCGCGGCCGGTAAGGGCGTGGTGATCGCCGCCGATAAATGGGGCAAGATCAAGACCATCAGCCAGATGATATGGCTGAACTACACCCTGCTGATGCTGTGGCTGTTCCCGGAAGCGGGCTGGGCCCATACTGTCTTTGTGGTGCTGATGGGCATAGTGGTGGCGACGACGGTGCTGAGCGGCGCCAACTATATGCTGAAGAACAAAGAGCTTTACAGCGACCGGTAAGGGTCGAATTGCAATACAAGGAGTAATATTATGCAGCTTTATAACAGTTTGAGCCACAAAAAAGAGGAATTTGTGCCCAACCACCCGGACATCGTGAAGATGTATACCTGCGGCCCCACCGTGTACCACTTTGCCCATATCGGCAATCTGCGCACCTACATCATGGAGGATGTGCTGGAAAAGTATCTGCGGTACTGCGGCTACAATGTAAAGCGGGTCATGAACATCACCGATGTGGGGCATCTTTCCAGCGACGCCGATACCGGCGAGGACAAGATGCTGAAGGGCGCGAAGCGCGAGCATAAAACGGTGATGGAGATCGCCAAATACTACACCGACGCCTTCTTTGAGGACTGCCGCAAGCTGAATATTAAGACCCCGGATGTGGTGGAGCCCGCCACCGCCTGCATTCCCGAATTCATCAAGCTGGTGGAGGGGCTGCTGGAAAAAGGCTACGCCTATGTAGCAGGCGGCAATGTTTACTTTGATACCTCCAAGCTGGAGAAGTATTATGTCTTTAACGACCACAACGAGGAGGATCTCGCCGTCGGTGTCCGGGAGGGCGTGGAAGAGGACCAGAACAAGCGCAACAAGGCGGACTTTGTGCTGTGGTTCACCAAGAGCAAGTTTGAGGACCAGGAGCTGAAGTGGGATTCCCCCTGGGGCGTGGGTTACCCCGGCTGGCACATCGAGTGCAGCGGCATTTCGATGAAGCACCTGGGCGAGGACCTGGATATCCACTGCGGCGGCATTGACAATGCCTTCCCGCACCATACCAACGAGATCGCCCAAAGTGAAGCATATCTCGGTCACAAGTGGTGTAACTACTGGTTCCATGTGCTGCACCTGAATACCAATACCGGCAAGATGAGCAAGAGCAAGGGTGAATTCCTCACTGTTTCTCTGCTGGAAGAGAAGGGCTACCGTCCGCTGGCGTACCGCTATTTCTGCCTGCAGAGCCACTACCGCAAGGCGCTGGTCTTTAGCTACGAGAACCTGGATAACGCCGAGCAGGCCTATGATAAGCTGGTGGCGAGAGTGGCGGCGCTGAAGCCGGTGGAGAGCGATGCCATCGATGAGGAGGCGGCCGCGGCGCTGCGAAAGGAATTTACCGACGCGCTGGATAATGACCTCAACACCTCGCTGGCGGTGACGGCGGTGTACGATGTGCTGAAGGCCAAGACCAACGATAAGACCAAGGCCATGCTGCTGCGGGAATTTGAGACGGTGCTGGGGCTGGGGCTCTTTGAGGAGGCGGCCAAGCACCAGGAGAAGAAGCAGGCGCCGGCGGCCGAGGAAAGCGACCCGGAGATCGACGCGCTGATCGCCGAGCGGCAGGCCGCCCGCAAAAATAAGGACTTTGCAACGGCGGACCGCATCCGTGATGAGCTGACCGCCCGGGGCATTGTGCTGACCGATACCCCCGAAGGGGTGAAGTGGCACCGCGCCTAAACAAAACGGAGGACGATATGGACTGGCAGAAAACCGCTGAAAATATGAAGAAACGGGGCTTTACCGTGCGGCGCTACGCCACCGGCGCCGAAGCCGCCGAGGCCCTGTGCGAGGAGCTGAAGGGGCAGGAAATCGGGATGGGAGGCAGCGTGACCGCCGCCCAGCTGGGCCTGCCCGAAAAGCTGGAGGCCGCAGGGTGTACCGTTTACGCCCGGGGCCGCAGCTGGGATAGAAAGGACACCGATAAGGGCGTGACGGCTCCGGTGTATATCAGCAGCGCCAACGGCGTGGCGGAAACCGGCGAGCTGGTAAACATCGACGGCACCGGCAACCGGGTGGCGGCAACGCTGTATGGACCCGAGAAGGTGTACTTTATCGTGGGGCTGAATAAGCTGGCCCCGACGCTGGAGGCAGCGATATGGCGGGCGAGGAACATCGCCAGCCCGCTGAACGCGAAGCGGCTGAACCGCAGGACCCCCTGTGCCCTGAGCGAGGTAATGAAGTGCTATGACTGCCAGAGCCCCGAGCGCATCTGCCGGGGTATGACCATCCACATGGGGCCCATGAAAGGCGTGGGGGAGACCATAGTGGTGCTGATAGACGAGGAACTGGGATATTGAGCCGAAACGGCTGCGAAGAATAAACGAGGTGGAACATGAAACACGAGACAGTTTTGGTGCTGGATTTCGGCGGGCAGTATAATGAGCTGATCGCCCGGCGGGTGCGTGACCTGGGCGTTTACTGCGAGGTGCACCCCTACAAAAAGGCGCTGGAGAAGATAAAGGAGCTCTGCCCCATCGGGATCATCTTTACCGGCGGGCCGAACAGCGTATATGAGGAAGGCGCGCCTAAGGTGGATCCGGCGGTATTCCAGCAGGGACTGCCCATCCTGGGACTGTGCTACGGTCTGCAGATGATGAGCCAGGTGCTGGGCGGCGAGGTGAAAAGCGCGCCGACCCGCGAATTTGGCAAGACGCCGGTGCACTACGATACCGAGAGCCTGCTCTTTAAGGGGATGCCGCAGGAGGCCATCTGCTGGATGAGCCATGTGGACTATGTGAGCCGCCTGCCGGAGGGCTTTACCGCCATCTGCCATACGGCAGCCACCGCCAACGCGGGCATCCAGTGTAAAGAGAAAAACCTGTACGGGGTGCAGTTCCACCCGGAGGTGGAGCACACCCAGTTCGGCAATGATATTCTGAAGAACTTTTTGTATGAGATCTGCCATGCCAAGGGCGACTGGAGCATGAAGGACTATGCCCGCAGCACGGTGGAAGCCCTGCGGGAGAAGATCGGCGACGGCAAGGTGCTGCTGGCGCTTTCCGGCGGGGTGGACAGCAGTGTGGCGGCTGCCCTGCTGGACCGCGCGGTGGGCGATAAGCTGACCTGCATCTTTGTGGACCACGGCTTGATGCGCAAGAACGAGGGCGATGAGGTGGAGGCGGCCTTTGCCGGGCGCGGGATGAAGTTTATCCGCGTGAACGCCGAGGAGCGGTTCCTGGGCCGGCTGGCCGGCGTGACCGAGCCGGAGAGAAAGCGCAAGATCATCGGCGAGGAGTTTATCCGGGTCTTTGAGGAAGAAGCGAAGAAGATCGGTAAGGTGGATTTCCTGGCGCAGGGCACCATTTACCCGGATGTGATCGAATCCGGCGCGGGGGATGCCGCGGTCATCAAGAGCCACCACAATGTGGGCGGCCTGCCGGACTATGTGGACTTTAAGGAGATCGTGGAGCCGCTGCGGCTGCTCTTTAAGGACGAGGTGCGGCGGCTGGGCCTGGAGCTGGGCCTGCCGGAGTATCTGGTTTGGCGGCAGCCGTTCCCGGGACCGGGGCTGGCCATCCGGGTCATTGGCGAAGTGACCAAGGACAAGCTGGAGATCCTGCGGGACGCAGACGCCATTTTCCGTGAGGAGCTGGCGGAGGCGGGGCTTTCCCGCAAGGTACACCAGTACTTTGCCGTACTGACCAACAACCGTTCCGTGGGCGTGATGGGGGACTTCCGCACCTATGACTACACGCTGGCGCTGCGCGGCGTGACGACCACTGACTTTATGACGGCGGACTGGGCACGCATCCCCTATGAGGTGCTGGAGAAGGTTTCGAGCCGGATCATCAACGAGGTGGACCACATCAACCGGATTGTGTATGATATCACGAGCAAGCCGCCGGCGACGATTGAGTGGGAGTAATACCCGAAGGGCTGAAAAGCCTTGAAAATGCTGGACTTTTGCGCCCGGGAGTTGCCCCGTGGCAACAAAATGACAACATTTTAGATTATCCAAGAATAAAGAGCTATCTGATTTCTGTTAGAGATGTCAGTTAGCTCTTTTTTTGTTTTCTGTATTTTTTATGTTGCCTACCTTGCAAAAATACTTCCCGCGATGGGGCATATGAATGCCTTTCTCAAAGCTTGTGCGCTTTCATGGAGGTGTAATCTTTTCTACCCCCAAAACCGATACAGCGGTGAGCGGCCAAAAGAGAAGCGGAAAATCTCCCGGTTCTTTGCTTTTAGGGGGAATTATGGTATAATCCGAAGGGAAAACTGCCCTCAAGGAAAGGAACATGACCATGAAACAGAACCGGAAAGTCCCCAAGCCTCCCCGCGATCTGCGTGCGGTGATCCACAAAAAACCCACCGTTTTCGCGGTGTATCTCATCCTGCGTATTGTCGTCTTATTGACCCTTGTTTCCTCCATTATCCGCGGGGAGTACGAAAACGCCTTTGTGTGTCTGCTGGTGCTGTTTTTATTTATGCTGCCGCTTTTTATTCAGCAGAACTTTGGCATAGAGCTGCCCAGCACGCTGGAGATCATCATCCTGCTGTTTATCTTCGCTTCCGAGATTCTGGGGGAACTGGGGTGCTTCTTTATTACCTACCCCAACTGGGATTCTATTCTGCACACCACCACCGGCTTTTTATGCGCGGCCACCGGCTTTGCGCTTATTGATATTCTGAACCGCAACAGCAAGATCAAGTTTGAGCTTTCGCCGGTGTATGTTTCGCTGGTGGCTTTCTGCTTTTCCATGACCATCGGTGTGCTGTGGGAGTTCTTTGAGTTCGGCATGGACCGGCTGTTCCTAATGGATATGCAGAAGGATACCATTATCCACAGCATCACCTCCGTGATGCTGGACCCCACCAATATGAACATCCCGGTGACCATTGGGGATATCACCAGTGTGGCGGTAAACGGGCAGGAGCTGGGCTTTGGCGGGTACCTGGATATCGGGCTGTACGATACCATGGAGGACCTGTTTGTCAATTTCATCGGGGCGCTGGTCTTTAGCTTTATCGGATATTTTTACATCAAGCGCCGCGGGGAGGGGAAGATTGCCAAGGCTTTTATCCCCACCATTACCGAGCCCAAACCGGAGGAAGGGCCTGCCGAAGCACCGGCTGTGCCCACGACGGAAGAATAAAGGAAGGCTTACTGCTGCTTTGCCTGGAAAAGGGCGGCATCATATTCGCCGCGGGTCTCATAGTTCGCGGGGTCGATGCCGTAGGCGGAGCCATCCTCGCAGGAAAGGCGCCAGGCATAGCAATTGCCCCTTAGCCCGCAGTGGAAGGGCTGTACCGAGGTTTGACGGCTGGGTGTGACGGAACCGCTTTGTATCCGGCTGGGGGGATCGTAGCTGCTCGGTGACTGATGGACGGGAGGATCAAAAGCGCCAAGAGAGCCCAGTATGCCGCCGAGACGCATGATATCATCGAAGCTATTCAGCCGGCCCATGCCCATGGCCGCGCCGGCCGCGGCGTAGGGATCGATCCGGAGGGGGTTCCCGGATGCTCTCCGCCTTTCGCGGTATCTGGCGGAGTAGCAATCCAAAATGAACGCTTCGCCCAAATCAAGCAGGTCTCCGAAGAAATTGGGACAGTGAGAAGGGGAAGAGCTGTGATATTTCCGCTTTGCCATAGTGTATTCCTCCTTGGCCGGTGAAAGAGACACCGGATGATAGCTTTCGCTTTGCGTATCTTCATATTATCAGCTTTTGTGTCCCATAATCCGGACTGAGAAATCATTTTATCGGAAAAAGGCCCGTACCGATGGCAGAACCACCGGTACGGGCTGATATTTTTCTGCGGGGGAAGGGGAGAGGATCACTCTAGCAGGCCGCTTTCACGCAGCAGCAGCTCCACATCGGTGCCCTTTACCTTCTTCAGCAGGATCTTGACCGCTTCCCGCTCGCCGAAGGAGAGCGGCAATTCGCTGATGGGCTTCTTATCGACGGCATAGTAGCAGGCACGCAGCAACTCACGCACATCGTACTTGCTGCCCCATACCTCCGGCACGCCGCGGTCGATATCCAGCAGGGTGTAAACCGATTCCATACCGGTACGCATGGAGTACTCGGTGGTGAAGATGGTATCGCGGGGGGTCTCCGCAAACTGCCCGATGAAGGCAAAGTTCACGGCGCCATCCGGTACCACCTTGGGGCGGTCGCTTTCCTTGCGGGGCTGGAAGAAGGCATTGATATAGGGCATATAGCAGGTAGTGGTATTGCAGGCATTCGTAGCCAGCTCCCCAATGCGGCTCTCCTCTACGCCGATGTGGTACAGCCACTCACGGCAGATCTCCTCACCGGTGCAGTCCCGCATGGCCTTCTTGACGAAATTACCCTCCCGGTCGGTGTGCAGGCCGTACACCCACACCAGCACGGTGCTTTTGTCCTGGCTCTTGAACTGCGGCTGGCGGTTGATGGTCCAGGAAAGATACCAGTTTTCTGTGCTGTCCTTTACGGTGACGATACCGCCGGTGGTCACCTTGCCGGCACGGGGATCGCGCTTGCAGATATTCATAATGTGGCGGATGACTTCCTCATCGGCGGTGGCTACGGTGGCGCTCATCCAGTTGGTGGCCTCCACATCGCTGCAGAAGGCGTCGGGGTTGCCGTATTCGCCGTGCTGCGCCTGCCGTGCGATGGCCTTCCACATATCCCAGGATTCGCCGCAGCCGTTATGGATGCCGGAGAGATCGGGAGCGTGGGTCTGGTCGCCGTAGCAGGAGGTATCGGTGCAGCAGCCATTGGTGATGAAAACAAGATCATCCTCGATGAGATCAATGGTCTGCTCCTTGCCGTCCTTGACATAGACGATCTGGCGGGCTACCTTCTTGTCGCCCTCTGTTTCAATAATGACATTGCGGACATCCATGCCGTATTCGATGCGGACGCCGTGGGATTCCAGATACTTCACCAGCGGCAGGATCATGCTCTCGTACTGATTATACTTGGTAAAGCGCAGGGCGCTGAAGTCGGGCAGGCCATCGATGTGGTGGACATAGCGGCACAGGTAGCGCTTCATTTCCAGGGCGCTGGACCACTTTTGGAAGGCGAACATGGTCTGCCAGTAGAGCCAGAAGTTGGTGTCCCAGAAGGAATCGGGGAGAACGTCGGAGATCTTCTTGTCCTCCAGATCCTTTTCCGGCGTCAGGAACAGCTTGGAGAGCGCCATGGCGGACTCTTTATCCAGCTTGAACTGCTTGTCGGTATGGGCATCCTCGCCGCGGTTCACGCTGGCGCGGCACAGGGAGTAGTTGGGGTCGTGCTTGTTGAGCCAATAATACTCGTCCAGAACGGAAACGCCCGGGGTCTCGATGGAGGGAACATCCCGGAAGGTGTCCCACATGACCTCAAAATGGTTGTCCATTTCCCGGCCGCCGCGCATATAGAAGCCCTTGGTGATGTCCCGGTAGCCGTCGCAACTGCCACCGGCCAGCTCCAGCTTTTCCAGCAGATGGATGCGCTCGCCCTTCATCTGGCCGTCTCTGACCAGATAGAAGGCGGCGGTCAGACCGGCAAGGCCGGTGCCGATGATATAAGCGGATTTGTTGTCTACGCCCTCCGGCTTCTCGGGACGGGCGAAGGCTTCATAATTACCATTGGAATAATACATACTCGGCAACCTCCGTATTCATTTGATGAGATGAGTATACTTCACGCGAACACGGGTTGCCATAGACAGAAAAAAGCCCCTGTTGGAATTTTCAACAGGGGAATGGATGTGTGTGAATTTTGGACAGAATCAGGTTTCTGTCCCATCGGAGACAGGTGAATATTTCAGCAGCGCGCGGCGGACGTCCCCGTGCAGCAGCACGGACATCCGGGAGACAATGTCCTTGGGATCAGCAGTCATGCCGGTGCGAATCCATTCCAGCATGATGCCGACAAACGCAAACTTGTAAAAGTCCGCAATGAACTTTTTGTCCTCGGCGCGAACCGAAAGATCCTGCGCCTGCTCTTCTACCACGCCGATGAGCAGATCATAGGTGATTTCGTACAGGTGGCGTTCGATGTGTTCGCGGCTGACGGAGTGATAGATATTGGAGACCATCGCCTTGTTTTTCTAAACCCACTCAAAGATAT
>OIAK01000995.1_pt1 | contig 10638 bp, 11 predicted proteins | sample 1580741 | NCBI WGS metagenome assembly OIAK01 (sample SAMEA3882521, study PRJEB24775) | human gut metagenome | biome: human-associated habitat; feature: intestine environment; material: feces | place: Netherlands | collected 2009/2010
TCAATTCTATTTCATTATATCATATTTCAAAAAATTTTTCAAGGCTTATGCATTATATAATAGTGTAAATTTTTTTATAATATTTATAATTTTCTAAAATACTTAATATACAAAAAAACATTATATAAAATACTATATATTGTGGTTAAAAAAATATATAGAAATTTATAAATAAAAAACGATGTTTGAAATATAAAAAAATTATGAATTGTCTTGACAAATAATATAAGAATAAGATATAATTGATTATTACAGGGGCATGTTATGCGTTTTTTTGTGTGTAAAAAAGCCCGAATGATTTTATTGAAATGTTTTGTTTTGATTTCAGAAGGGAGGATATTTGAAATGAAAAGAACTTATCAGCCTAAAAAATTACAGAGAAAAAAAGTACATGGTTTTATGAAGAGAATGGCAACTAAAAACGGCAGAAAGGTTTTAGCTCGCAGAAGATCAAAGGGAAGAGCAAGACTTAGCTATTAATTATGTCAAAGATACGGCCATATACCATTCAGTTTGAAAAATGATTGGTATAGGGTCTTTCTCTTTATTGTGATGTTAAATATCATTAAGTAAATTATGTGATAATTATGGGTTTGTTCAGAGGTTTTTATGCTTTTTACTGAAATGATTAAGGATAATAAAATATTTTTAAGATGTTTTAAAAAAGGAAGTTTTGCGTCCTGTGAATATTTAACGGCATATTTTATACCTAATAAATCGCCGTATAACAGGATAGGTATTTCAGTAGGGAAAAAACAGGGCAACGCAGTAAAAAGAAACAGGATAAAAAGAATAATCAGAGCTGCATACAGACTGAATGAGGACAAGTTTCCTATTGGATATGACATTGTTTTTGCAGGAAGAAATAATATTTCAGAGAAGAAAACGCAGGATATTGAGTTTTTTATTAATAAAAGGCTTCTGAAGAAAATGGATAATCAGAGTTTCTTGGAAAAACAGAAAAGAAAATGAGAAATATTCCGATTTTTTTGATAAAAGTTTATAAGAAGGTAATAAGTCCGTTATTTCCGCCGAGATGCAAATATTATCCAACATGTTCAAATTACAGCATAGAGGCATTCAGAAAGCATGGATTTTTTAAGGGATTGATTTTAAGCATTTGGCGTCTTCTGAGGTGCAATCCTTTTTCAAAGGGTGGGATTGATTATGTTCCTGATAAATTCAGTTTAATTAAGAGAGAAAATAATTAAATTAATATAATAAAATTTTATGTCCTTTACTTTTACAGGAGGCGGACATATTATATTTTCAGCCGGGGAGCATCTCAAGCTGAAAATCAAGGGGTTTTATCCTCAATTATTTGTTAAATGGCGGGGCTATGCCCTTTATTTAAATTAGTTCGGCAGATTTTCTGCGACTGGAGGTTACAAATGAGTTTATTGGCTACCCCTTTGGGTTGGATAATGAAATTATGTTATGCGCTTGTAAAAAATTACGGCATTGCACTTCTTTTATTTACTTTGATAACACGTCTTGTAGTTTTTCCGCTTAATGTTAAGCAGCAGAAGAGCACGGCAAGGATGGCAATGCTAAATCCTCAGCTTGAAAAGCTAAGAAAAAAATATGCTAATAACAAGGAAAAGCTTAATGAAGAGACCATGAAGCTTTACAGCAAGGAAAATGTAAATCCTATGGCAAGCTGTCTTCCTATGGTAATAACAATGGTTATTCTGTTCTCGCTTATTCCTGTTATTTACGGGCCACTGACTTATATTTCTAATGCAGACAAGGATGATGTAAAGGCGTCTAACGAACTTATTACAAATCTTTATGTTGCCAGTGATGAAATAAAATCCAAGGATTCATCTATTGAAAAATTAATTGCTGAATATGAAAAAGAAGGCGGCAAGGATCCATATGAGGCTTTAAAGGATGATCTTAAGGATAAAGATAAATATCCGAAGACAGCAAAGTCGATTGACAGTGATTCTGAATGGAATAATTTCATTGAGGCAATAAAAAAGCATTCTGACATAGACAAGTTTATTCTTGATGAAAATAATGTTTCTAAATCTCTTGCACAATCAAGGCCGGAGCTTATTACATTTGATTTTGTAGAAAAGGAAAACGGCAAATATGCAGATGTGCTTCCTGAAAGTGTAAGAAAGGAAGCAGAAGACATTAATTATGAATTTATTGGAATTTCACTTGGTGCTATTCCTAAATTTAAGCTTTCTCGTGATTCTTTGGTATTTATTCCGTTTATATCGGCAATTCTTCAGCTTCTTACTACAATTATTTCTCAGAAGCTATCTAAGAAGAATAATCCGGCAGCAGTTAATATGGGCGGCGGAATGAAAGCAATGTTCTATATAATGCCTATATTCTCACTATGGATCTGTTTCTCATATCCGGCAGGTTTGGGTCTTTACTGGATCTATTCATCATTGTTTGCTCTTATTCAGACAATAATTCTTAACGTTCTTTATTCACCGGCAAAGGTACAGGAAATGGTTAAGAAGGATATTGAAAAGCAAAAGAAGAAAAAGAAAAAGCCTTCAATGTATGAAAAGGCGTTAGCTATGCAGAATGGTACAGCGCCGGCATCAGTTTCTAATGAAGATGATGATGACGAAGAGACAGAAGAAAGAAAGCTGTCTAAGGCAGAAATGAAGGAACTTCAAAGAAAGAGAATAAACGAGGCAAGACGCCGTATGGCTGAGAAATACGGTGATGACTATGATGAAAAAGAGTAATTAAAATTGAGAGGAGTTTTATAAAATGAAAAAGATTTTCACCGCTGCAACAGTGGAAGAAGCAAAAAAGCTTGCATGTGAAGAATTTCAGAAGGAAGAAAGTAAAATTATCTTTAATGTTATTGAAGAGCCTAAAAAGGGCATTTTCGGAAAAATCAAAGGTGAAGCAAAGATCGAAGCTGAATATGAGATTACTAAAACAGACATAGCTGTAAAATATATTAAAGATGTACTTAATGTAATGGGTATAGAAAATGTTTCTTTCAGCATTTCTGAACTTGAAAACGGATGTCTTATTGATATAAACGGCGATGGAATGGATGAAGTTTTAGGTAAAAAGGGAGATATTCTTGATTCATTACAGTATCTTTCATCCTTGGTATGTAATAAAATTGACAGGGAATATTTCAGAATAACTCTTGACTGTAATAATTTCAGAGAAAAAAGAAAAGAACAGCTTGAACAGCTTGCAGTTAAAATTGCAAACAGCGTAAAGAAAAACGGAAGATCGTCTGCACTTGAACCTATGAATCCATATGAAAGACGCATCATTCACGCAGCAGTTTCTGAAATTGAGGGTGTTACTTCTAAATCAACAGGAGAGGATCCTTACAGAAAAGTAATTATCAGCTCTACTGAAAAAAGAAGATATAATGATAATTACAAGGGCGGAAACCGCAGAGGAAAACGTGACAGAAGACCAAAGGCTCATTTTGATATAACCACAAGCTTTGAAAAGGATTATAAAAAGCCGAAGCCGGAAGATAATCTTGACGCAGGACTTTACGGTAAAATTGAATTTTAAGAAATAAGCGGGTAATCTTTAATTAGATTATCCGTTTTTTATTTTTTAGTATAAAAAAATCTGAATTTGAAAAAGAAATACAGATAATAAATACATATTTTTACGGATATTATCATGAAGTTATCACATTTGGGGGTATAATATAAGTATAGCATAAGTTAGGAGAAATTAATTCCTCTTGAAAAAGAGTTTTATAACTTAGGCAAGGATGTTCCCCGCCTCTTTAGGCGGCGGGTTCCATATTGTCATCAGCAGGAGGTAAAATCTCCTACTGATGACCGCATTGAAAGGAGAGATTTAGATGTACAATTTTGATAATAATGAAAATCAAAACAATCAGAACAATCAAAATTCGCAAAATGATTTTCAGAATTATAATAACGAAAATATGAATGAGTTTTCTTATACTCCTGAAAAGAATAACAAAAAGCAAAAGAAGATACTTACCGCAGTTATTGCAATGCTAAGCGTTGTGGCAATCGGTGCGACATCTATTGTCGGATATTCTCTTATAACCGGGAATACATTGGGATTTAACATTGATTCAAACAAGAATTCTGCCGGAAGTACCGTAAACACAAAAAAGGATACTTCATCCAAGGTTGACAGAGGGGAGCTTCCGACTTTGATTCAGCTTGCAACGCCGACTGACGCTATGCAGATTCCTGACATAGTAAAAAAGGTTTCTCCGTCAGTAGTCGGAATTTCTTGTATGACTAACTCCGGAACTGTTACTGGAACAGGAATTATTATGAGCGAGGATGGCTATATTATAACAAATGCACATGTAGTAGACGGTGCACAGGCCATTTCGGTGGTACTTCCGAATAATTATACAGATAAAACAAAAGAAGATGACAGCAGCAAAAAAACGGATGCACTTTTAAAAGACAGCGACGATCAGAAGGCCATTGAAGCTGAGCTTATAGGAAAAGATGTTCAAACTGATATTGCCGTAATTAAAATAAATCAAAAGGGCTTATCAGCGGCGGAATTCGGTACTTCCGCAGAAGTTCAGGTTGGTGAGGTTTCTATTGTAATAGGAAATCCTCTTGGGCTTAATCTTGCAAACTCTGTTACGGCAGGAATTATATCTGCCACTGACAGAACATTGACTATTGAAGACAGGACCATGAATCTTATTCAGACTGACGCTTCAATTAACTCAGGAAACTCAGGCGGTCCGCTGATCAATGCATATGGACAGGTTATAGGAATTACTTCAGCAAAGGTTGCTTCAACCTATGGCGAGGGACTTGGTTTTGCAATTCCTATTGATGAGGCGATTCCGATTATCAAGGATCTTATGGAAAACGGATATGTTACCGGCAGACCTACTTTGGGAATAAGCGGACTTAATATAACTGAAATTTATTCTGAATATTACGGTGTTCCGAGAGGTTTTATTGTAAAGAGCGTTGAACCGGGAAGTGCGGCAGAAAAAGCAGGAATTAAAACAGAGGATATCATTGTCGGAATTGAGGGAAATCTAATTGAATCAATAGAAGAATTCAATCAGATCAAGGAAAAGTATAAAGCCGGAGATAAAATTACGGTTTCACTTTATAGAAATGAAAAAATAGTAGACGTGGATGTTGTTCTCGGCGAAGATATAGCTGATGAAGACACGGCAAATAATAACAACAATAATAACAATCAGCAAAGTCTTGAAGATTTTTATAATAACTTCGGAAACCAGTTTGGTTTCTAAAGAAAATTTATTACCGCAGATAATGCGGGATTAAAAAAAGCTTTCTTCATAATTTTTTTCATATTCTTTTACTTCAGGCAGAGGGCTGTTCCCGTAAAAAGGAGCAGCCTTTTGCTGTAATAAGAATGCAAATGTTTTTAATTTCTACTTGCCTAATTTAATATTATGTGATAGAATTAACATGGAATGATATTAAAAAAATGAGAAAAAGGAGAAATACCATTGGTTTATACTGATTTGTTGTTTTTTCTTTGTGTGCTGCCTTTTTCGGTTTTGCTTTCTTTTCTTGACCGAAGCACAGAGTATAAAAATTTAATTCTGATATTGACGTCGCTTTTGGTTTTCAGCTGGGCTAAGCCTTTTGCAGTTTGTCTTTTATTTTTAACAACGGCGGCAGAATGGATCATAGCACGTTGGATAGAAAAAAATAAGAGTGAACATAAAAACAGCGTTTTTCCGCTTTTTATTGACGCACTGATTAATCTTTCTGTATTCTTTATTTTTACGGGAAATTTTCTATATATAAGCGATGATGCATTTGGATTTGCCAAGGCTCTTTCATCACTGGGAATTCTTTTTTATACAGTAAGAGGATTTTCTTATGTTTATGATGTTTATAAGAGTAAAATAAAAGCAGAAAGAAATATTTTCTGTCTGCTTACATATATGTGTGCATATTTCTTTATGCCGGTCGGACCTGTGGTAAGATACGGTGATATGGAGCCGTCTATAAGAAAACGTTCATTAACAGCCAAAAGTATGAACGAGGGATTAAACAACTTTATATATGGACTTGGAAAAGCTGTAATTATTGCTCCTGTGCTGAAAAAAATAGGTGACGCAGGACTGCGGCTTGAAGATATGATTGGCTGCTGGACAGGGGCTGTATCTATGATTGGTTTTGCATATTTCCTGTTTACAGGATTTTGTGATATGTCATGGGGTCTTTCAAAAATCTATGGTTTTGATTTTAAGAAAAATTATAGGAATTTAGGCATTGGCGGCATATATGAGGGAGTAATTAAAAGCTGCGGAACATCTTTATTTGAATTCTTTGAAGAAATAATTTCAGATGTGCCTAAAAAATACAGGAATGTAATGATATTATTTCTTTCAGTTTTAACAGCCTTTATGTTTGAACAAAGCAAAATGTTTTTATTAATTGGCTTCTTAATTGGTTTGATTGTAATTCTTGAAAAAACCAAGCTCAAAGAAAAGCTGATGAATATGCCGGCATGGATAAAATTTATTTACACATATCTTATCAGCTTTGTTTTGCTTAGCGGATTGTTTTGCGGCGGATTTAAAAGCTATGGAAAATGGTTTGCGGGGCTGTTTGGAATAAGCAGTAAATATACACTTAGTGTTGCAGTAAAATATGCGCTTTTGAACAATATATTCGTTGTGATTATTGCATTTCTTATGGTGCTTTCTCCATTGAGAAATAAATTGCAGCAAAAAGCAGAGTGCTTTGCAGAAAAATCAATTGATAACTATGGAAAACTAAGCATTTTAAAAACAATTTTGACTGCATTGCTTTTAATTGCATGTATAATTGTTATAGCGTCAGCAAACATTCAGATTTAAATTAGCGGAGAGTATTATGAAAAAAGAAAAAGTAAATTCAGAAGAATTAACAGATGAATATATAATGCCCGCTGAGTGCGAACAAAGCGAGCAGGAGCTGGAGCAGATAAGTAATGAAGAACGAAAATCTCACTATATAATAATAAACTTTTTTTGTTTGGCTATTATAATTCTTGCGGCGGCGGCAGTGTTTATGCTTTTGACAGGAGAAAAACGACCTGTTAAAATTGAAAATCCATTAACGGTAAAAACATTTTTCTCAGGACAGTATTTAAAAAATATTCAGGAAAGCTATATAAAATCTTTGCCTTATCCTTATGAACTTAAAAATGCAAATGAAAAGCTTACATATGTTTGGGGAATAGGCAATAAAATAAAAAAATTTAAAGATGATAACGACGGGCTTATTCTAATATCTGATGAAGAAATAGAAAAGAAAAAGGTAAGCATCAAGAAGAACGAAGAAAAAGCATTAAATAATGATTCCGATCACTCGGATTCCGAGGCGGAGGAGACAACAAAAAAGAAAACCACAACAAAGAAGAAAACGGAGACCGGTGCTCAGCGTGTAAGCACAACAACACGGAGAACTACAACTGCTGAAACAACCACAACAGCTGAGACTACAACGCTGACGACTACAAATAATAATCCTCCTGATGTTACAGTTAAAATAACTGTTCCTCCGTCGACGACATATGATTATGGTGACAATGCAGTGGATGAGGAGGAAAATTAAGCTTGAAACCAAGAGAAAATCCTTTTGAGCTTTCTGACGACAACAAAAGATATCAGACATATAATTATTATCTTAGAAAAAGATTTGGTAAAAAGGTTTTTAAAATCCCGCTGAATGTGGATTTAGGATGTCCTAACCGTGACGGAACAAAAGGGACAGGGGGCTGTATTTTCTGTTCTTCAAAGCTTAGCGGAGATTTTGCCGGGAATCCTTGTGATGACATAAAAACTCAGTTTAATGACGTTAAGGAAAAAATGCATAAAAAGTGGAGTGATGGACTTTATATCCCTTATTTTCAGGCCGGTTCAAACACTTATGGTTCTGTTAAAACGCTGAGAGATATGTATTATACTGCTCTTAGTTTTGAGAATGTAGCAGGACTCAGCATTGCGACGAGAGCTGATTGCATTACTGAGGAAATTGCGGATTTGTTGGGTGAGATTTCAAAGAAAACTTATCTTACTGTTGAGCTTGGATTACAGAGCATTTATGATGAAACAGCAAGGCTTTGCAATCGCTGTCACACTTATGCTGAATTCCTCTGCGGATTTGACATGCTTAAAAAGCGTGGTATAAACATATGCGTTCACATAATAAACGGTTTGCCTTATGAAACAAAGGAAATGATGATAAAAACAGCTGAAACTGTAGGTAAGCTTGGCATTCACAGTATAAAAATTCATCTTCTGCATATTCTAAAGGGAACAAGACTTGCACAAATGTATGAAAATGGCGAATTTCAAGCAATGACACTTGATGATTATGCAGATACCGTTTGTAGACAGCTAATGGTTCTGCCTGAAGAGGTAATCATACAGCGTGTTACCGGGGATGGAGCAAAGAATGATTTGATAGCGCCTTTATGGAGCTTAAAAAAGTTCTGTGTAATGAATGAAATAGACAAGAAAATGGCACGGGAAAACCTATGGCAGGGAATGTGCATTGACAAAAAAATACATCCATGATATAATATTACCATGGGTGTATGCAAAACGGGATCAAATATTTATTTTTGATACGGCGGTTTAAATCTTCCTCCGGTAATGGAGGTGAGTTGCATGACGATTATAGAAGTACTTACTTTGTTAATACTTATAATTAACATAATCAATCTTGCTAACAATACAAAAAAGAAATAGCCGCCTCACTTCCACATAAGGCGACTATTTTTTTATTAGTCAATTAGGGAGGTAAACCGCTTATTGCAGTACACCCTTTTCTTAATTATATTATACAGGATAACATGAATATTTGTCAAGTAAAATAAAAATATTTTTAAGGAGTAAGCTTAATATGGAAAAGAGAATGACAATAACTTATGAAGTAGGAAATGGATTATATCTTAATATTACAAATAAATGCCCATGTAATTGCACGTTCTGCATAAGAAACAACGGTGACGGGGCTTATGGATCAGATCCATTATGGCTTGAGCATCAGCCGACGGCAGAAGAGGTTATAGAAGCAGTGAAGAATTGCGATTTAAATAAATATTCAGAGGTTATTTTCTGCGGATACGGCGAGCCTACCTGTGAGCTTAAAATATTGAAAGAAACAGCAAAATATATTCGTTCTGTATCAGATATTCCTATAAGAATCAACACGAACGGGTTGTCAGATCTGATAAATAAAAGAGAAACTGCTGCTGAGTTTGAGGGAATTGCAGACACGATTTCCATAAGTCTTAATGCTTCTGAGAGCAAAGCATATAATGATGTTACTCGTCCGTCATTTAAAGGTGTTGACTGCTTTGAGGAAATGCTGTCCTTTGCATCAAAGGTCAAGAATTACGTTCCAAACACTGTTCTTACGGTAGTGGACATTATCGGTGAAGAAGAAATTGAAAAAAGCAGAAAAATTGCTGAAAGCATAGGTATTAAGCTTAGGGTAAGAGAGTATATAGGATAAAAATAAAGCCTCGTTTTTCGAGGCTTTATTTTATTCTTTAATTAAACTAATTATATTCCAATATTTTTCGCCGTTATCATCTTCCGTAAGTTCGCCGCCGCTGATTGTTTGGAAATAAGCGTTATCTTCTACTTTAAATAAATATGGAGTGCCGTCGGTTTCCGTTCCTCCAACATATTTAATCTTAAAGCTATTATTTTCGTGGCTTTTATCAAAGCCTGATTTTGTAATTTTTAAAATCACAGTATTATCATCAATTACTTTAGTCACTATGCCATGAACATCAGTAAGTTCATCAGAAATTGTTATTCCCTCACTTGAATACTCCTCTGGCAATAGAGTATTTTTAGAAAAGCAGGAAGTTAACAGTGATAAGGAGAAAACTAAAGATATTATTAAAGTTATATTTTTTAGTTTCATTATTTAACCTTCTATAATACATCTTAAACTTTAACAAGTAAGATTATATCATATGAAGAATAAAATGTCAATGGCGTTTATTCAAATTTAATACTTACTTCCCCTGTGGAAATTGTTTTTTTACTTCCGTCCTCAAAGCGTACAATGAGTCTTGCTTTGTCGTCAATATCCAGCACGACGCAGGGTTCTTTTTTTTCGCCTGAAACAACAAAAACATTTTTTCCAATCAGCATTGAACGGCTGCGGTATTCGTTCAATATCTCTTTATCCATGAAATTTTCAGGCAAGCGGTTAAGTTCACGCAAAATCTCCGCAGCTAATCTATTGCGTATATTTACCTGTCTGCTGTTACCGAAAACGGATGTTGCAACATTTTTCAGTTCGTCCGGGAAGTCACTTTCGGGAGCAAGTATGTTCACACCTATCCCAAGAACAGCATATTCAAGACCGCCGCTTTCAAAATCAACAGCTGCTTCTGTTAAAATTCCGCAAACCTTTTTGTTATCAACAAAAACATCATTTACCCACTTTATTTGTGCTTTGACTTTATTGTTACTAATGGTTTCAATTGCTCTTGATACGGCTACTGCTGCTGAGGTGGTGATAAACAATGCGTTTTCTATTGTAAGCTTGGGTCTGAGAATAACGGATAAATATACCCCTGTTTTGTCAGGAGAATAAAAGGCTGATTCAGAGTATTGTAAAAGAACAGGATTTGGATCTGATAGGCATTATGAAGGCAGATGGAGAT
>OIAK01001000.1_pt1 | contig 10617 bp, 9 predicted proteins | sample 1580741 | NCBI WGS metagenome assembly OIAK01 (sample SAMEA3882521, study PRJEB24775) | human gut metagenome | biome: human-associated habitat; feature: intestine environment; material: feces | place: Netherlands | collected 2009/2010
AGCCGTATTTTTCCGCAACATCGCGAACGGTAAAGAAATTACCGAGTGACTTCGACATCTTTACGTTGTCAACATTTATATATCCGTTGTGCATCCAGTAATGTGCAAAGGGAACGCCGTTGCAGCACTCGCTCTGTGCTATTTCGTTCTCATGGTGCGGGAATATAAGGTCCTGACCGCCGCAATGAATATCGATGGTCTTGCCGAGAAAACGTCTTACCATTGCCGAGCACTCAATATGCCAGCCCGGTCTGCCGTTACCCCAAGGTGACTCCCAATACGGCTCGCCCGGCTTTGCGCCCTTCCAAAGTGCAAAGTCCATGGGCTCTTTTTTAAGCTCCTCGACATTGATTCTCGCGCCGGCCTCAAGGTCCTCAAGCGGCTGATGAGAAAGCTTACCGTATTCCTTAAATTTGGACGGGCTGAAGTACACATCACCGTTTGAAACGGGATATGCATAGCCCTTTTCGACAAGAGTCGAAATGATATCGATTATCTCGTCGATATTTTCGGTGGCTCTCGGATGAACGGTCGCCTCACGCACATTCATACCCTTTGTGTCGGTCCAATATTCTTTGATATACTTTTCCGACACGGTTTTGTAATCGGAGCCCTCTTCAATGGCTTTTTTGATTATTTTATCGTCAATATCGGTAAAATTCTGAACAAATCTCACCTTGTAGCCGCGGTATTCAAGGTAACGGCGGAACGTATCGAAAACGCAAAGAGGACGCGCGTTGCCGATATGGATATAGTTATAAACGGTGGGACCGCAGGCATAGATTTTGACTTCGCCCGGAGTTATGGTTTTAAGCTCCTCTTTTTTTCGTGACATCGTGTTATATATTTTCATCCTCGTAATTCCTTTCGTTTTGTTCTTCGTATTCGGTTTTCTGATATTTTTTCAGCTCTTTTTCAAGCAGCGCTATGCGGTGCGACATTCTGCAAAGCTCCTGAGATACGGGGTCGGGAATGTGAATCTGGTCAAGGCAATCGACACGCACGCCCTTATGCTTTACGACTCTTGCCGGAACTCCGACGGCTGTGCAATCCGGCGGTATTTCCTCAAGCACTACGGCACCTGCCGCTATATTTGTATTATCGCCTACCTTAAAAGGACCGAGCACCTTTGCGCCGGCGCCTATCAGCACGTTATTTCCTATTGTAGGATGTCTTTTACCGGTATCCTTGCCGGTACCGCCGAGCGTTACTCCCTGATAGAGCGTTACATCATCGCCTATCTCCGTGGTTTCTCCTATTACAACTCCCGTGCCGTGGTCAATAAAAAAGCGTCTGCCGATTTTTGCCGCGGGATGAATCTCTATCCCTGTCTTTTTGGCGGCTCGCTGAGAAATATATCTGCCGAGAAATTTCATTTTGTGGTTCCAACACCAGTAAGCTCTTCTATGCATTCTGATGGCCTTAAGCCCCGGGTATAAAAGCAATATTTGTATGGTCGAGGTTGCCGCCGGGTCGCGGTCCTTAACCGACTGTATATCTTCCTTTAAGCGGTCAAACATTTAAACACCTCCCGCAAAAAAATAAAGCCTCCGCAGAAAAAAATCATCCTGCGAAGGCGTGAGTACGCGGTTCCACTTCGTTTTATAACTCATTATCCTTAACGCGGAAAACGTGCGAAGATACTCTTTTTCCCTTCGCCTGCTCACGGACGCACTTCACGACACGCAGCCTTAAGGGCATTTCAGCACAGGTGCCCTCTCTCTGAAAATCGCGTAAGATCGCTACTCTTTCCGATCAATGCATTTTTACATCTTAATATATTGTATCACATTTTTCGTGTTTTGCACCAATTATTTTGAATAATCGATAACATTTTTACTGTCCTTTAAGTAAACAGCACCCGAAACTACTGTCAGAGCGGCGGTTATCCACAGCAGCAAATTTGAAATATGCGGCAATGTGAACCAAGTATTTGCCGCCGCAAAAAGCTCTTTTGAAAACGACGTTACGGCTATATAGTCCGCCTCGCAAAGAAGCATTATTATAATCGTAAAGGTCATTTGACTGACGGTTTTGGCCTTTCCCCATTTGTTGGCGGGAATTACGACTCCGTCTGCGGCCGCTATCATTCTGACCGAAGCCACGGCAAATTCTCTTGCAAGCACTATCATAACAATCCAAATATTGCAAAGCCCCATAGTCATAAACGCGAGCAGAGCGGAGGTTGTGAGAATCTTATCCGCTATCGGGTCAAGCAGCTTTCCGAAATTCGTCACCTGACCGTTTTTTCTCGCAAGATGGCCGTCAACGGCGTCCGTTATCGCTCCGACGGCGTAAATCGCCGTTGCGATAAGAAAACGGTGCGGAAGTGCTTCCCAAAGCAATGCCGCAAGGAAAAACGGCGTTATTATTATTCTGGCAATGGTCAGTTTATTGGGCAAATTCATCTTCATATGACTTCTCCGATCAGATCATATTCATTTACGTCGAATATCTCCACATCCACAAAGTCGCCCTCATTGAGTTCATAACCGCAGGTAAAGCTTACAGAGCCGTCTATATCCGGAGCGTCACGCCAAGTTCTGCCGTAATAGCTGTCGGTATAGCCGTCATAGCCCTCAACAACACAGCGCATTGTTTTGCCGATGTTGTCGTGATTCAGCTTTTCAAATATATTGTACTGCTGCTCCATTATGATTTCGCCGCGTTTTTTTCTGATCTCCTCATCCACCTGGTCGGGGAATTCCGCCGCCGGAGTTCCCTCCTCCTGAGAGTAGGCAAAGCAGCCGAGCCTGTCAAACTTCATTTCCTTGACAAATTCCGAAAGCTCGGAGAACTGCTCCTCCGTTTCGCCCGGGAAGCCTGTTATCAGGGTAGTACGAAGCACCACATCGGGTATTTTCTCTCTTATTTTCGTTATGAGTGCCGTAAGCTCCTTTTTTGAGCCGCGGCGGTTCATACGCCTTAAAATATCCGAATTGCAATGCTGAATCGGGATATCCATATATTTTACGATTTTATCGTTATTCGCAAATGTATCTATTATCTCGTCGCTGAGCCTTTCGGGATAGAGATATAAAACTCTTATCCACTCTATGCCCTCGATTTTTGACAGCGATGTCAAAAGAGCCGGCAGCGCGCATTTACCGAAAAGGTCCTCTCCGTAACGCGTTGTGTCCTGCGCAACAACTATAAGCTCTTTTACTCCGCCGTCTACAAGCGTTTTAGCCTCTTCCAAAATGCTCTCCGGCGTGCGGCTTCTGTATTTTCCGCGAATTGAAGGTATTGCACAATAGGTGCAGTTGTTTGAGCACCCCTCGCCTATCTTTATATATGCGTAATAGGACGGTGTGGTGAGCATACGCTTACCGTCAAGCGGCAGGCAGGTTTTTTCGCCGAAGGTTTTAATATCCTCTTCGCCGCCGCAAACCTTTTCGCATACCTCGCATATGTCAGAATTCGAGCCTATGCCAACAACGGCGTCAACCTCGGGAATTTCCGACAATACTTCGTCCCTGTATCTTTCCGCAAGGCAGCCCGTGACAACTATTTTACGTATTACGCCTTCTTTTTTCAATTCGACCATATCAAGTATGTTTTCAATGGCCTCTTTTTTTGCATCCTCAATAAAGCCGCAGGTATTAACTATGACCACGTCGGCTCCGTCTACGTCATTTGTTATCTCAAAGCCGTTGTCCGCAAGCTTAGACAGCATAATTTCACCGTCAACCTGGTTCTTGGGACAGCCGAGAGATATCATACCGACTTTTTTACTCATAAAACTCACACATAGCCTTTCACGCTGTAATCAAAACGATTCGTTTTCTATGCTCTCAAACGCCGCACGTATATCGGAATACGAATAGCCGAGGCGCAGAAGGGAATTTTTTGTGCGAATTATGCCCTTTTCGTCTCCGAGATTATTTCTGTACTTCGTTTGCAACAATAATATAATACGATTTAAATCGTCTTTGTCAAGTCTTTCAGCCGCTTCTTCGGCTAAAGCCCGGTCAATTCCGCGCCTCAAAAGCTCCTGTTTGACACGGCTGACGCCGTATTTGCGGTGCGTATAAAGCTCCTGCGCCAACATATCGGCAAATTCGCCGTCATTTATAAGTCCGAGCTTTTCGAGCTTATCCGCCGCCTGCTCGGCGCACTCTCTCGGGTACTTCTGCGTAAGCTTTCTCACGAGCTCCGCCTTGCCGTGCGCCCGACGCGACAGAAGCTCGGCACCCTTTAAAAAAGCGCGACGGGAGTTCACGGACAAAGTTAAGTCCGCAAGCTCCTCGTCGTTAATTTCATTTACTTTATGCCATTTTTCGGAAAACCAAAACGTATCATCGACGGTAAGGGTATATACGTCGTCAACATATATATGTATTTTACCCTGCCTGCCGTCCTTAAAGCTCAGTTTCATTCGTCGTCATCCACCGCCACGTCGATTTTGGCTCTTGCCGCGGTCTTGGTGGTCTTTACGGGGCGATAAGCTATGGGCGCGTCATCGTCGGCGGCGCTTTTGGCGGTTTCTTTTTTCTCGTCTCCCGCACCGTGCTCCTCCGCCATCTTTTCGCGAATCTGCTTCTCGATTTCGTCAGAGAGCGCCTTGTCGTTTTTAAAGAGATTTTTAACATTGTCTCTGCCCTGTCCGAGCCTTGTCTCGCCGTAAGAGAACCACGCGCCGCTCTTTTTGATGATGCCGTAGTTAACTCCGAGGTCAACTATCTCGCCGACCTTTGAGATGCCCTCACCGTACATAATGTCAAATTCAGCTGTCTTAAAAGGCGGAGCCACCTTGTTTTTAACTATTTTAGCCCTTGTTCTCGATCCGATAAATTCACCGCCCGAGCCCTTGAGCTGCTCGATGCGCCTTACGTCAACACGTATGGAAGCATAGAATTTAAGTGCCCGGCCACCGGTTGTAACCTCCGGATTTCCGTAGACCACACCGACCTTTTCACGGAGCTGATTTATAAATATAATTATTGTATTTGATTTTGAAATAACACCGGCAAGCTTGCGCAGAGCCTGCGACATAAGTCTGGCCTGAAGACCGACGTGGCTGTCGCCCATATCGCCGTCTATTTCCGCACGCGGAACGAGAGCCGCGACGGAGTCAACTATTATTACGTCAAGCGCGCCCGAACGCGCCAGTGCCTCAACTATCTCGAGTGCCTGCTCGCCGTTGTCGGGCTGTGATACCAAAAGGGAATCAACATCTACGCCGAGATTTTTTGCATATACCGGGTCAAGAGCATGCTCCGCATCAACAAATGCAGCCTCGCCGCCGAGCTTTTGCGCCTCTGCCACAACGTGCAGCGCAAGTGTGGTTTTACCCGATGACTCCGGGCCGTAAACCTCAATTATCCTGCCGCGCGGGAAGCCGCCTATTCCGGTAGCACAATCAAGAGTTATCGAGCCTGTCGAAATAGCTTCAACATTGAGCGCATTATTATCTCCGAGACGCATAATGGTGCCGGAGCCGTATTTTTTCTCAAGCTGAAGTATGGCTGTATCAAGCGCTTTACTTTTATCGGACATCTAAAATTACCTCTCAATCGTACAAATGTTCGTTTGACGTCATTATATAATATCGGTGCAAAAAAAGCAAGAGTTTTTATAAAAATAGTTAATTTTAAAAAAATGCTTGCATTTTACTCCGTATTCTGTTAGAATACTGTTTGCTAATCATTAAAGGAGGTGCTCTTCGTTATGGCAAAATGTGAATTCTGCGGTAAAGACGTAGCTTTCGGCATTAAAGTTTCTCACTCACACAGACGTTCTAACAGAACCTGGAAGCCAAACGTAAAAAAAGTTAAGGCTATCGTAAACGGCTCTCCTAAAAGAGTTTATGCTTGCACTCGTTGCCTTCGTTCAGGCAAGGTAACAAGAGCTGTCTGAGGCATAAAGCAAACTTTATACGGACGAAAAATTACGACGCTTTCCGGGTTACCGGAGAGCGCTTTTTCGTTTTCGTAGGCATTTAAAATTCGGGGTACTGTTTATGAAAAAACTTTTGAGCCTTGTCAGAGCGGCCGTTGACCGTTACGACATGATAGACGACGGAGATAAAATCGCCGTGGGCGTTTCGGGCGGCAAGGATTCGCTTGCCCTTTTATATGCTCTCGCGCGGCTTCGCTCGTTTTATCCTAAGCACTTTGAGGTTATTGCAATTACGCTCGACTACCGCTTCGGCGGCATGGACGGCGACTATTCGGAAATACAAAAGCTGTGCGACAGCCTTGACGTTAAATACGTCGTAAAAAAAACCGACCTTTGGGACGTTATATTCAATATCAGAAAAGAAAAAAATCCCTGCAGCCTCTGTGCCAAGATGCGTCGCGGCATTCTTCACGATACAGCTAAGGAATACGGCTGCAACAAAATCGCCCTCGGTCACCACCTTGACGACGCCGCCGAAACCTTTATGATGAATCTTTTGAACGGCGGCACAATTAAGTGCTTTTCTCCTGTCTCGTTTCTTTCGAGAAAAGAGCTGTATTTGATACGCCCTTTGATATTCGCTTATGAAAAAGACGTAAAGCGTGCGGCGGCAAGCCTTGACCTGCCAATAGTCAAAAGCAAATGCCCGGCTGACGGGGTAACGGAGCGGCAAAGCACAAAAGAGCTGCTCGCGTCTCTCGAAAGGCAATACCCGGCACTCCGAGAAAAAATCGTGGGTGCACTGCAAAGAAGCGGAATAAGCGGCTGGTAACAAAGTCAAAATGCGAAAAAGTGTTGTATTTGCCCTACTATAATGATATTATTTTATTGATTTGAAATTCACGGAGGTTTCTTTTATGCAACAAATTCTTAATCGCCCGGCAATAAAGGCCGAGGCAAAAAGCTTTATCGGTCAAAATGCGCGTTGGTGGAAAATGACGCTCGCAACGATTGCTATATATCTGATTAGCGGCGGAATTTCGATTTACGTAAATATTGTCACAGCCATAAACCGCGACGACCCTTCGACAACAGTCGGTTATTCAAGCAGTATAATTACTCTTTTGCTTATACCGTTTACCATAGCCGCATCAGGCTACTACCTTAATCACATACGCGGCTTTAACCCCGAATGGAAAAGCCTATATAAGGAGGGTATAGACAACTACGGCTCATATCTCGTAACCGGTGTGCTCGTAAATGTATTTACCTTCCTTTGGTCGCTTCTGTTTGTGGTTCCCGGCATAATAAAGTCTCTCGCTTACTCACAGGCAAAATATGTTATCCACGACAATCCACGCCTTAAGGGCAAGGAAGCCATCGAGATAAGCAAAAGAATGACAAACGGCTTCAAGGGCGATCTCTTTTCGATGTATCTCAGCTTTATAGGCTGGTATATTTTGGTGGGGCTCACCGGCGGAATACTCTCAATATATGTCACTCCATATGTTGAGACGACGGCTGCCATGTACTATGAGAACCTCAAGAGATATTCGATTGAAAACGGCATTGTAGCTCCCGAGGCGTTCGGTATAGCTCCCGTTACGGGCGGCGAACAGGGTGGAAACGGCGATTCTCAAAGTTCTTACGCGGCCGGCAACTCATATTCCGCCCCCGTCGACAGCGACCCCTACAAGGCCGTCGGCATAAATCCCGAGGATACATTTAAGCCCGGCAACCCGGACTCTGATAATTCAGATAATATGAAAGGTGAAAACTAATGAAATACGTTGTAGTTCTCTATGACGGAATGGCAGATTACCCCGTTCCCGCTCTCGGCGGCAAAACACCGATGGCAGTTGCAAAAAAACCGAATCTTGACTTTCTCGCAAAGCACGGCGAGGTAGGCCTTGTAAGAACCGTTGCAGAGGGCTTAAAGCCCGGCAGCGACGTTGCCAATATGAGCGTTCTCGGCTTTGACCCAAAGAAGTGCTACACCGGACGTTCTCCTCTTGAGGCGGCAAGCATGGGCGTTGAGCTTCTTGACACGGACGTTACGCTGAGGACAAATCTCGTAACTCTCTCCGACGAGCCGAATTACGAGGACAAGACCATGGTGGACTACTGCGCCGGTGATATTTCGACGGAGGAGGCTCACGAGATAATCAAATCGGTACAGGAAAAATTCGGGAACGACAGATTCCGTTTTTACCCCGGAGTCAGCTACCGCCACTGCCTTGTCTGGTCAAACGGCACAACAGAGCTCGGAAATATGACTCCCCCTCACGATATTTCGGGCAGAGTTATAGGCGAATATCTCTCCTCTTCCGAAAACGCAAAAGAGCTTATTGCCATGATGAAGGAGAGCTACGACTTTTTAATGCAGCACCCCGTCAACAAAAAGAGAATAAGCGAGGGCAAGCACCCCGCAAATTCAATTTGGCTTTGGGGCGAAGGCAAAAAGCCGGCTCTGCCGTCGTTTTACGAGACCTTCGGCAAAAAAGGTGCTATAATCTCGGCGGTTGACCTTCTTAAAGGAATAGCAAAATGCGCCGGTATGGCCGCTCCCGAGGTTGAGGGTGCCACAGGCTACATTGATACTAACTTTGAGGGCAAGGCAAGAGCCGCCGTCGAAGAGCTTAAAAACGGCTGCGACCTCGTATATATTCACTTTGAGGCTCCCGACGAGTGCGGCCACAGAAACGAACCCGAAAACAAGGTGAAATCCATTGAGATGATAGATTCGCGCGTACTCCCCATAGTTCTCGACGCACTCAAGGAGTATGACGACTACAAAATAATGGTGCTCCCCGACCATCCGACTCCCATTGTTACGGGCACGCACGCCTCAGACCCCGTACCGTTTATGATTTATCATAAAAACGACGAAAAGGACAGCGGCGTTGACTCTATAAACGAAGAGAGCGCAAAAACGACCGGCCTGTTTATAGAGCATGGCCCCGACATTATGAAGAGATTTTTGGAGGATTAAAAAAATGGGATACAATCCTGATTCCGCAATAGAGACAAAATGCGTACAGGCAGGCTGGCAGCCGAAAAACGGCGAGCCGCGAGTTCTGCCCATTTATGAATCTACAACATACAAATATGACACAAGTGCCGAAATGGCAAAGCTTTTTGACCTTGAGCCGGGTTATATGTACACACGCCTTGCGAACCCGACAAACGACGCGGTCGCAAATAAAATCGCTTGCCTTGAGGGCGGTGTCGGCGCGGTGCTCACATCATCGAGTCAGGCGGCAAATTTCTTTGCGCTTATAAACATACTCGGTGCAGGCGACCATATAGTAAGCTCCGCAACTATTTACGGCGGCACATTTAATCTTTTAAACGTGACTATGCGTAAAATCGGTGTTGAGGTCACATTTGTTGACCCGAGAGCGAGTGAAGAGGAAATAAACGCAGCCTTCCGCGACAACACAAAGGCGATGTTCGGCGAAACAATAGCTAATCCGTCGCTTGATGTATTGGACATTGAGAAGTTCGCAAAAATCGCACATTCGCACGGAGTTCCGCTTATAGTTGACAACACCTTCCCCACTCCCATAAACTGCCGTCCGTTTGAATTCGGCGCAGACATAGTAACTCACTCTACCACAAAATATATGGAAGGTCACGCTTCTACAATAGGCGGATGCGTCGTTGACAGCGGCAATTTCGACTGGTATCAAAATGATAAATTCCCGGGGCTTACAACTCCGGATGAGAGCTATCACGGAGTTACATACGCTAAGGACTTCGGCAAAAACGGCTATATCGTAAAGATAGTAGCACAGCTTTTGCGCGACTACGGCTCAACTCCGTCGCCGTTTAATTCGTTCCTCTTGAACATAGGTCTTGAGTCGCTCGCGGTACGTGTTGAACGCCACTGCGAAAACGCACAAAAGGTTGCCGAATATCTTGAAAAGAACGATAAAATCGCTTGGGTAAATTACCCGGGGCTTAAATCAAGCAAGGATTACGAGCTTGCCAAAAAATATTTACCGCACGGTACCTGCGGCGTAATTTCCTTCGGCGTAAAAGGCGGAAGAGAAAAAGCCGAACAGTTTATGAACTCATTAAAGCTTGCCGCCATAGTCACACACGTCGCCGATGCGAGAACCTGCGTTCTTCACCCCGCAAGCTCCACTCACCGCCAGCTTTCGGACGAGGAACTCACGGAATGCGGCGTAACCCCCGACCTCGTAAGACTTTCCGTCGGCATTGAAAATGTAAACGATATAATCGCCGACATAGATAATGCTCTTAAAGCCATATAACACACATAACACATAAAAACAGCCGTCCGAAAACCTGATTCGGACGGCTGTTTTTTACTTATAAATCATCTGTTTTAAGCGGTAATTTTTTGCTTTATTTGATATGGTAAACGCGGTTTTCGGCTATGATATGCTCCTTCGGCTCTTCGTCGGCATAGCCTAAGGCACAATGCCCTATCCCCTCATATTCGCCGTTTATACCGAGCTTTTTGAGAATTGCCTTACCCTTTTCGGATTCAAATTCCTCCTTTGCGCGGTGAATCCAGCATGAGCCGAGTCCGAAATTATGTGCGGCAAGCATAAGGTTACCCATTGTAAGCGAGCCGTCGTAAACAGCTGTGCGGCACTCCTTATTTGCCAGCACAATAAGTATTGCGGGCGCGCCGTAAAACGGGTCAAAGCCCTCCTGCCAACCGCCTATTTCGCGGTTCATTTCGGATATTTCGTCGCGCATTTTTCTGTCCGTAACGGCAATGATTATCGGCGACTGCTTATT
>OIAK01001005.1_pt1 | contig 10587 bp, 8 predicted proteins | sample 1580741 | NCBI WGS metagenome assembly OIAK01 (sample SAMEA3882521, study PRJEB24775) | human gut metagenome | biome: human-associated habitat; feature: intestine environment; material: feces | place: Netherlands | collected 2009/2010
GCTGATGCTCGACAGGGGCACATCCGTCATTTTTGTAATGAGCCGCGTAGTACTGCGCGATGCTGGCGTTCATCTCGCTGCCATTGCGATGGCGCTCAAACTGGCGTCTGCAGGTCTCGATGATCTTTGCTACCGACTTGGGTGCCGTCGCGGGAACAAGGGCGAGATAGCCCTCAAATAGCTCGTTGATGCTCAGGAGGCACAGCAGGTCGATCAGCGTCCTTATGGCTGCTCCCTCGGCAGAAAAGTGCGCGGTCATGCGGTTATATCGGTTGCGGTCGACGATGGCCGCATGGGGTCTTGGAGTTTTCTGCCCCGTGGTCCCGGGCTTTTGCCGCGCCTGTGTATTGAACTCGACGTTGCAGCGCTTGAGGCCGTCCAACGGAAGGAACAGTGCGGTGCGCAGGGTGTTCCGCTTGCTTTCGAGTTCATGACGCTCGTCGGGTTCCCATTCGAGCTTGAGTTTCGTGTCGAGCGCCGTAAGCATATGGGCTAGGCAGCCTACGGTAAGAACGTACGAATCGTTGTCGCGTTTTGGGGCATAGGGGTCTGTCAGCTTGCGAATGTCGGGGTCGCCCATGATCTTTGTGCAGCGCTTCAGCAGTTGAGGGTGGTCGGCCAAGATCGTCGCGAGCGGTAGCGACGCGTAGTTCTTGATGGTCGCGGCGGCAAAGGTGGCGTCATATTCGTTTGCATATGCTCGCTCAATGCGGGCATCCAGAATGCTTTTCTTATCGCCGTCTTCAGCGTGGTGGTTTGTCATAGCTTCTCCAATCGGTTGATGTTCGTGCTGTTTGTTGATGTGTTGGTTGTCGTGAGTGATGTGCTTGCCGTGGGTGATGTGCTGACGTTGGGGTGCTATGCGGTTTTCAATGAGCCCGTGAGGCAGTTGCTGCAGGGGCGGGATGGAACGGCCCATGCAAGGCGGAAGGCATCGTGCTCAAAATCGAGACAGCAATGCCCTGGGTGCCTCACATGTGGCAGTTACCTCATTAAGTTGTCATTGCGTTTGGGGTTGTACTTTGCCGATCTTCCTTCTCTTACACGCTAAAACTCAAACTTCATATGCTCGATCTACTTAAAACCGCAACGGCGGTCTTTTATCAACTTATATGTCGGAACGCGTCTTTGCAAGTACTTTTTTGCCTTTGTTTCAAATGGGGTGGTTTTGCAACCGTCATACGCGCGCTGTGCGAACGTGCCCCGGCTCGGATAAGATAGTGCGCGATAAAAACGATGCAAGGAGGCACATATGGCAATTAAAGCCATCGCAATGGATATCGACGGTACGCTTACCAACGATCAGAAGGTGATTAGCTCGCGTACGCGCGAGAAGCTGCTCGCGGCGCAGGAATCGGGTATTAAGCTCATCTTGGCTTCGGGCCGTCCCGCATGGGGGCTACATGCTCTGGCACAGGAGCTCGACCTCCAAAACCATGACGGTCTGCTAGTCGCTTTCAATGGCGCGCATGTGGTCGACGCTCAGACCGATGAGGTCCTTTTTGACCAGGCCATGCCGGCTGACGAGCTGCACCGTCTGATTGATCATCTGCAAAACTATGATGTGATCCCCATGATCTCGCTCGGTCGCGACTTGCATGTCGAGGACTCGTACCACTGCATGATTACGCTGCCGGATGGCTCGCAGAAAAACATTGTCAAATACGAGCGCGATGCCTGCGACCTTAAGATCCGCGAGGTCGAGAGCTTGCATGAGGTCGTGGACACTTATCCCGTGGACAAGCTGCTGACGGCGGGCGATCCGGCCTACCTGCAGGCACATTACGAGGAAATGTACGCGCCCTTTAAGCAGACGCTTTCGGGCATGTTTACGGCCGACTGGTACTTTGAGTACACGGCGCCCGGTATCGACAAAGCCCGTGCGCTCGAGGGTGCTCTGCCCAAGCTCGGCATCGATGCCAGCGAGGTCGTATCGTTTGGCGACGGCCAGAACGACAAGTCCATGATCGAGTGGGCTGGTACCGGCGTCGCCATGGGTAACGCTGTCGATGAAGTCAAGGCCGTGGCCCAGATGGTGACCGCCAACAACAACGAAGACGGTATCGCGGTGGCACTTGACCAGCTACTGGGTTAGAATCGCCGATAGTGCATGGTTCGGGCGTCCGCTTGCGGGCGCCCTTTTGTTAGGGAGGGTGCCGTGTCCGCATTTCCGTTCGACGCCGTTATCTTTGACATGGATGGCGTCATCGTCGATACCGAGTATTACTACCTGGGCGAGACTGCCGCGTTTGCCAAGGAGCTTGGGCTTAATCTGACTCAAGAGGAGTTGAATGGGCAGGTCGGTACCTCGCATCAGTTCTTCCTGCATATGCTGGTCGATTGGTTTGAGCGCGCCGGTAAGGGGCATTTCACTGGCGATGAAGCGTTGGCCCGTTGGGACGAATGGGCTCATAAGCGTCCGCGCGACTATCAGGCTTTGATTAACCCAGGCGCCGTGGATACGATTCGAGAGCTGCCGCGCCGTGGCGTTCGCGTGGCGCTTGCCAGCTCGTCTCCCATGGTTAGCATCGAGGAAGTGCTCAACGCATGCGGGCTGTCGGATGCCTTTGAGTATGTGGTGAGCGGCGAGCAGTTTAAGGAGAGCAAGCCCGAGCCCGACATCTACCTGCATGCGCTGGACCTGCTGGGGCTGCCCGCGAATCGCTGCTGCTGCGTCGAGGATTCGGTGCCTGGCATCACTGCCGGCAAGCGAGCCGGCCTGACAGTCATTGCCAAGCGCGAGGAGCGCTTTGGCTTTAGCCAGGATGCCGCGGACAAGATTATCGACCAGCTGCCGGAGCTGCTCACGCTTTCTTAGGAGCGCGGTAGTTGCTCGTTTTTCGGGTCTGATGAGTAAATAGCCAACATTTTGGTGCGACACCTAGCATACTTTAAGCTAATGCGGACTTAAGGGCCTGTTGAATGCCCTTAAGCCCGTTTTAGAATTAATTGTGCTGGGAGAGGGTATATGCCACCGACTGAAGGGCCAACTGACGGTAAAGCAGCGATACCGCTGTACCAACAGGTTATTGATATCATCAAAAACGAGATCAACTCCGGCGCCTACAAGGCGGGCGCGCGGATACCCAACGAATTCGAATTGGCTGAGAGCTATAAAGTTGGCCGCGTTACCGTGCGACGCGCTATTGAGGAGCTCGTCCAGCAGGGCTATCTAACGAAGCGGCAGGGGAAAGGCACGTTTGTCAATGCCCCCAAGCTTAAGCGCAAGATTCGCCAGAAGGATGACGTCCAGAGTTTTTCGGACGCATGTCGCGTTAACGGAATGGAACCGGGGGCGTGTGTCATTTCGAGAAAGATACTGCCGGCGGATTCCACCGAAGCACAGTTCTTTGGTGTTCCCGTTGGAACTGACTTGATTTGCGTTGAGAGCGTGCGCACTGCCGATGGCGTCCCTGTCATGCTCGAGAACAACATATATGTTTACGAGGACAACGCCTATCTATCAACGGCACCTCTATCTAACCAATCCATTTTTGAGTTCGTGCGCAACCGGACGGGCCGCACGCCCGCGTTTACCGACCCGTGCACGCTCGAGATCGCGTGCGCGTCGCCCGAGGTCGCTCGACTGTTGGCAGTTCCCGTTGGCGAGCCCTTGTTTTATATGGAAGCCTTCTTTTTCGATGAGCAGCGGCGGCCGTTTATCATCGGTCGTCAGCGGATCGTTGGGTCTCGCTACGTTTTTGACATCTAGGACATTGCGAATGGAAACGCCCGGTGGATCATCTCACCGGGCGTTTGCATACCGTTCACGGCGCAAACGCAACCGTTCAACCGCGTTGCGGCAATCAGTTTGAAATTATCTTGATGAAGGAAAAAGCTGCTGGTAATCTATGGAACGTCATAGAACGTTTGCATTGTGCAAACGTTGAAGCGAGATGCGATGCAGTCTCGAGTTCTTTGGAGGTATCTATGTCAGATACGAAGGCGAAGAAGACAAACAGACGTTTTAAGTTCAAATTACCGCATGTCTATACGATCATGTTCTTGCTGATCGTTGTCTTTGCGGTCCTGACTTGGATCGTTCCCTCTGGTCAGTATCAGCGCAAGACGATTTCGACAGCGGCGGGCGAGCGTGAAGTCGCCGTTGCTGGAACCTATGAACAGGTCGATAAGAACTACACCGATTCCGAGACCGGCGAGACCATCAATCTGGGCCAGGATATCTTCGCGGTTCTGCAAGCGCCCACCAAGGGCATCCAGGAGGCTGCCGACGTCGTTGCGTTCGTCTTATTGATTGGCGGATCGTTCGCGATCATCACCAAGACCAACGCTTTGAATGCCGGCATGAGCCGTGTGATTAAAAAGCTCAAGAACAAGGACATCCTCATCATTCCCATCACGATGACATTGCTGTCCATTTGCGGCACTACGTTTGGTATGTCTGAGGAAGCCCTGCCGTTCTATGCCATCTTCATTCCCATCATGATGGGTATCGGTTATGACTCGATGACGGCATTCATCATCTGCTTCCTTGGTCCTAACCTGGGATATTGTGCTTCGACCATCGACCCGTTTAATGTTTTGATCGCCCAAGGCATCATTGGCATCGAGGGTAATCCGCAACTGTGGCTGCGTGCCGTTTCTTGGGTCATCTTCACTGCCGTCGGTATCGCATGGGCCATGCGCTACGCCATGCGCGTCAAGAAAAACCCCGAGTCGTCCATTGTGTACGAGGACGATAAGCTCAAGCGTATTGAATTTTCCGTGACCGATGCCTCCATCGAGGAAGAGTTCACTATCCGTCAGAAGCTCGTGCTTATCGATTTTGCTTGCGGTATGGGCATTATCGTCTGGGGTCTTGTTACCCAGGGCTGGTACATGAATCAGATTTCCGCCGTGTTCCTTGGCATGGGCTTGCTTGCCGGTATCCTGGGCGGCCTTGACCAGCAGACGATCGCAGAGGAGTTCGTTAAGGGTCTCGCCGACTTTGCGTACGCTGCCGTCGTTATCGGTATCGCTCGCGGTATTCTGGTCATCGCCGAGGGCGGCATGATCATCGACACCATCCTCCAGGCGCTCGCTACCGCGCTCGCCGGTGCACCCGCCGCCGTCTACACCACGTTTATGTATGTCGTCCTTGGTCTGCTCTCTTTGCTGGTTCCCTCGAGTTCTGGCCTGGCGGCGCTCACCATGCCCGTTATGGGCCCCCTGACCGAGCTCATGGGCCTCAATCCCGAGGCGGCCGTCACCGCGCTCCAGTTTGCCAACCAGACCATCAACACCATCAGCCCCGTGGCGGGCATGACGGTCGCCGGCCTTGCCGTGGCTAAGATTTCGTTTGGCCAATGGTGGAAGACCATTTGGAAGTTCTTCATCTTCATGGTCGTGTTTGGCTTGGTCATTACTGCCATTTCCGGCATGCTTCCGGCGTAGGTGGTTGTGATGTCCGATCGTTTGACGGTCCTGACGTCTAAGAGCGTCTTTACCGGTACGGGGGACCTGCCGTTTGAAGGTTTCGTAGCGGTCCGTGGCAATCGAATTGAGGCTGTTGGCACCAAGTGTGAGGTAGCTTCGTATTTGACCCAGGCGGACGAGGTAGTTGACCTGGGCGACCGCACTGTCATGCCTGGCCTGATCGATGTGCATACCTTCTATACAGGTTGGGCGCTGCGGACGTTGGGGTCTGATCTGTCCGGCATCGCTGATGCCAAAGAGGCCGTGTCGCTCTTGCGTGCATGGAAAGAAGGTCATCCGGATTGCGCGGCGGCTTTTGGCCACAACCTACCCGAAACGTTGGCATCGGATGCCGAGAACGCAAATACAGCAGCTGTGTTTGACGAGTGTTTTGGTGATATCCCTGTCGTCTGCTTTACGCCGGGCGCGGAGACCTGCGTTCTCAATGCTGCCGCCAGTGCGCGATATGGCTTTACACCCCAGGCGTGCTATGCCGAGAAGATCTGGCGCATGATGAGCGATTTCCTTGCGCTGCCCGAGGTGCGTGCCGGGTATTCGGACTACATGAGCATGCTTAACGAGCGCGGCGTTACCGCCATCAAGGAAATGGCGTTTGATGACTACTACGGCTTTGCCGACGAAATGGCTCGCCGTGAGGAATCTGGTGAGCTGACGGTTCGCGTCTCTATGATGTCGCAGCCGGTGGGCGCCGGTGCAAATCTGGCATATGCCCGCGAGGCGCGAGAGCGCTTCCGGGGACCGTTCGTTCGTTTTTCTGGCTTCAACCGTATGACCGATCGCGGCGTATGGGCGGGGCTTGCCGAGATGATTGACCCCTATGAGGACACGGCCGATGCGGGCGCTGCCGGCAAGACGGTCGTCGAGGAACCAGAGTGGGATCTGATTGAGAGCGAGCTGCGTGCAATTGATGCTGACGGCTTCCGATATTCCTTGCATTGCCAGGGCGATGGCGCCGTTCGTCGCACCGTGGCGCTCTATGCCTCGCTGCCTCGAGACGAGCATGGACGGATGCTTCGCCGCCATGCGATTACCGATCTCGAGAACTCTGACCCGACCGATCTTGTCGAGTTTGGCAAGTTAGGTGGAATTTGCGAGGTCTATCCGCAGATTCTAACGCTGGACCGGCGCGAGGATTGCCTATCGATGATGCGTCGACAAATTGGCGAGACGCGACTTTTGCACAGCTGGAATCGCCGCGGCATGGAAGATTCCGGATGCACAGTGTGCTGTGGAACGGATTTGCCGCTGCTGATTCCGAGCCTGGGCGAGTCAATCTACAGCGCGTGCGGCGGATTCTTCGCCGACGGACTGCCTGTGAATGAGGTCAACACGCTGACGCTTGTCGAGCTCTTGCGCGCTTGGACTGCCGGGGGCGCGTACGATCTGATGCGCGAAGACGAGCTGGGTACGCTCGAGGTCGGCAAGCTTGCCGATATCTGCGTGCTCGATCGGGATGTGTTTGACCTCGATTATCGCGACGCACGCGATCTTGCGGTTGATATGACGATGTCGGACGGACAAATCGTGTTCGATCGAAATAAGGAGGCATAAGATGTCTGAATCCAAACCGACGCTGCGTCGCGAGCAGATTGCGGGCATGAATATCCACTACATCATGTGGTCGCTCGATTACTTCCTTGATGTGCAGCAGCGCTTGGGCTTTGAGTCCATTGAGCTGTGGTGTGCAGAGCCGCATGTGACGCTCGACCATACGGGCTACTTTGAGGCTGAGGTCCTGGCGAAAAAGGCTGCAGACCGTGGGCTTAGGTATCGTACTCTGTGCCCCGAGAATGTTGTCTATCCTTGGCAGTACTGCGCACGCAAGCCGCTGCATGAACAGCGCAGCCTGGCGTACTTTAAACACGGCATTGAACTTGCCGAGGTACTTGGGTGCGACCGTATGTCCATCAACTCGGGCTGGGGCGACTGGGACGAGGACCGCGAGGAAGCCTGGAAGCGCAGCCGCGAGCACTTGTCCATTCTGGCGGAGTATGCCGGCGAGCACGGTCTGGTGCTTACGATGGAAAGCCTGCGTCCCGAGGAGAGCAACCTTGTGACGACGGTTTCCGATGCGAAGCGCATGATTGACGAGGTCGCGAGCCCGTACTTACAGCCCATGGTTGATACAACCGCGATGGGCGTCGCAGGCGAGACGCTCGAGGACTGGTTTGCCGCCTTTGGCGATGGGGCAATTCACGAGATGCACTTTATCGACGGTGACCCGTATGGCCATCTGGTGTGGGGCGATGGCAAGCACGATATGGACGCCTTCGTCGCCACGCTCAACGCCCATGGTTTCGACGGCATGTTGGGCCAGGAAATCACGGACGGTCGTTACTACGATGACCCGGCGGCCGCAGATGCCAAGAACATGGCCGCATTCGAGAAATATCTGATTGACTAAAACAACCATCGGCCACGCAACCAACGTCATTGATTGCGGGCCAAACAAGAAAGGAACTGGATATGAACGCACACGATCTGATTAAAGAGGCAATTGCCGAGAAGGGCAAGTTCGACAGCGTCTACTGGATTGCTTGCGGTGGCTCCATGATCGATTTGATCCCGGCTCATGAGCTTCTGCAGCGCGAGGCTACCACCTTCACTTCGTATATCTATACCGCGCGTGAATTCGACATTATGCGTCCACGTCGTCTGGGCGAGAAGTCCCTGGTCATCGCTTGCAGCCACAGCGGCAATACCCCCGAGGTCGTCGAGGGCTGCGAGATTGCCCTTGCTGCTGGCGCTACGGTGATCGCCCAGACCGACAACGCTGGATCCAAGATTGACTCCGGCAAGTGGACCACGTGGGTCTACCCATGGGGCGAGGGCGTGCCGCAGGCCGAGGTCCCCGCTGGCATTTCGCTGTCGCTTGCGGCAGAGCTGCTCGATCAGCAGGAGGGCTACGCCGATCTTGCCGATATGTATGCCGGTATCGCCGAGATGGATAAGATTCTTCCCCCGGCACGCGAGAAGGTAAATGCCGAGCTGGGCGATCGCTTTGCCAAGCTTTGCCAGGAGCACGAGTTCTTCTATATTCTGGGCAGCGGTCCCAACTTTAGCCAGACCTACGGTTTCGCTATCTGCTCTCTTATGGAGATGCAGTGGCAGCACTGCAGCTACATTCACTCTGCCGAGTACTTCCATGGCCCCTTCGAGGCTACTCAGGATGGCGTTTTTTACTTCCTGCAGATGGGCTCCAGCGAGTGCCGTGCTATGGACGAGCGCGCCCTGGCGTTCCTTAAGACGCATACCGATACGCTGATGGTGCTCGATGCCAAGGAGTACGGTATGGAAGCCGTGCCGGCGAGCGTCCGTGCCTATCTGGACCCGGTGCTGTTCTACGCCATGAACTGCGAGCTGCGTGCAGCACGCGGCAAGGTGTTTGATCACGATCCCGATTTCCGCCGCTATATGGGTGTTGTCGAGTACTAGAAGGGACAAAGGCCATGGCATTTAACGTTAACGCGCTCGGATTTGGCGACAACGTCGTCGATCGCTACGAGCATATCCACACCATGTATCCCGGCGGCAATGCGGTGAACTTCGCCGTTTATGCCAAGAAATGCGGTGCCGCACGCTCTGCATACATGGGCATTTTTGGCAATGACGCCGCTGCCGAGCATGTCATTGCAAGCCTCGAGGATGAGGGTATCGAGCTTGACAAGTGCGAGCAGATGATTGGCGAGAACGGAGCGGCTCGCGTGACCGTCGTTGACGGTGACCGTGTCTTCCTCGGCTCCAACGAGGGCGGTATCCGTGGCGATGCGCGCTATGTCCTCGATCGCTTTGACCTTTCGTACATGAAGCAGTTCGATGTGGTTCATTCGGGCAACTATTGCTTTACCGAGCGCGAGCTGCCCAAGCTGAAGGCTGCGGGCGTCACGGTCTCTTTTGACTTTTCGGACGACTCCACCGACGAGTACTACGAGCAGATTGCGCCCTACGTCGATTTTGCTTTCTTTAGTGCGGCGGATGCCGCGAGTGAGGACGAGATTCGCGAGCGTCTGGCATGGGTGAAGGGCCTGGGTCCGCGTTTTGTGTCGGCTACGGCGGGCGCCGAGGGCTGCATTGCTTACGACGGCGAGCGTTATTACCGCCAGCTGGCTAAACCGGTAACGGACATGAAGGACACCATGGGGGCGGGTGACTCGTTCCTCACCTCGTTTTATGTGCTATCTCGATTCCACCAAGCGTGGTGAGGATGGCGCCGAGGCCATCGAGCGCGCGCTCGACTTTGCTGCCGGGTTTGCCTCGACCGTGTGCGGTATGGAAGGTTCTTGGGGCCACGGGGCGCCAATCGTCGAATAGCTTAAGAAAGCGTACGGCGGTCTGGCTATGAGGCCTTGGACAGCCGATGCAAAACAATAAGCGAAACGCGAAAAGGGGGCTCGCCATGTGGTGGGTCCCCTTTTGAGCATTGGAGAAGACCATGGGTATTAAAGCGTGTGCGGCTGGTTTTTGCTGCGCGGACGTCTATCAAAACATCGGCGTGTTCTATCCGACTGGTAACGGCATTGACTGGGGTATCCATCTTGCACGAATGGGCGTTTCGGTATCCGCCGTGTCGGTTGTCGGCAAGGACGAGTACGGAGACAAGATGAGAGAGGCGCTGGCCGCTGAGGGGTTTGATATCTCTCATCTGCGGGTGGAGGATGGCGACACCTCGGTGATGCTCATGGCATTGAAAGACGGCGTCGATCGCGTGCATCTCGAGGCAATCGATGGCGTAATGGAGACATATCGTCCGAATGAAGACGACCGGGCGTTTATCCTAGAGCACGACATCATTCACACCGACCTGTTTGGCAATTGTTTGGACCTCCTGCCCGAATGGCATGATGCGGGCAAGACGGTGGTTATGGACTTCTCGGTGTTCAGCCAGGATCCCGAATATGCATGCGAGGCTCATTTTCCTTACGTAGACTATGCGTTCATGTCGTTTGAAGAGGACACTCCGGAGCTGCGAGACTGGGTACGCCACGTGCAGGAATTGGGACCGCGCGTTGCGGTTGCCACGCTTGGCGAGAAGGGAAGCATTGCCTATGACGGTGAGCGCTTCTATGAGTGCGGGATCGTACCGGCGGAGAAGGTCGTTAATACCGTGGGTGCCGGCGACTCGTATATTGCCGGGTTTACCAAGGGCGTGAT
>OIAK01001010.1_pt1 | contig 10560 bp, 6 predicted proteins | sample 1580741 | NCBI WGS metagenome assembly OIAK01 (sample SAMEA3882521, study PRJEB24775) | human gut metagenome | biome: human-associated habitat; feature: intestine environment; material: feces | place: Netherlands | collected 2009/2010
CGAGCCGTCATCGTCGTCTGCTGTCATCGGTGCATCGTGAAGCCCCGTCGTATCCGCGCTGTCGCATACGCCGACCTGAACTTCTGAGCGTTCGCATGCCGCGTCGGGCACATGAAGCTCGTGCAGCACGGCACCCAGCGCCGAGTTTGCGCCCGGTCGAATTTCCTCGAGCGTTACGGGATCGAGCGCCACCAGATTACGCGCCTTCGCATATAGCGTTACACGTTTGCCCACTTCATCGCCCCAACTCTCGGGGATGGCGAAGCTCATGCGGAACTGTGCCGTGCAACCCGGTGCCAGCACGGCGTTGCCACTGTCGGCTACCAGCGGGTGCGTTGCAAAAGGTGTGCCCAGCGTTTCGAGCGCGTACTTCACGTGTGCCATGTCGTTGGCCGAAGCATCCTCGGCAAGCTCCGGATCGTAGATCGAAGCCATGCGTGCGTTTGCTCCGAACCCGATGGATGCGCTGGAGAACGGCTGGCTGGAGCCCTCTCGGTACAGATCGATCGTGCCGGCGGTCAGTAAGGTGTTGCCGTCGTTTCGCACCGTGACCATGAAGGATTCGCCTGCTGCTCCGGGCACCACCGCGCCCGAGGTAGCAACGGCGCCCGTCGGAGTGGCACACGCCACCAAGGGCACTTCGATGTCGTGCAGCTCTGCCTCGCTCTTCTCCGCGCTCACAATGTGCGTGGCGAGCGCGGAGAGCATGCCTCCCGACGTCAAAAATGTCGTTATCTGATCGACGGGATGGTCCAGCTCGCACATCACAAACGGCTCCGTGAACAGATCGCCCGCCAAGGTGCTGGCGAAGATGCGGAAGTGCTTGCCCATCACTGCAACCGGGTTGCCTTCTTCGTCGTAGGTTTGTCCCACCTTGCCATCGGTGTTCTCTACATAGAGCGCGCACCTGCCGTTGTTGCTTACGCTAAACGATGCCGGGCCACAGCCTGCGGCACCCACGGGCTGCGTTGCAAATGCCGATGCGCCTCGCGTCCACGTAACATGCTGCAGCTGCTCGTTGACAGTTGCCAAAAAGCCCGTGTGCTGCGGCCACGGCACCGCGTGGGGTACTGTGGCATCTGGCGACATAACGCCCCAGCCCGCGATGGACTGGCCGATCACGGCGTACGATGCGCAGCCGCAACCGTCTGCGGTCTCGTATGCAACGGGCACCACCATTTTGCCGTTGATATTCTCGGGCTCACCCAGCTCGATACTCGACGGTGCTTGCGGAAAGCGGAGAACTTGGCGGAACGTCAGGCTGTCGCTCGAAACGTCCGACCATAGGGTAAAGCACTCCAGCGCAACCTCAGCCTCGCTGCCGAGCGCCTTTTCTGCGGTGGTCCCGCGGCGGTGGAGGTAAGCACCCGACAGACGTCCGTCGACGAGCGTCTTGCCCACCGTGATGCGTGGGCACTGCAGACAATGGTGGCCATCCTCCTGAAGGCGGCCGCGCGAGATGCTGCGCCACGACGTGTGCGATACCACGCGAACTCCGTCCTTGCTGATGCGCAGGCGCACAACGGACAGCATGCCGGATGTGCTCGCCGTATCGAAATGGGTGTTGTCGCCGGCGGGGCGCTCGCCCGAGACCAGCAGCACGTAGGCGTCTTGGTTTCCCCTCCCGTCTGTATATTCCACCACGTCGAAGTCGTAATCGAATATGCCGCTGCGCTCCACGTCGCCCTCGCCAAACCCAAGGGGGAAGTCCACGGGCGTGGGAGCGGACCACGTGCCGTTTGCCTTTGTGTGCACCACTAGGCGCGAGCGGCCATTGTCGCCGTAGCGCACCGAGGCGATACGGAACAGACATTCTACGCCGGCAATCATTGCCAGCTTCATGTGGGCTTCGCTGAGCACGCCAGCAAACAGCACGTTGTCGCTCGAGGGCTTGATGCCGCCACGCTCGTCCTCCGATACACCAGCAGAATTGGCGTTGGGGTCCGCAGCGGCGTCCTTCGCCTGCCCGATATAGGTGTACTTATACATCGTCGCGGCGTTTTCGTCGTTCTCTATCAGTGCATGGACGAAATGCTCGATCTGTCCCGTGTCGTCGCTTTCTGCATCCGCCTCGAGCTCAATGCGCGTGACCGCTTGATCCCAATCGCGCACGACGGGCGCGACGTTTACGACAGCGGCCTTAACCTCGGCGCGTGCGAGCAGCTCGGCGTTGGTGACGATGGTGGCCGATGCGATAAATTGCGGCACGCCGCCCGCCTCGATGTTGCCGGGCGTGCCGAAGCGGGCATCCAGCGTGTAAGGCGTATCTCCACCCAATGCGAGCTCAGAGCGCTGGAGCACATACTGGTTGCCATTGTTCACCGACATATTCCACGAATCGAGGAGTGTGGGCCACGACCCCGACCAAGCCTTGGTGGTCCACTTGAACATTACGAACTGGAGTATCACATCGACATCGACGTCTGCACCTACGCGCAGTCGCGGAAGCTGGTGTCCATCTGCCTTCTCGTACCCAATGAACAGCGTGAGGGATGCGGCGCCGCGCACGGCAGACGAAGCGACGCCTGCAACGCCGGCGCCAAAGGTGACGGCAAGCCCGATCTGGATGGTGAATGAGCCCGAGGTGTTTGAAAAGTCGAGCGAAATGTTTTTAAAAAACGCCGCGCCGCTGCCGTGCGTGTGGGCACCCACGGCGAGCGCCAGCTTCGCCAGCACCCAGGGGTTGACGTTTAGGAAAAACGGCACCGGTCCTAGGGTAAACTGCTCGGTCCAATTGAGGTCGGTTCTTACTTGAAAGAGTGCCTTAATATTGCCGTATGCGGGGTCGTTGTTGTTACCCCAGGTTTTGCCCACCCAATCGTAGGCGAGCGAGCCGTACAGCTGTGTGGCGATATCCATCGTGAACAGCAGCGTGCAATGGTGGCGAAGGAGCTTAGTGTTTCTTGGATCGGTGCCCGAACCGGCACTCATGCTTTTGTACTGATTCCACTTCCCCTCCATCTCGTCGAGGTAGCGGTTTGCTTGCTTGGCGCCCGACTCGCGCGGTGACTTCTTCCAGTATTCCGGATCAGGGTTGCCCGAATCGTTCATGTAGCTGGCTGGTTTGTATCCTCCGCCAAACAGCACGTACCCGGCAAACGAGAAATCGAACAAAATGGGGAACGAGGGCATCCAGCAGGTGAACTTATTGCCGCCGATGCCGGGAAACGCCGCCGGAAAATCAAACGGAGTGATCTCTTGGTCCATGGTAGTGGGAATGATGGTGGTCGAACCCGATTCTGCCTTTGCGGCCGGCGCGGTGACAACGGCCATGGGGGAGGAGAGTGTATGGGTTTTGCCCTGATAGTCGAGGACAAAACGCAGCTTGCATCCTTCTTCCAGAAGGCTCGACGCTGCATCGAGGAACGTGTCTTCGAGCGTGAACGTCGCCAGATTATTCGCGCCCGATGCGCTGGCCTTGACTTGGCCAATCTGCGTGACGGTTTCGGGTGAGCTGCTCGTGGCGGGCATTACCTTGTTGATGTGCAGCGTTGCCTGTCCACCCTGTGGCAGATGTGCCTGCACGGTAAAGGCGTGCGTGTTGGGTTGGTCGTTTGCCGTGTCGTCCTTCGGCAATGTCATGAACGTAGCGTCGGCGTACTGGATGTCCCATTCGTCGAACGTGAGCTGTCGAAAGTACGGCTCGCCATCGGAGAGCGGACGTGTGGGTGCGGTTATGGCGGTGCCACCCTGGATACGCGCGAGGGGAATCTCGACATCGCGGTAGCCTTTCATGCTGATGGAGATACCGCCGTTAAAGTCGTACGCGTCGAGAAGCGTTGTCTCGTCCACGTAGCCTTCCGAAAGCGGCGCGACCTCAAAGATGGCCGTGCCTTCGTCATCGGTCGTGGCGGTGAGCTGCTTGCCTGCGGCATAGCGCGATGTGAGCGTGACCTGGGCACCCGTGATGGGCGTATTCTTGTTGGCGACGTCGACCACGACCACACCAAACATTGTGCGCGAGAGAACGAGCACCCTGAAGGGGTCTTCTTCGTCGGCATAGACTTCGGTGGGCGCGAACGGCAATATGAAGGCATTTGCGCTTCCCGGCACGCGCGGCAACATAATGCTCGCCAGCGAGGATGCTCCGGCAACAAGTAACGAACGGCGATCAAGCATCTTGGCTCCCATCCCGCAGGTATCGGTGGAAATAATCCAATTTTGCGAGAAGGCGCCACGTGGCGGTAGTGCCGTTCGATGGCCAAAATGTCCAATTTGAGCGTGCGAAAGCGTCGGGCCCCCGGGACGCTTTCGATATGCCAGGTAGTCTGGCCGCTAACGCAACATATGCGCGACCAGCTCGGCGCGAGTTCCGATACCAAGCTTGGCATACACTCCTGATAGGCGGTTTTTGACGGTACCCGGCGATACTCCCATATGGCGTGCGATTTCGGCGTTGGTCCACCCGCGACAGGCGAGCATGGCCATGGTGAATTCCGTGGTCGTTAGATCGTCGGCCACGTCCTCGCCCGAATCGGGGTTGTGGATGCGCCGCCAGCCGTAGCTGAATCGATACGTAATCTCGATGATGCGTGCGAAGTCGTCAGGGTATTGCGTTTTTAGACACGCCTCGATAAGCCCCTGCAAAAGACCGTGGTGCTCGCCGATGAGTTCGATAAGGCCGTCGGGACGCGCAACGTCCCAAGCGGCTCCGAAGTGTGCCTTTGCGGTGTCGATGTCCTTGAGGCTCATGCAGGCCATGGAAGCCGACAAGTGCAGGAACAGCTCCGAGATGGGATAACTTCCCTGTTTCATGATCAGGGCGTTTTCCGCCATGCCCAGACTGCGGCCATATTCGCCGCGCAGGTACAGGGCATGCGCCATCACGTAGCTGGCGAACAGGCGCAGGCCTTCGGGCAGATGCGCCGCAAGCGGATAAAACTCTTCGGCGGAATGCGGGGAAGGCAAGTGCAGCAGGACGCTCGCAGCGGAGGCAAACAGGATATGCGTGGCGTGGACGGCGGGCGATTCCTCGTCAGTTGGCGCATCGAGGATGCCCGCAAGGCAACGGCGGGCATCGGCGATACGGTTGAGCGACAGACTGGCATATCCGCAGATAAGGCATGCGGAATAACGCAGTGCGGGGTCGGTGGCGTCAAGATAGGGACGTGCTGTCTCGGCGGCGGGTGTGGCCTGTCCGCGAAAGTACAGCGCTTCTGCCGTGGCGATGGTGCGTGAATCGGGGTCGGAAATGCCTGCAACCGCAGCGTCAATCTGCCCCGGCACAAAGGCAGTGCACATCAACGGCATGGGAATGCGCGGGTAGCCATCGCAGTCCATCTTCCATCTCCCATCAGGTGGCAACAATGCAGCAATTGTACTCCTGTTGCTCGGGACCCCTTTCGTTTTACTGTTCGGTTAACGCTGCGGATCGTTTTGGAAGGCTTACGAGCATGGTAGTCCCGTTCTCGGAACTTGTTTCGACCTCTACCGTGCCACCGTGAAGTGCTGCAATCTCCCAAACAAGCGCTAGCCCGAGTCCTGCGCCGCCGTATGCCCTGCTGCGGGATTTGTCTAGACGAAAGAATGGTTGGAAGATGCTCTCACGGTACTGCTTGGGTATTCCCGGGCCCTGGTCCTCGACTCGCAGGAACACGCGGCTGTCGTTGTCGCAGATGGAGACGTTGACAGTCGAGCCGGGGTGGCTGTAACGGATGGCATTTTCGACCAGGTTAAACACCAGCCGATAGAGGAGCGTGTCGCTCCCGATTACTAAAGTGTCTCCAGCACAATTGAGGGCTATACCCTTATTTTCGGCAAGTGGCGCAAGGTCGGTGAGGACCTCTTCGGACAAGGGGCCAAGTTCCACATCGTCCTCGCAAGGAACGCTGCGGAGCTCACTCATCTCGAGCAATACCTTGGTCATTCGAGACATGCGCTCGGTTTGTTCTTGTAGCAGGCCGAGCAGCTCGGCTGTTTCGGGTTGCAAACCGGAGTGCTCGGAGATGAATAGTTCAATCTGTGCTTGCATAAGGGCGAGCGGGGTGCGCAGCTCGTGTGCGGCGTTGCCGGTAAACTGACGCTGTGCAGAGAACCCTTCGCCAAGACGGGCGATCATGTCGTTGAAAGAGGCACTGCATCGTTGTAGCTCGGTGGGCACATCTTCACTGAGTCTGATTTCGCTTAGGTTGTCAGGCTGCACACGCTCAACCTGGGCGGCAAAAGCTCGTAGCGGTTTGAGCGCACGGCCGCTCACAAAGTATGCCAGCACGCCGCCAAGGAGTGTGACTCCAGCCGTGATGCACCAGGTTGTCGTGCCAAAAGACTCCTGTGCGTCGTTTACGACGATCGTGACCTCGTCATCGAGGGTCGCTTTCGTTGGGTCGAACGCCTGGGGCGAATCTTCGCCGGTCGCGTTAAAGGCCGAGATGTTACTGCCGATGGCATCCATGTAGCGCATGCCCGTATAGCCGACCAGGCAGTTCGTCAGCACGCATGCCGCACACGTGAGCAGTGCCGTCATAATCGTTATGCGCCATTGCAGGGAAAGCCTTTTCATTCGCTATCCTCCATAACGTAGCCCTCTCCAATCCGATTGCGAATCGGGTCGTATCCCAAAGTGCTGCGTAGCTTTTTGCGGAGTGACGAGATGTGAACGCGGGTTGCGTTGCTAAAGCTGTTTACGCTGCTATCCCAAACGTGCTCGATAAGCTCCTCCTGACTTACCGGACGCCCCTGATTAAGCATCAGGTATTCCAAGATTCCCGTTTCCTTGCGCGTAAGAGATAGAGCCTCGCTGTTCACGGAGGCGATGCGCGCCTTGGTGTCAAAGCGGAGCTCTCCGCAGGTTAAAACTATGTCGCTTTGTGTAAAGCGTCTGAGGGTAAGGCTGCGGATCCTTGCCGCAAGCTCGTCCAGATGAAACGGCTTGGTGAGGTAATCGTTGGCGCCGGCATCGAGTCCAGCGACTTTATCGGATACTTCGCCACGTGCGGACAGAATCAGTACCTTAGTCTCGCAGTCAGTTTTCCTAAGTTCCCTGAGTACGGTCATGCCGTCGATACGGGGAAGGTTGAGGTCGAGTACCACGAGGTCAAAGACTTCGACGCCCAGCAGGTCGAGCGCCTCCTGCCCGTCGTGGCAGCAGTCGACGCTGTACGCCAAGTTTCGCAAGCTGCGCGCGATTGCGTCACACAGCGCCTGCTCGTCCTCGACGATCAAAATACGCATAACAGTCTCCTTGCACATTTCAAATCGCGCTTAACACGGATTTTATAGCCGATATGGTCCAATGGTCGCGTAACGAAAGGAGTGGTCAGGTTGTTCAAAGCGGTAAAACCCGTGGTACAGGTCGCTTTGTTGATCGTCGGAATTGCCATGGTGTGCTTTGGCGTTATGCGTGGCGAGGCAGATGCCGTGCTGGCCAAGGCGATTAGGCTGTGCTTGGAGTGTATCGGAATTGGATAAAAGAGAAAACACTGCGTCGCATGTTTTGGCTCGATTTCGCGGATTCATTCAGGCGGCGGCGACGCTCGTCACCAACATTCACCTGCCAAACTTTGCCAAAGGCGGCATCTATCAGGGCGCGGGAAAAACAGTCTGCGTACCTGGACTAAATTGTTATTCGTGCCCCGCGGCATCGGGTGCGTGCCCCATCGGGTCGTTCCAGTCGGTAGTAGGTTCATCCAAGTTCAACTTTTCTTACTATGTTACCGGTACGCTTATTTTGCTCGGCGTGCTGCTGGGACGCTTTGTATGCGGCTTTCTGTGCCCGTTTGGCTGGCTGCAGGAGCTGCTTCATAAGATTCCCGGCAAAAAGCTTTCGACAAAAAGGCTCAAGGCGCTTACGTATATCAAATACGTTGTGCTGCTATTTGCTGTGGTATTGCTGCCTGTGCTGGTGGTTAACGACGTGGGCATGGGCGACCCGTTCTTTTGTAAGTACATCTGTCCGCAGGGTGTGCTCGAGGGCGCCATTCCGCTGGCCATTGCCAATGCCGGCATTCGATCTGCGTTGGGACAGCTCTTTACTTGGAAACTTGTCGTTCTCATTGCCGTGGTAGTGCTGAGCGTTTTGTTCTATCGACCCTTCTGCAAATGGATTTGCCCGCTCGGCGCATTCTATGCGCTCATGAATAAGGTGTCCTTGTTGGGGATTCAGGTCGACGCGTGCAAATGCGTCTCGTGCGGCAAGTGTTCAAGGGTTTGTCAGATGGACGTTGATGTGGTCCGGGCGCCCAATCATGCCGAATGTATCCGGTGCGGAAAGTGCATCGGGGCCTGTCCCGTCGATGCCATCAGCTATCGCTATGGCCTGGATGTGTCGGCGGAAAAGCTCCCCTTGACCGCCGATAAAAAGTAAACAAGCTTCGACAAAACGGAGGAATGACTATGAAGCTTTCTAAGATTGCGGCCCTGATTATGGTGCCGGTATTGGCCTTATGCCTTGTGGCGTGCTCGGCACCCGGTGGCAATGCGAGTGAATCTGCGGGCTCCGATCCTAAGATCGCAGAACTCACTGCGCAGAAGCCGACCAATGCCGACGAGGCCGCCGAGCTGTATGCGAAGCTCATGCAGAAGGAGAACGAGATCTTTTCGAGTGATAACGCGCTGTGGGAAAAGGTATTCAATGCGGCAAATAAAGACTCGGCAATGATTGAGGACGGCAGCAATTACGGCGATTTTCTGCTCAAGACCATCGACGGCGCCAAGGATGAGTTCACGGCGGATGAGCTTAAGACGCTCAAGACCGGTGCACAGCAGATCAAGGAGATTGAGGACAAGCTCGAGAGCTTGGAGAAGGAGTTCCCCGGCTGTGGAAGCACGCCGAGCGCAGGCGAGAGCGTCGACGCTTCGACCGCTGGCATGACGGCCGGTGCCAATGCTTCGAGCGAGGCGACGAAGTTCCCCAGCTTTACGGGCAAGGACCTGGATGGCAACGACGTGAGCAGCGACGAGCTGTTCTCTAAGAACAAGGTCACCGTCATGAACTTCTGGTTCACTACTTGCAAGCCGTGCGTGGGCGAGCTGGGCGATCTTGAGAAACTGAATCAGGAGCTTGCCGAGAAGGGCGGCCAGGTCGTGGGCGTCAATTCCTTTACGCTCGATGGCAACAAGGGCGAGATTGCAGATGCCAAGGACGTGCTGAGCAAGAAGGGCGTGACATATAAGAACATCTGGTTCAAGTCGGATAGCGAGGCCGGTAAGTTTACGTCAAATTTGTTCTCGTTCCCGACAACGTATGTCATCGATCAGAATGGCAACATCGTAGGGGATCCAATCGTGGGAGCCATCAGCTCCGCCGAGCAGCGCGCAGCACTCGACAAGCTTATCGACCAGGCGATTGCGAATAGCGAGCAGTAAAAACCGCGTAAAGCATAGCGAGGATCGTGTGTCGCTGTGCAAAGTAGTCCGCTACCTTTCAAGATAAGCTCCACCATATAGAGGTCCCGCTCGGGACCTCTTTTTTGGGCACTGCCCCGTTCGTTTTTTGGCGCGGTTCGTTACATTCCTCATTGGCGCCGGCAAAAAATGGGGATAGAGTAGGACAAGCGCGTCGAATACGAACGGCGGAGGGGAGCGGGCAGGGTACCTGCGCAGGAGAGGTTGCCGTCCATGCTGGAGCTCAAAGGTATTTGCAAAAGGTACGTTACGCAGTCGTTTACGCAGGTGGCGCTTGACAACGTAAGCCTGTCTTTTCGCGATAACGAGTTCGTGGCCATTCTGGGTCCCTCGGGTTCGGGTAAAACTACGATGCTCAACGTTATCGGCGGACTCGATCACTTTGATTCTGGCGACCTGCTGATTGACGGCATTTCGACCAAGGACTTCCACGATCGCGATTGGGATGCTTATCGCAACAACCGCATCGGCTTTGTGTTCCAGAGCTATAACCTCATTCCGCATCAGACCATCTTGGAAAACGTGGAGCTGGCGCTTACGCTCACGGGCGTGGGGCATGCCGAGCGCCGCCAGCGTGCGCGCGAGGCGTTGGAGAAAGTCGGCTTGGGCGAGCACGTTAACAAACGCCCGAGCCAGCTATCGGGCGGACAGATGCAGCGCGTGGCCATCGCCCGCGCCCTGATTAATGATCCCGAGATTGTGCTGGCAGACGAGCCGACCGGCGCGTTGGATACCAAGGCGGGCAACCAGATCATGGATATCTTCCGGCGGCTCAGTGACGAGGGCATGACCATCCTCATGATCACCCACGAGCTTGCCATTGCCCAGTGTGCCGACAAGATCTACCACATTCTGGACGGGCAGCTCCGTACTTACGACGAGCAGCAGGAGGGAGGTGCCGGGAATGAAGAAGCAGAATAAGAAAAAGATCATCATAACGGTGACCGCCGTGGTGCTGGTCGTGGCCATCGGCCTTGGCGTGTGGTTCGGCGTGAGCCGGGGCAGATCGGAGCCGGTGAAGGTGTTTGCCTTTAACAGCGTAGGCATGACGGAATATTGGGGCGATTCTCAGGAGAGCTACGGCCCCGTCTCCACGGATAAAATCCAGACCGTATTTCTTTCCTCCACCCAGACGGTGACGGAAATGAAGGTCGCCCAGGGCGACACGGTGAAAAAGGGCGACGTGCTGATGACCTTCGACACCACCCTGTCCGACCT
>OIAK01001013.1_pt1 | contig 10537 bp, 3 predicted proteins | sample 1580741 | NCBI WGS metagenome assembly OIAK01 (sample SAMEA3882521, study PRJEB24775) | human gut metagenome | biome: human-associated habitat; feature: intestine environment; material: feces | place: Netherlands | collected 2009/2010
GAATGTTTGTGTGGTAACTTCATTCTACCAGAGCCTGCAAGCTATGTCTTCTTTTTTGCTCTTTTCAATTTGCGCAACTTATTGTACCTTATCCACCGGCCGCGCCTCACGGAGATAATTTCCCGCAAAAGAGTAGGGTACTTTTCCGGAAAGAAGCAGAAATGCCCGAACCGAAGTCACAGCTTCGATTCGGACATTGGTCTGTTTACATAGGATTCTTCCATGCAGCATTTCAGACACGTCCTTTTCTGCCCATGCAGATACGCCGTAAAATGCTGTCTGGAAAGCACCCTCCTGGCTGTCCTCCGCATAGGAAAGATAACAGTCGCTTGGTGCGTGGGAGCGCGGGGCTTCCGCGCCCCCTCGCATCAGATGGTGTTTTCTTTATCGTGCGTAGTTGACCTGACGCCGCCGTTTTTCGGCGGTGATCAGTGCCAGGAGCGCAGCGGCGGAAGCGCAGAGCATGAAGTTCCAGGTTCCGAGTGCGCTGCTGTCATAGGTGCGGGGAGATCTCATCGTCCACTGCGTGTTGCCGCTGGGCGTCGTAGACGGCACAAGGCCGTACTTATCGACAAAGCGGTGGAGCATGGCCGCGATTTCCGCACGGGTAGCGGTGCCGGTGGGGTCAAGGGTGTCGCCCTTGCCATTCATCAGGCCGCTGCCGATGGCCCATTTCAGGGCATCCAGCGCCCACGAGGAAGCCTTATCCTTGTCGCTGAACTGCTCCAGACTGCCAACTGCCGACGTGTCGTAGCCCTTGTGGCTTGCGTAGCGGTAGAAGATCGCCGCCAGCTGCTCACGAGTGATCGGATCATTGGGGCCAAAGGTGCCGTTGCCGTAGCCCTCAAAGATACCCTTTTCGGTAGCCCAGGCGATGGCGTCGGAATACCACTGGCCAGTGGGCACGTCGCTGTAGCCTGCGCTGCTCTTGGGAGCGGGGCTGCCCTCCATGCGCCACAGGATCGTGGCCAGCATGGCGCGGGTCGCCGCTTCATTGGGGCTGAACAGGGTGCTGCTGGTACCCATCATCAGTTTCTTCTCATAGACAAACATGACATCATCATAGAACCAATCACCCGGCTTCACGTCGGTAAAGGGATTCTTGACAGACGGTGTTTTCTGCTTGTCCCACTTCGCATACACGGTGGTGTTCCGATTCAAAGTAATAGAAGTGACTGCGTTTTTCAGTGCGGAATCACTGTACCAGCCCAGGAAGGTATAGCCAGCCCGGACAGGAACATACTGCGCCAGATCAATGGTCGTGCCTGCCTTGGCATCCACAGATTTCAGGGCAGAGCCACCGTTGGTGTCAAACGTCAGCGTATAAGTCTTGCGGACAGGCGGTGTGGGAGGCAAAGGCTCTTCACTGCTATAAGCCGTGGCAAGGATCTTGCCGCTGATCTGGACAGTGCCTTCCGCAAGCGCGTCGCCGCTGCCCTTGGTCAGCCTGACCGTTGCCGTGAAGCTGCCGTTGATGCCATCCTTGTTCTCGCTGTCGCCTGCGACTGCGGACTCAAAGGACGTGATCTCTACCTGCATATCCACGCCATCAAAGCCCATGCCGCGAAGCAGGTCTTCGATGTAACGCTTCATAGCGGATTCGCTATTGATATCCTCCTGCTTGACATCAAAGGTCTTGCTGGAAATTGTGGCCTTGGCATCGTCCACATCCTTCTGATTGCTCTCCTGCTCAGGATTCTTGCCAATGGTAACAGTGACGGTATAGGTAGCCGTGGTGCTGCCATCCTCCGCTGTGACAGTAAAGCTCCATACGCCATTTTCCTCAACGGGGGTAGTATAGGTTGCCTTGCTGTCTGCCAGCGTGATCTTGAAGCTCTCTGCCGTGATCGTTGTGCCGTAGGGAACCGTAACCGTGAAGCTGTTACCGGAGATCGTGGCGGTCTCACCGGCGACCGTGAGTTCAGCTACACCGGCGTTGGTGGACTTCACATACTCTGCGGCGGTGATCGTTCCAGTCAGGCTCACATTGTCCTCTGCGCTGGTCTCAGCTTCGCCCTTGGTCAGCTTGACCGTGAAGTTGAAGCTGCCGTTCGTACCGGATTCGTTCTCAGCGGTGCCATCCTGAGCGGCGGTGAAGCCGGTCATGGTGACCTCGAAGGAAACGCCTTTATCGCTGAGCAGAGCTTCGATCTGCTTTTCCACAGCGGTCTTTGCCGCATCTTCACTATTTACATCCTTGGATGCGTAAGTGAAGCTGGCGTTTTCCAGCATAGATTTTGCCGCAGCTACCGCAGCCTTGTTGCCTTCAGCGGGATTCTCGGCAATGCTGACATGGATCGTGTACTCGGCAGTTGTGCCATCCTCCGCCGTGACGGTAAACGTCCAGGTCACACCTTCGTCAGCGGTGGCGAGATCGCTTACCCGTGCGGCGGAATCGTTGGTCACGATAACCACGGATTCCGGATCGGACGGAATCACTGCGTCATCGGCATAATCCAACACCACGTTGATGGTATTGCCATCGACCTTACCGGCCTTGCCGCCAACGGACACAGACGCAACGCCCGCGTCACTGGAAATGAGCTTGGTGGCGGTGATCGTGCCGGTCATTCCTGTCAGACTGCGGGAGTCTTGTGCACCGCCCTCGCCGACAGCCAGCGTCACATCGAAGGTGAAGCTGCCATCCGTACCGCTCTTGTTGTCGGCAGTACCGGCAGTCGCAGCGGTCAGGGCTGTAACAGTTGCTGTCGCCGTGGCACCATTGAGTTCCAGTGCGTTCAGCTTGGTTTCCAGCCAGGTCTTTACAGCAGCGGCGTCGTTGGCGTCGTTCATGGAGACCGTCCATGTCTGCTCCTCGATCAGAGATACCAGTGCATCCATGCCCGTCAAGCTCCTATACTTCGCTTCGGCATCCTGCAGCGTCTGATAATTGCCGACATTTTCCTTTTCGGTATTGGTCAGCTTGTCATAAGCCGCTCTGGCCTTGTCGATCCGAGCCTTGCAGGCATCGGAAGCGTCCACCTCGCCAATGAGCTTGATCAGGTTTTCGATGTATTCTATTACACGACTGCCGCTCCACTTTTCGGAGCCTTCCTCGATCGTATAATCATCACACCAATGCCAAGTGATCACTTCACCACCGGAAAGCGTATAGCTGTTCAGACCCACATTGGCGTGTTTGCCGTTCACCAGATACATCCAGCCAGAATTTCCTCTGCCATCATCCTTATGGGTCAACTCGACCTTATCCGGGGTGGTAATGGAGGAAATATATCCGCCCTCCAGACCCACATAGGTGTAACCCTTTTCGTCCATCACCTTCTTGAACACATCGCCCACGGTAGAACCGCCGGGAACAGTGACCGTTACCGTATCGATCCACACTGGCATCTCGTCCGCGTTGAAGCGATAAGTGTGGACATCTGCGTCGGTCTTGATTGTGTGGTGTTCGTCGCCCAAAAGCTGGAAGGTTACGGTGATATCCTCCTTCGGCGCTTCGTACTTGGTGGCGGTGATCGTGCCGTAAATATCGGCAGTCTCCTTCGCGCTATCCATGGTGATGGTCACCGTGGCAATAAAGCTGCCGCCTGTGCCGTTGGGGTCCGTTTCGGTACCAGCCACCGCGGGAACGAACTTTCTTACACTGACCTCATAGGTCGGGCCCTTGGTGGTCAGCAGCTTCAGACGGGTGTCAATATAGCTCTTGACCGCATCCTCAGTGTTGGCCACAGCCATGGAAACGGTCTGCCGGCCCATGGAGCCGATCTCCAGCTTGGCGGAGGCTACTGTTTGCTTGGGATCCTTGACCTCGCCGCTCTCGCCGAAAGCGTCGCTCATGTCATAGAGACGGTTCTGCTTTGCTGCAAATCGGCTGTAGGCCACCAGCGCGTAAGCAGACTGCTCGGTCGCCATCTGATCCGCCTTGCCGTTGGTGGTGTGACGGAACATGCTGGCAGAAGCGTCATAGAAGTGCAGCAGCGCGTCAACGGGATCGCCCGTTTTCTTCCACTCTGCGGATGTGGGGTCGATGCCCAGCGCCGTCAGCGCTACGATGACCTGCGCCGTACTCTCGGCGTTATAGGTGCCGTAGCTGGCAAAGCCGCCGGTGCTCTGCTGCATGGTTTTCAGCGCGGAAAGCCCCTTGTCCACAGCGGCCTTGACATTTGCATCGCCGTTGAGATAGTAGGGAGCCAGCGCCTGGAGGACCATAGCGGTCATATCCACGTCGGCGGTAGAAGTTTTATCGCCGCCGTAGACCCAGCCGCCGCTCTCGCAGGCGTTGTCCAGCAGGAGCGCAACATATTTGTCACGCAGCGCGTCGTCGCCCGCATCTTTATAAGGCTTGGAATCCAGCGCCAGCAGCGCGTAGGTCACCGCATTGATGCCCTGAGCCGCAACACGGTCATAATCGCGCACCACATCCAGAACGCTTTGCGGTGCTTCCACGCCCAGCGCGGACATGGCCAGCGTGACGCGGGCATAGTCTGTGGGCTGGGACATCTTGGTATCCCGCATATCCCGCAGGACACTGTAAGCATTTTCAAGATAGGTCACGGCTGCGCCGCTGGTATCCGTGCCGCTGATGATGCCGCCGCGGGCCAGCGCCAGAATGAGCCACTCGCCATAGGTGCTGCCGACGGATGCGTTATTGTACTGGTTCAGCAGGGCCAGTGTGCTGGCCAGCGCATCCTCATACTTGACATCCGCGCCTTGCGACAGCTTGGCAAAGGCCGCTTCCGCGTCGGTGAGCGTCGAATAGTTATAGACCTTTGCCTTGTCGGCGTCACCGAGCGCATCATAGGCCGCGCGGGCCGCGTTGATGGCTTCGCCGCTGTCGGGCGACACCGTGCCGATGCTGTTGATGAGCTGAACGACCAGCTCTGCCTTGCTGACCTCCCGGAACTGGCCGCGACGTTCGAAGTTGATGTCCGGGAACGCCGCTTTCAGCGCCTCGGTGCCGGATTCAAAGGTCACACCCTTTTCCTTCATGGCCGCTTCCAGCGCTGTATCGCCGCCGATGTTCTTATAGTGGAACCGGAGAATCGCCTGATTCCAGCTCTGGGTCACATCCGGGTTGCCCCAGGCCATGACGTCGCCGTCATAGGGATAGTAGTTGCTGACGCCCCATTCGGAGAACTTGCCGTTGTAGTACCAGAAGCCATAGGACATACCGGGGCCGTTGGTACCGTCGCGGATATTCATCCGTCCGGTATCGTTCTCTCCCCCGGCGGTGACACTGTTCACGAACATGCCGAACTGGGTGGAGGTGCAGTTATATGTCCAGTTGCCGGGGTATTCCGCCTCCAGGGCGGCGCACATGGCGTCGCTGGCCGAGGTGCCGGTCTTGTTGACATTGTCGCCGTCGTTGGGGATGGCGGTCAGGGTCGGCTTGTCGTGTGTGCCGTAAACGGGGTTTTTGTTGAAGCTCCAGGACACAGCGTTGCAGCCCTCGCCGCGGGCAGCGGCGTCCAGCGCGGCCTTGGCTTCCACCAGCGCGGCGGCGGGATCGTCCGCGAAGGCGACCTTCAGTGCCTGCTCCTGATACACCTTGCGCATTTCATAGCGGAAGGTGCTGTACTGGCAGTACCGCTGATAGGCGACGGTCTGCTTTTCCGCCTCGGTATACGCCTCCTGGCCCATTTTGTCCAGACCGTAGGTGTCCGTATAGTACTGAAGGAAGTCTTTGGCCTCTTTGACGTCGCTGGCCATTTTAACGTCCGACGTCAGCGTGGTCGTCCGTCCGTAGGCGACCACCTCGGTGGTGATCTGCTTCAAGTCCGGGCATCGGGCAATGGCCGCATGGCCAACATTTGCCTTCCATCCAGTGTATACAATATATTCGTGGGGCCACTTGCCGCCCAGCCACTGCTCGTGGGGATCCGAAAGTCCATACGTTTCTTTGATCGCGTTGGGATCGTCCATGGAGAAGATCAGGGCGTCTTCATTCGTTTCCGTGCCGTTATAGATCTTGAAAGATTCAAGCTTGTATTTCTTTTCAGATTCCGCGTAAGTATCCTCGCCGGTTGTGTCAACATCAAAGTCAAGGAAACCGTTGACCTGCAGGGTGTAGCAGAATTTGGCGCCTGAACCCTCTACCAACGGGATGGTATCATACCCCATGGTTTCAATCAGTTTATCCCGTTCAGATGCGAATCTAAATAAGGTATAAAAAGTAAGGCCCCAATGGTCCGGCATATACCCCACCAGCTTCAGCTCCACCGTAGCCGGGCCAAAGTTCAAGGTAATGTCAGAGTCCTTTGAGATCTCCAGCTCAAAATAATTGCAGGCGGTATAAGTCCGCCCGAAGTCATCCGGTTCAGAGAATTGCCAGGTAGTGTAATTCTCGTTTTTCAGTTCGAGGGGGACCGTCTTTCCGTCCATGGTATAGGAGAGCAGCTGATACTGGTTATCCGGCCGGACCCAGAGACCGTAAACGCTGTTTCCGTCATCGGTAGGGTAGAGATATTTTGTCTCTAAAATTTTTCCGTTCTCTCCAGCGGTTGCGTTGAGCTTATACTCGGTTTCTGTCGCCTGCGTTTGGAATACGAAATTGATTTTGATATCCTGCGTGATCGGGTCACCGGTGTTTTTATCAAATTGGATTTGTGGATTTCCCTTATTTAGCCGAATCCTTACTTGACGCCCATGCAAATTAGGACAGGTGCTGGTATCAATAGCAGTAGAAGTACTATACTTTGCAAATTCGGAATAATATATCTTTAAACCGTCGACCTCGGCATAAGATAACGGTAGTGTTTCCGAAATCGACGTATAGTTGGCTATTTGTACAGCCTGTGTCGTTGAATAATCAATGGTTTGCCCGTCGGCAAGCCATTTTTTTCCACTTGCCAAATATGGCTTTGTCGTGTCAGTGTGTTCAGCTGCCCACCCCACATTGGATGTGATGACATACTTGGGTGTTTCCTCTGCTGCAAACGCGGTACCGGCCCAAAAAGAGGGAAACAGAGAAAAAACCAGTGTGAGCGCCAATACAAGAGAAATGATGCGGAAGGAACTTTTCACTAAGGGATCCTCCTCTCTCGTCGCTAAAAATCAGGCAAGAAAAGAGGGCCGCTGCTGTGTGCAGCGGCCCTCTTGCTGCCAAAGCATTGCTTCCGGAGCTGGGGCAGATGCCCCAGCTCCAGGTCTTTCCACATCGGTTATTTGATCACGAGAACCTTGTTGTTGTCGTTGCCGAACACCAGATATCCGCTGTCAGAAACCGCAAAGCCCTGCAGGGTATAGGTCCCGGAGTTGACCGACCACTTGGTAGCGCTATCGCCCAAATCGGTATCATAGCTCACACAAACAGCTTTGCCGTTTGCACCGTTGGTCGTGAAGTAAATGTAGTCAACGCCGTCATCACTGTATACCACAGGAGAGGACTGGATCGCGCCGTTGCTGTCCGAACTCCAAAGCGTATTGACCGTAGCAGCGCTTCCGCTCCAGTCTACCGCCTTCAGAGCACCCTTATAAGCGCTGGTCCCGTCCGTGTTCCAGGTGATGTTGTAGCCGCCCACATAAATGTAGCCGCTGGGGGAAACCACAGGCGTGGAGGAGGCATTCTGTACATACTGATCGTTATTGCCGTCCTTCAAGGAAACAGAGGTCTTGTTCTGCAGATCCGTGCTCAGCTTCCAGAGGGCAGCATCCTTCGTCGTCAAATACAGATTGCTGCCGTCATAGCAGATGCTGGAACGAATCGCATTGGAAGACAGCCAGGCGCTTACATTGGACGCGGAGGCAAAGGTAGAGCCGATGGGACGCTTGAAGACGTAGCCGCCCTCGCCGCCGAAGTACACGCTGTCGCCCACGACAGCCGCACCGGCCCAATAGAAGCCGTCATTGTTTCTGTAATAGTAGAAGGACTTCAGATCGTTGGACGTCGCATCGTACTGATAGTACGCACGGTCGCCATCATAGATGCCGAAGTAGAGGTACTTGTGACCGTTGTAGGTCGTGGCGGTGATGGGGCCGTTGAACTGACCGGCACCCTCCACATAGGTGTTGCCGGAAAGCGCAACAGGAGACGCGGTGGGAGCGGTCGTGCTGGAAGCGTTCATCTTATAGAGCCGCCAGTAGGGAGTCACAGCACGCACAGGATCGGAACCGCTGCAGTAAGAGGTGGCACGGATCGTGATGGTGACGGTGTAGGTATCCGGCTGGATCGTGTCGCCGGTCTGATTGTACAGGCAGAACTCATAGCCGGTATAGTTGAAAGAGGTGCCGTAGGAGCAGCTGTTGCCGGAGGCGCTGCTAAAAGAAACTTCACCGCAAACCGTTACGCCGCTCGCGGCCGTGATGCCCGTGGGGAAATAGGTCATTTTGCTTCTGCCGTCGATCACAACATCCGTGTACGTAAGCGTGCAGGTGGTGTTGTTGCCGGGGAGCGTAAGAATGTTGTCGCTGCTCAGTGTAGCGCCGCCGGAGACGGTCGGGGTCTTGCCCGCCAGAATGTTCTGGCTGTAGGTGACGGGCGCATACAGAAGATTGGTGCTCTCGTCATAGTACGGGGTGCCAAGCTGGGAGACGCCGTCCGTATTCAGATCGCCGCTGACCTTGGTGCTCCAAAGCTCTCTCGGGTTGCTGCCCAGCGAGATCGCGGAAACGCGGACGCCGCCGTTGCTGTAGGCGCGGCCATCGGCGTTGTAGAGTACATAGGCCGTGTTGCCCACGATGACGGGGGTGTTGTCCACACCGGGCAGACCGCTGTCTGCGGTCCAGATCGGTGCAGTCGTCAGGTTGACAGTGGAAGCCTGTGCGGCAGAAGTGGTGGGTACGCTGCTGCTGGCGATCAAGCCGCTGTTGCTGCTGTCCTTCTGGAACTGGTTTCAGGAAGCGAAAGCCGTGACGCTCAGAGAGAACATCATGACCACAGCAAGAAGCAGCGCAAGTAATTTCTTGTTTGTCTTCATGCTTTTGAATCCTTTCTTTCTCATTTTTTTGCAGAATTTGCGTCCCTATCTTTTGGCAGCCGGGAGACTGGCTGCATTTTGTTTTTTGGGGGGATATCACCCTTCTTTCTGTTCATGCGGTATTGTTGATCTGAAATCGGAGCATCCGCTCCGTAAGTGCGGGGAAATATGTTCACGGCTTTCGCCGGTAACAACAACTTCTGCGTTTCCTTTCTCTCCTGGGCCGCACGTTCCCACACGGCCCAGGATGTCAGAAAGGAACACAAAAGAAAGGAAAACTGATTGAGCGGTGTTCCGGCCTGCGCGTTCCCAGAACGCAGGCCAGATCACCGTATAGGGGGCTAAAAAATGCCGGTTTCCTCCCGAACCGACGCACATTGCTTTGAAAACAAAATGCGCCGACTTCAAGATGAAATCAGCGGCGTGCATGGGCCTTCTTACCCCATGCAACCGGAAAACGCTCACCGCTGCAAAATACACTATCGCAGTTTTCACCGCGAGTAATACAGTTCTTCTGACTTGCGTTATGGAGTGATAAAACTCCTGCGCCCACATCCTACCTTCTCACAGATTTTCTCTGCAATGGCTGGCTTTCGCCCCGGCGAAAAATCGCTTTGGTGTGGCCTCACGCGCACAGCACCGTTTCGTGTCGGCCTTCCGGCCTTCTTCCTGTACCTATCCTGCCTGAACATCAGGCTTTGCGGAATCGGCATGTATTACGGTATCGAAGTATTCAAATGTAAATGGCCCAGATGCTATTCTGTTCTGGGGAATGACCTGTGCCGTTCCGGGCAAGCTAACGCTGTCAGAACCCGGTAGGAGCGTCGTAAAGCATCACTGCATTTACGACACACGGTCAATTCTTATCTCTCGACTTTATTATACAGCTTCCGTAAAAAAAGTCAATGGTTCTGACGGATTTGCAAACAAAAACTCCACGGAAAAATTCAAAATTGGCGCTTTACTCTGCTCCACACCCGGCCATAGGTAGTTTATCTGTCGGGATGCTTTATGGAAAAGAGCCTTATCGCCGTCAAAATTTCAGTCAGAAACAGGAGGAACAGCATGGCAAAACGAGGAATCAATATTTATAAACGCAAGGATGGCCGCTGGGAAGGACGATATATTCAGGGCCGAAAAGCTTCCGGACGCGCAAAGTACGGATACGTGTATGGCCGCAGCTATACAGAGTGCCGCGAAAAACTGAAAGCAACGGAGGTACAGAAAAAAACGCCGCCGAAATGTAAATGTACGCTGACGGTCAAAGAGCTTTTTTCTCAGCTGCTCCAGAAACGGGCCGGTGATGTGAAGGAATCGACCCTTGCCAGATACCGTTTCCTGATCGAGCGGCACATTCTTCCGGCCCTGGGAGAACTGACCGTCAATAAGCTGACGGCGGAAAGGCTTCAAAGCTTTCTGAATGAGAAGCGGGCCAACGGGGCGCTGCGCGGCGGCGGTCTGTCTGCGAAAAGTGTCCGGGACATCTGTGTCCTGGTCAGATCTGCTCTGCGGCTGGCTGCGGAGATTTTTCCCTCAGTGGAGGCCATGTCCCATGTAAAGCTCCCGCCTTACCGGCAGCGTAAAATTCAGGTGTTATCCGAAGGAGAGATACAGCGGATCGCGGCGTATGCCCTTGCGTCGCCCACGCCTGAAAATATCGG
>OIAK01001015.1_pt1 | contig 10521 bp, 8 predicted proteins | sample 1580741 | NCBI WGS metagenome assembly OIAK01 (sample SAMEA3882521, study PRJEB24775) | human gut metagenome | biome: human-associated habitat; feature: intestine environment; material: feces | place: Netherlands | collected 2009/2010
TTAAAGAAATAAATTTGAATAAGGAATGATTATAACTATGTTTCTTCATTTAGGAAATAATTTTATAGTTAATACAAAAGAAATTATAGGTATCTTTGATATCGAAAATACTTCGGTCTCTAAAATAACCAAAGATTTTCTTAATGAGTCATCTAAGAAAAAACGAGTCATAAGCTGTACCTATGAAATGCCTAAAAGCTTTATAGTGTGCCTCGATAACAATTTTACCGAGAAAGTCTATATAAGCCAGATGTCTTGTGCAACACTCTTAAAAAGATTTAACCGAAAAATTAATTAAAATAATAATTATAAAAAATAAAGTGAAATAAAACAACTGCTTTAGGGGGTTATTTTTTGAATAATATGGAATTGGAAACCGAGAAAATTTCACAAATTAATAAAAGCAATAACTATGATGAAAATCAGATTCAGGTGCTTGAAGGACTTGAAGCCGTAAGAAAAAGACCGGGTATGTATATCGGTTCTACAGGACCTAAAGGGCTTCATCACCTCGTCTATGAAATTGTCGATAATGCTATCGACGAAGCATTAGCAGGTTATTGTACAGAAATTGAAGTGGATATTCTTCCAGATAATATTATCAGAGTAACCGATAACGGAAGAGGTATTCCGACAGGTATTCATCCGAAAGAAAAAATATCTGCCGCAACAGTTGTTTATACCATACTCCATGCAGGAGGAAAATTCGGCGGCGGCGGATATAAGGTTGCCGGCGGATTGCATGGTGTTGGTGCGTCAGTCGTAAACGCCCTTTCTGAGTGGTTGGAGCTTACGGTTTATGACGGAACTAATATCCATTTTCAGAGATTTGACAGAGGCTCTTATTCTGAACCCCTGAAAATAATCGGTGAAACAACTAAAACAGGTACATCAGTTTCTTTTAAGGCTGACCCTGAGATTTTTACCGAAACTACAACCTATGAATATGAGGTTCTTTTAAAAAGACTTCGTGAACAGGCTTTTCTTAATGCAGGCGTAAAGATAATATTTACTGATATGAGAAATGAGCTTGACCCTGTCCAGGAAGTGCTGCATTATGAGGGCGGAATCCGCCAGTTTGTCGAGCATATCCATAAAACAAAAGGCGTTGAGCCTATTTCTGAAGATGTTATCTATTTTCAGGGTATAGAAGGCGATACCTTCGCTGAAATCGCATTGCAGTATAATGATACCTATAACGATCTTATTTTGTCATTTGCCAATAATATTCATACCCCTGACGGCGGTACACATGAAACCGGATTTAAAAATGCCCTGACTAAAGTAATAAACGAATATGGCAAGAAGTTTAATCTTATTAAAGACGGCGATAAGCTTATGGGCGACGACGTCAGAGAAGGACTTACCGCTATCGTGTCAGTAAAGCTTACAAACTGTGAGTTTGAAGGACAAACAAAAGGCAGACTGGGAAATCCCGAGGTAAGACCATTGGTTGATAAAATCGTTACCGAAAAGCTGATGAATTACCTTGAAGAAAATCCAACAGTCGCAAAAACTATTTTTGAAAAATCTATACAGGCTCAGCGTGCAAGAGAAGCCGCTAAAAAAGCAAGAGAGCTGACAAGACGTAAATCTGCACTCGAAAGCTCATCTCTTCCCGGAAAATTGGCAGACTGTTCTGAAAGAAATAATGAGTTTACTGAAATATATATAGTCGAGGGAGATTCTGCGGGCGGTTCAGCAAAAGAAGGAAGAGACAGAAAGTTTCAGGCTATCCTTCCTCTTTGGGGTAAAATGCTGAATGTTGAAAAAGCAAGAATCGATAAGGTATACGGAAATGAAAAGCTTATGCCTGTGGTTACTGCTTTGGGTACATCTATCGGTGAGGATTTTGATATCTCAAAACTCAGATACGGAAAAGTTATTATTATGGCGGATGCCGATGTTGACGGAAGCCATATCAGAACCTTGCTCTTAACTTTCTTCTTCAGATTTATGAGAGAACTTATCGAAGAAGGACATATCTATATCGCACAGCCTCCCCTGTTTAAGGTCTATAGAGGAAAACAAGTCAGATATGCTTTCTCAGATGAAGAAAGAGATAAATATATAAGCGAGCTTGCAGGAGAAAATAACCTTAAAGTCGATGTCCAGCGTTATAAAGGTCTTGGTGAAATGGACCCTGAACAGCTCTGGGAAACAACTATGAATCCCGAAACAAGAACAATGATTAGAATTACTATGGAAGACGCTATTAAGGCTGATGAAATATTCACTATTCTTATGGGCGATAAGGTTACTCCAAGGCGTGAGTTTATTGAAGGCAATGCAGAATATGTTAAAGACCTTGATGTTTAAATGTGAAAGGATATAGCTTTGAGTAATTTAGAGAAAAATCAGAATGAATTTGAAGAAATCGAAGCAGTTGAAGAAAGTGCAGTAATTGAAAGTGAAAATATTGAAAAACCGCTGCTGTCTTTTGAATATGACGTAAAAAATGATGAAGAAGGACAAGCTTTTCTTCTCTTTCAAAAGAAATATGTATATAAAAAGAACTGGATAAAAACAGCCGCTTTTGCTGTTGCTGCAATTCTGTTCTTAATATCAATCGGAAGAGATCCAAGCCAGCCTATGAATTTTATTCTTGCGGCAATTTGTATCGCCGGAATATTTATTATCTGGTATAATACCAAAAGAATAAGAGCTTCTCTTTTAGACGCTTTGAAACTGATAGAAGACGATAGATATATCTTCACATTATATGATAACAGCTTTTCTATTGAAACGATCCTTGCTGAGGATACAGACGAAAACGGAGAGAAAATTCCTCCCGTTGAACCAAGAATAGTTTATTTTTCAGATACCGTAATAGACGTTATTGAAACAGAGAAAATGTTTGTTATAATACTTAAAAAGGATACAATCTATGTATTGCCTAAAAGATGTATGAAAAACAGTGAAGAAAATATATTAAAAGATATATTTTTAAACAAAACCGGAGAAAGATTTGAAAAAATATCTTAAACTAAAAAGATAAATTTATTATCATGAAAGAGAGTGATATTTTGGTTAACGACGACTCAAATGTTATTGATTTCAGCGATAACACTAATGTTATTGATAATGATATCGAACGGGTAATGAGAGAATCATTTATTCAATATTCAATGGCGGTTATTGTTTCCCGTGCCCTTCCTGATGTAAGGGACGGACTAAAGCCCGTACACAGAAGAATTTTATATACAATGTATGAAAACGGACTGACCCCTGAAAAACCATATCGTAAATGTGCCGATACGGTTGGTTCTGTTTTGGGTAAATATCACCCTCACGGTGACGCCTCAGTTTATGACGCCTTGGTAAGAATGGCTCAGAGCTTTTCTTTGAGATATCCTATGGTTGACGGTCACGGAAACTTCGGTTCTGTGGACGGCGACCCTCCGGCTGCATACCGTTATACAGAAGCAAAAATGGCTAAAATGTCTATGCATATGCTTACCGATATCGCAAAAGATACAGTTGATTTTCAGCCAAACTATGACGACAGATTAAAAGAACCACAGGTCCTTCCGTCACGTTTTCCTCATTTGCTGTGCAACGGTTCAACAGGTATCGCCGTCGGAATGGCTACAAATATTCCGCCGCATAACTTGAATGAAGTCATTGACGCAATGAAGCTGTTGGTGGAAAATCCGGATTGTACTCTCGATGAGCTTATGGAATGCATCAAAGGCCCTGACTTCCCTACAGGCGGTATTATTATGGGAAGAGCAGGAATCCGTGCAGCCTACGGTACAGGACGAGGAAAAATTACACTCCGTGCAAAAACAACTATCGAAGAAATAAAGGGAAGAAACTGCATAGTTGTGCATGAGATTCCTTATATGGTCAATAAAGCAAGACTTGTCGAGTCTATCGCAAACCTTGTTAAGGAAAAGAGAGTCGACGGAATCCACGACCTGCGTGATGAATCAGGCAGAGAGGGAATGAGAATTGTTGTCGAGCTTAAAAAGGACGCAATTCCTCAGGTTGTACTTAATAAATTATTCTCTTATACCCAGCTCCAGGATACAGTAGGCGTAATTATGATCGCCCTCGTCAACGGCGTCCCTAAAACACTTACGCTTAAAGAGTGCCTTGAACAGTATATTGACTTTCAGGTTGAAATTATAGAAAGACGTACGAGATTTGATCTGAAAAAAGCAAAAGAAAGAGATCATATTTTAAGAGGTCTTGTTATCGCCCTTGATAATATTGATGAAGTTATTGAAATCATGAAAACTTCAAAGAATATTCCAGAGGGTAAACAGCGACTTATTGAAAGATTCAGTCTTTCTGAAATTCAGGCCGACCATATTGCAAATATGACCCTTGGACGTCTCACCGGTATGGAGCGTCAGAAAATCCTTGATGAACTCAAAGAAATTGAAGAAAAAATCGCTGATTATGAGGATATTCTTTCTAATCACGACAGGGTCCTTCATATTATTCTTGACGAAGTTGAACAAATTAAGCAAAAATATGGCGACGAAAGAAGAACAATGATCGAAAATGTCAGCGGTGAAGTAGATATTGAGGATCTTATTCCCATTGAAGATAACGTCGTAACATATACAAATAACGGTTATATCAAGCGTATGCCCGTAAGTGTCTATAAAGCCCAGAACAGGGGCGGAAAAGGCGTTACAGGTATGAAACAGCGTGAGGATGACTTTGTAAATGAAATGTATGTGTGTTCAACTCACGACCATATCCTGTTTATATCCAATAAGGGTATAATGTATCGCCTTAAATGCTATGAGCTTCCTGAGGGCTCAAAGGCGTCAAGAGGTGTAAATATCGTTAATCTTCTGCCGTTGAAAGAAGATGAGAAGATTGCCGCTATGATAAAAACTTCAGATTTTGATGAAGGCAAATATATCGTTATGGTTACAAAAAACGGCAAGATTAAAAGAACTGCTCTTTCTGCATATAAACATGTACGAAAAAATGGACTCATAGCTATCGGTCTTGATGAAAATGATGAGATCGCAGGAGTAAGAATGACAAAAGGCGAGAATCAGCTTATTATTGCAACACATAACGGCATGGCAATAAGAGTCGACGAAAACGATATCCGTCAGATGTCAAGATCTGCACATGGAGTAAAAGCTATTAAATTAAGAAACAGCGATTACGTCGTTTCTATGGCAAGAGTCCGTGACGGAGCTTCTGTTCTGACAGTTTCAGAAAAAGGTCTTGGAAGAAGAACATCACTTGATGCTTATAGAATCCAGCGCAGAGGCGGATTTGGTATGCTCAATTATAAAACCTCTGATGAAAAGGGTTATGTATGCGGCATAAAGGTCGTGGATGAAGATGACGATATCATTATGATTTCAGATAATGGAATAATAATAAGATTCCGAGCTGCCGACGTTCGTGTTATGGGAAGATATGCAACAGGAGTTAAACTGATGCGACTTGCCGACGAAAATAAAGTCGTGGCATTCACAAGAGCTGAGCATGATGATAGTGCTGAAATTACTGAAATCGAGCAGCCGTCAGATGAAGAAATCGAGGAACAAAACAAGTCAGCAGAGGCTGAAGAAAATAATGAAGTCGTAGTTGAAGAAGAACCGGACGACGAAAATTAAATAAAAAATAAAACCTGTTTTGCAGAAGCTTTCTGAAAAACAGGTTTTTTGTATTATTATGTTCCACGTGGAACATTTTTTGAATCATCTTCAGGAATAAGAATTGTATATTCTATCAAGCCGTCATGATGCTTTTTCTTAACTTGTGCATCTACTCCTGCCAGCTTCATAACGTTAACTGCCTTGTCAACAGTGTTAAAAAACAGCTTTACATCCCGAAGAACCGGAGAGCGCTTTTTATAGCTTGCTTTTATTTTTTCCTCAGTTTCAAGCGAGCTTATATATTTTTCAGCCGCATTAACAGTCAGATTATTGTCTATTATATAAGTCAATACCTGACTTCGTTTTTCTTCACTGCTTACCTTTAATAAAGCTCTGGCATGACGCTCGGACAGCTTATTTGATATTATCATTTTCTTTTCGATAGATGACAGCTTTAAAAGTCTGAGTTTATTAGCAATAGTTGACTGAGCCATTCCTAAACGAATAGCTGCGTCTTCCTGAGTCATTCCGTATTCTTGGATCAGAACGGAAATAGCTTCAGCTTCTTCAAAAAAGTTTAAATCCGAACGCTGAATGTTTTCAATCAACGCAAGAACTGCCGAACGTTCATCAGTAATATCCACAACTATGCAGGGTACAGAACGAAGTCCGGCAAGCTTAGCTGCCCTTAAACGTCTTTCACCTGAAATCAGTTCAAAATAATTATTGACCTTCCGAACCGTTAAGGGCTGGATAATTCCGTCCTGTGAAATTGATTTCGCTAAAGATGTAAGCTGAGATGAATCAAAATATTGTCTTGGCTGATTCGGATTCGGACGAATAAGGTTGACTGAAATGTCAATTATTTTTCCCAGTTCTCTCAATGTTTGAACAGAGTTTGATTTTTCTTTTGTTTTTGTTAATATTCCCAAGGATATTCCCCCTTCTTTATGCTATTTTGATTATATCACCGTCGGGAAATAATTTAAATAAAATATTCATTTAAATTATCGTGAAAATATATTGTTTTATACCATAAAAACAGGCAATATATCGGGTTTTGACAAGAATCTCTGAACAGAATGGAGAAAAAAGAAAAAACAATGTTCCACGTGGAACATTAAAAAATCTAAAATTTCTTAAAAAGCTCTTTTCAAAATGCAAAAAATGTAGTATAATAAAATTCGGAAATAATTATTTGTTGGGTTTACATAGAAATGGAGTGCGGAATGGGAAAGGTTTTTGCGGTTTCAAATCAAAAAGGCGGAGTCGGAAAGTCCACAACCGTCGTTAACCTTGCTGCCGTTTTCGGAAGCAAAGGAAAAAAGGTTTTGATTGTGGATTTAGACCCTCAAGGGAACACCACGACAAGCTATGGAATAAGAAAAAAGAGCATAAGAAATACATCTTATGAGGTTCTTATGGGAGATTGCAGTCTTTTTGAAGCTGTTGTTGCTACTGAATTCAGGGGAGTTTCAGTTGTTCCCACAACACAGAAGCTTTCCGGGGCGGCTGTTGAGCTTATGACGGAGCAAAAGCGTGGGTCAAAGCTAAGATCAGCCTTAGCCGAGGCAAGAACGTTTTATGATTATATTCTTATCGACTGTCCTCCGACCCTTGATATGCTAACAATTAATGCTCTTGTTGCGGCTGATTCTGTGATAATACCTTTACAGTGCGAATTTTTGTCCTTAGAGGGATTGGTCGAGCTTAACAGAACTATCGACAGAGTAAAAAATGTTTGGAATCCTGATTTGAAGATTGAGGGTATACTTTTTACTATGTATGTAGAAAGATATAAAGTAACAGGACAGATCGTAAAGGAAGTCAAAAAATATTTTGACAAGCATGTTTTTTCAACAGTAATTCCAAGAAATGTTGCATTATCCGAAGCTCCCAGCTTTGGACAGCCGGCGCTTTATTATGATAAAAAATCCAAAGGCTCTAAGGCTTATGAAGCATTGGCAAAAGAAATAATGAAAAAAGAACAGAAGGAGGGTTAGAAAGTGGGAAAAAAAGAAAGAATGAAAAACGGTCTTGACGCATTGTTTGAAGATAATTTTCATGAGACATATGATAATTCAGAAGGAAAAGCAGATGATTCAATAAAAATGGTCAGGGTTTCTCTTCTTGAACCTAATAAAAATCAGCCACGGCGTGAATTTGATCAGGCCAAATTATTGGAGCTTGCTTCAAATATTGCACAGCATGGGGTTTTGCAGCCGATCTTAGTGCGGCCGATGGATAACGGCGGATATCAGATTGTTGCAGGAGAACGCCGCTGGCGGGCTTCACGGCTGGCAGAATTAAAGGAAGTTCCTGTTTATATTAAAGATTTGACTGATTTTCAGGTTGCACAAGTTGCATTAGTTGAAAATCTTCAAAGGGAAAATCTTAATCCTGTTGAAGAAGCAGAGGCATATAACAGGCTTTGTGAGGAATTTAAAATGACTCACGAGGATATTGCAAGAACAGTAGGAAAATCACGATCTCAGATTACAAATTCTCTGCGCTTGTTAAAGCTTTCTGATGAAGTAAAGGAATTATTAAAAGACGGAAAAATCTCATCCGGTCACGCAAAAATAATTGCCTCAATTGAGGACAGGGATAAACAAAATTATTTTGCAAAAACAGCAGTAGAAAAGGAAATGACGGTAAGGGCTTTTGAAAAATTCGTTACCGGAGAAAATAATGAAAAGCCCAAGCAGAAAAATAAAAAGCAGGAAGGCGGAAAATCCGCTTCTGATCCTTATTTAACCGAAGTTAAACTTGCTTTTGAAAAAGAATACGGAAGAAAGACTGTAATCAATCAGAATAAAAACGGCGAGATAGTTATGCAGATAACTTATTCTGATATGGAGGATTTTAAATCTCAAATATCAAAGCAGTGGATAATTTTTTAATATAAAAAAAGAAATGTTCCATGTGGAACATTTTCCGCATGGAACATAGAAAAAATTGCTGAAAAGCATAAAATAAAGGAGTAGAAAAAATATGTTGGATATTAAGCTTGTAAGAAGCAATCCTGAATTGGTAAAGGAAAATATCAAGAAAAAATTCCAGGATGAAAAGCTTGTGCTTGTGGATGAAGTTGTTGAAATGGATAAGGAATATAGGACAACAAAAACAAAATGCGATGAGCTGCGTTCTAAGAGAAATACCATGAGCAAGCAGATTGGCGGGCTTATGGGCAAGGGTTTAAAAGAAGAGGCTGAACAGGTTAAAACAGAGGTAAAGCAGATTGGTGAAGAGCTGGAGGCTTTGGAAATTAAAGAGACTGAGCTTGAAGCTAAGATTCGTGAAAAAATGCTTGTTATTCCTAACATAATTGACGAGTCGGTACCGATAGGCAAGGATGACAGTGAAAATGTTGAGATTGAGAAATACGGCGAGCCTAAGGTGCCTGAATTTGAAGTTCCTTATCATGTTGACATAATGGAAAAGCTCAACGGCATTGATTTGGATTCTGCAAGAAAAACCAGCGGAAACGGTTTTTATTATCTCTGCGGTGATATTGCAAGACTTCATTCTGCAATTCTTTCATATGCAAGGGACTTTATGATAGACAGGGGATTTACTTATTATATTCCGCCGTTTATGATTCGTTCAAGCGTTGTAACGGGCGTTATGAGCTTTGCTGAAATGGAAGGCATGATGTATAAAATTGAAGGCGAGGATCTTTACCTTATTGGTACATCGGAGCATTCGATGATAGGCAAATTTATTGATACAATTATTCCTGAGGGTGAGCTGCCGAAAACGCTTACAAGCTATTCACCTTGCTTCAGAAAGGAAGTGGGCGCTCACGGAATTGAAGAGCGTGGGGTTTACAGAATTCACCAGTTTGAGAAGCAGGAAATGATTGTTGTATGTAAGCCTGAGGAAAGCAAGGAATGGTATGACAAGCTATGGCAGAACAGTGTTGATTTCTTCAGGTCACTTGATATTCCTGTTCGTACTCTTGAATGCTGTTCGGGGGATCTTGCAGATCTTAAGGTAAAGAGCTGTGATGTTGAGGCATGGAGCCCAAGACAGAAAAAATATTTTGAAGTGGGAAGCTGTTCAAACTTAGGAGACGCACAGGCAAGACGTTTGGGTATAAGAATTAAAGCAGAGGATGGATCAAAATATTTTGCACACACGTTGAATAATACTGTTGTTGCGCCGCCGAGAATGCTTATTGCGTTCCTTGAAAATAATCTTAATGAGGACGGTTCAATAAGAATTCCAGAACCTCTCAGAATGTATATGGGCGGGAAAGATGTAATTAAATAATAAAACAAAAACTTACAGCATTGCGTTTTAATGGACACTTGAGGGAAACCCTTTTGAAAAAGGGTTATCCCTCAAACTCCCTTCCTAAAACTTTTAACGCATTTTTTCACACAAGGGGAACTAAAGCCCCCTTGTGAAAAAATGAATCAGAAGTCTTTGGAAAGGGGTACGGGGAAGAACCTTTCTTCAAAAGGGTTTGCCCCGATAAAATACTGTAGATACTCCTGTATGGCTATTATATTTAATGTGGCGGAGTTTTTTAAAGGGGAATTTTTATGGAGAAAATCAGGCTTTGCTGTCCTTGTCATTTTGGTTTGGAAAGCGTTTTAAATTTTGAAATAAAGAAAATCGGCGGAGAAAATATAACTGTTACCGACGGAAAAATCAGCTTTGACGGTGATTTTAATACTTTAGCAAAAGCAAATCTTTGGCTGTCAACAGCTGAGAGGGTGCTTATTGAGCTTGGCAGCTTTCAGGCAAAGACATTTGAAGAGCTTTTTCAAGGGGTAAAGGCTTTGACATTGGAAGATTATATAGGTAAAAGTGATGCATTTCCTGTAAAGGGTTACTCACTGAATTCACAGCTTCACAGTGTTCCCGATTGTCAGAAGATAATTAAAAAGGCTTGCGTTGAAAGGATGAAAGACAAGTATGGCTTGAACTGGTT
>OIAK01001017.1_pt1 | contig 10497 bp, 8 predicted proteins | sample 1580741 | NCBI WGS metagenome assembly OIAK01 (sample SAMEA3882521, study PRJEB24775) | human gut metagenome | biome: human-associated habitat; feature: intestine environment; material: feces | place: Netherlands | collected 2009/2010
TTGATAATCATTTGTTTTCTCTATTTCAGTCGCTGCTTCTAGATAAAATGACAATGCATCTTCGGCATGATGACTTTCATGGCGCAAGATACCTTTATAATATAGCGCCAATGCCTTTCTTTGTGTATTATCATGTTTGGTGAAATAAGAGTAAGCGATATTTATTAAAGAATCGGATTGTTCAATTTGGTTTTTATATTGAGCTTGTGTCATCAATAATGCCCATGTGGCATATTGTTCATTTTCAGAAGGAATGTCAGGTTGTATGCCCTGTAATATATGCAGTGCGCTGTCGGGATATCTGTACATCATTGCTTCTGCCTTTGCCAATTCGGGTTGGAAGGCTGTGGGGTAGTTCTTGTTGTGTGTACAGGATATCAGACTGATAATTATGCTAATTATTAGCCCTGCATATTTGAAACTGCTCATAGTAATCATTTCTATATTATTGGCGATAGGAATCTTATGGGATATGTTGCGTAAGTGAATGAATTGGTTGATTTTATAGGAAAAGTTTGAAGATTGATGTTTTCTGATTTATCCTGCCATGGTATAATATAAAGGGATGTGCCTGAATTATTTTAAATACGGAATAAAAAATCAGGCATGTCCCTTCATTATAGCTGGGGTAACCCTTTGAATTGTCTGTATACCATTTTTAAAGTAGTTAAAATCCTAACTTTAATTTTACAAACTGTTTGATGAATTGTACTGTTCCATCAATCCCCAATACGGACGAATCAATGCATAAGTGATAAGTTTCGGCAGCTCCCCACGTTTTGTAACTATAATAATTATAGTAAGCTGACCGTTTTTTATCTGCTTTTTCCATCAATTCTTCAGCGGCTTCTGTAGAAATATGATGGATATGCATCAATCTTTCGATGCGTGCTTCTTTGGAAGCAGAAACGAATATATTGACGCAACGGGGATGGTCACGCAAAATGTAGTCGGCACATCTGCCGACAAACAGACACGATTGTTTTTCAGCCAGTTCACGTATTACGTCGCTTTGTATTTTGAACAAAGCGTCATTGCTCAGACAACTGCCATAGGGAATGGCTCCGTCGCTGATAAAAGGAAAACGTGTTCCGAACAGACCGCCGATAATGCTTTGAGAAGCTTTTTCATCTGCTTTTTCAAAGAATTCCTTGCATAGGCCGCTCTCTTCCGAAGCTAGTTTGATTAATTCTTTATCGTAAAAGGCGATACCAAACTCTTGGGCCAGTTTTTCGCCTATCTCTTTTCCTCCACTGCCTAGTTGGCGTCCTAGGTTGATAACATAATGCTCGTTCATAGTCGTTGTCTATTGATTATGTGGGCAAATATAAGGAAACTAATTTTTAATTCTTAATTTTCAACTTTTAATTTGTTACCGTGGGTCTTAAAAATCTTGAACTGGCGGTAAAGCATGATTCCTGCGACAACACTTGCCGCCAAGTCTGATATTGGCATACTCCACCAAATTCCTGCTGATCCCCAGCAAAGAGGGAGCAGGATGATGCTGGGAAGCAAGAATAATAATTGTCGGGTTAATGACAGGAAGATGGCTTTACCGGCCATGCCGATACTTTGAAAAAAATTGGACGTTACCATCTGAAACCCGATAATGGGAAAAAATATGACTACAATGCGTAAGCCGGTAGCTGATAGCTGTATCAGTCCCTCATGAGTGGTAAAAGCGGATACGGCCAATTCGGGCATCAGTTCACCTACTAGAAAACCGGTTGTTGTAACAGCGGTGGCGCCATAAATGGTAAGTTTTAATACCTGGTTTACACGATGATATTGTTGGGCGCCAAAGTTATAACCGGCTATGGGTTGCATTCCTTGATTCAGCCCCATCACAATCATGACGAACAGGAAAACAATCCGGTTTACAATACCAAATGCGCCAATAGCCAGATCGCCATCATATTCTTTCAAACCTTTGTTAATGAAAATTACAATGAAGCATGCTGCCAGATTCATCAGGAACGGAGACATACCGATAGCGATGGTGTTTTTTACGATTGTACCGCGCAGTTTGTAAATGCCTCGGCGGAGATGAAGCAACTCGTTCTTGTTGGTGAAGGTCTTGAATTGCCACACCAGTGAGATGATTTGGGCCAGAATGGTGGCAATGGCGGCACCCTGGATACCCCAATGGAATAGATAGATAAAGATAGGGTCAAGGATGGTATTGATAATTACTGTGGTGATGGTGGCTGTCATTGCTTTTTGTGGATGCCCCGAAGCGCGTAGTAAGGCATTCAGTCCCAAATACATGTGGGTTATAACATTGCCCAGCAGGATAATGACCATGTAGTCTCGTGCATAGGAGATGGTATCCGGGCTTGCCCCGAAGAAGTAGAGAATAGGATCAAGGAAAAGCAAGGTTAATATACTGAATCCTATACCTATAATAAAGTTCAGCGTAACTACGTTACCCAAAATGTTTTGGGCGGTAGCATAATCTTTCTGTCCTAATTTTACGGAAACTAATGTGGAGGCACCCACACCGACCAGTGAACCGAATGCAGCCGCCAGATTCATCAGCGGGAAGGTGATAGCCAGTCCTGAAATAGCCAAAGGGCCTACACCGTGACCGATGAAGATGCTGTCTACCATATTGTATAGGGAAGATGCCGTCATAGCGATAATGGCGGGTATTGCATATTGTAAAAGTAATTTTCCGATTGGTTGTGTTCCCAATTCTGTGGGGGTTCCTGTTTTTGCCATACTTTATTTTCTGTCTTTTTACCTGTTTAACCTGAATTCGGCTGCAAAGGTACACAAAAAATGAGTGTGAGGGAAAAGTTTGTTTATCTTTGCATTTAAAAAAATAAACGGAATAGAATTAATGAATAGTCAAAAAGGAATAGTGGGCTGCTTGCTATTGGCATGCACCTTACAAATGTCGGCACAAGTAAAAACGTATAAGTATCGTGTAAACTTTCGCGATAAGGCGGAAACAACCTATGCATTGGACAAGCCTTCGGCTTATTTGTCCGAACGTGCTTTGGAGCGTCGCATGAAACAGGGATTGATTCTACAGATATTCCTGTGTGCCGGAGCTATATAGATATGCTGGTCGGAAAAGGAGCACAGCTTGTATCCAAAAGTAAATGGAACAATACAGTGGTAGTGCAGGTATCCGACACGTCGGTTATTGATAAAGTGGCGGCATTGCCTTTTGTGACAGCTGTCCGGAAAGTGTGGACAGCTCCCGACAGTATTCCTGCCCGCAATGCCAACCGTAAAAAAGAGGTGACCAATAGGGTGACAAAGAGTAATAACTATTATGGGGATGCGTGGCGGCAGATTGCTGTTCATCATGGGGACAGTCTTCACGCTGCAGGTTTTCGTGGGAAGGGGATGCAGATAGCGGTCATTGATGCCGGTTTTTATAATGCTGATGAAATCAGTGTTTTCAAAGGAATGGACTTGTTGGGAACACGCGATTTTGTAAATTATCACTCGGATATTTATGCCGAGAACTATCACGGCATGAAAGTGTTGTCTTGTATGGCTGCCAATAAGCCGAATGTATTGGTCGGCACGGCTCCCGAAGCTTCATATTGGCTTCTCCGTAGTGAGGATGATGATACGGAACAGCCTGTGGAAGAGGATTATTGGGCGGAAGCTTTGGAATTTGCCGATAGTGTGGGAGTGGATGTGGTTAATACTTCATTGGGATATTATGAGTTTGATGATACGACCATGAATTACCGGTACCGTGATTTGGACGGGCATTATTCATTGATGTCTCATTCCGCTTCTTTGGCTGCCGATAAAGGATTGGTGTTGGTATGCAGTGCCGGAAATTCGGGGCGTGGCACATGGAAAAAAATCACACCTCCGGGAGATGCGGAAAATGTTATTACAGTGGGGGCGGCGGACCGGAATCTGGTTAATGCTGATTTCTCTTCTGTAGGAAATACTACAGATGGCCGTGTAAAACCGGATGTGATGGCGGTGGGAGTTGCTTCGGCCGTAGCGGGTAATGATGGAACGGTTTCTCATGCCAATGGTACTTCTTTCGCATCGCCTACATTGTGCGGGTTGGTAGCCTGTTTCTGGCAGGCTTGTCCCTGGCTTACTGCCAAGCAGGTGGTGGAGGCAGTGCGGAATGCAGGAGACCGTAAAGAGTATCCGGATAATATTTACGGTTATGGTGTGCCTGATATCTGGAAAGCTTGTCAAATAGAATTAGAGAAGAAAAAATAATGGAAGAACATCCTCTTTCTTTATATGAACTGAATGCGTTGGTTAAGCGCAGCATTCATGCTTGTCTGCCCGATACTTATTGGGTTCAGGCAGAGCTGAGTGATGTACGTTCCAATTATTCCGGTCATTGCTATTTGGAATTTGTACAGAAAGAGCCACGGGGGAATAATCTGATAGCTAAGGCAAGGGGGACTATTTGGAGCAATGTCTACCGTCTGCTGAAGCCTTATTTTGAAGAGGAAACCGGGCAGGCTTTTGTTGCAGGTATTAAAGTGATGGTGAAAGTGGCTGTGGAGTTTCATGAATTGTATGGTTACTCGCTTACTGTGCAGGATATAGATCCTACTTATACATTGGGGGATATGGCGCGTCGCCGTCGCGAAATCTTGAAGCAATTGGAAGAAGAAGGTGTGCTGACTTTGAATAAGGAACTGGAGATTCCTTTGCTGGCGCAACGCATAGCCGTTATTTCCTCGGCTACGGCTGCCGGTTATGGTGATTTTTGTAATCAACTGGAACAGAATCCCTATGGTTTTGTCTTTTATCCGCGTTTGTTTCCTGCTATTATGCAGGGGGAACGGGTAGAACAATCTGTCATTACCGCATTGGATGCTATCCATGCCTGTCGTGATGATTGGGATGTCGTGGTTATTATCCGTGGCGGAGGCGCCACGTCCGACCTTTCGGGGTTCGATACATATGAGTTGGCGGCTAATTGTGCTCAGTTTCCTATACCTATTATAACCGGTATAGGGCATGAGCGTGACGATACGGTGTTGGACTGTGTTTCTCATACTCGTGTCAAGACACCTACTGCTGCTGCCGAGTATCTTATAAATCATTTGCACGACACTGCCAAGGTTCTTGAAGATTATGCATCGGCTGTACTTCATACTATCTCTACCCGTATGGAACGGGAAAATACCCGGCTGAACCGGATGGTAGAACGTATTCCCATGCAGACGCGGATGAGGCTGAAAGAGGAACATTATCGCCAGGAACGAATCATGAAACATTTGGAAGTAGGCCTGCAATCCCGTCTGACAAAAGAAACCCATTGTTTAAAAATGATGGAAACTCGGTTGGGCATCGTTTCACAGCGTCGTCTGGTAAAGGAAAAGCATCGGCTCCAACTTTTGGAGCAGGAATTGAAGGCGGCATCTCCCGAAAATTTGTTGAAAAGGGGATATAGTATCACGCTGAAAAATGGCAAGGCGGTGATCGATGCTTCTGTATTGCAGCCGGGTGATGAACTTACCACCCGTTTTGCCAAAGGAGAAATAAAGAGTATAGTAACTAAAAAATAAAACGAAGTATGGCAGCAAAGAAACAAACCTATGAACAGGCTATGAAACGTCTGGAAGAAATCGTATCACGCATAGACAGTAATGAGTTGGACATAGACAGTTTAGGTGTGAACCTGAAAGAGGCACAGGAATTAATCAAGTTTTGCCGGGATAAACTTTATAAAGCCGATGAGGAGATAAAGAAAATGTTGGATAATAATGTTTCAATGTGACAATATGCTAATGTGCCAATTGGCTGCGCTATATTCTGCATGGCATATTTGTACCTTAGCACATTGACATATTGGCAAATTATAAAAGCTATAAATAAAAAAGCTGTTTTGATTGGAATTTGCAAATATAAAACGTAATTTTGCTCTCATTCGTAAATAATAACATAATTAAGATACACTATGAAAGAGATTGATTGGGCAAATCTGTCCTTCGGCTATATGAAGACAGACTATAATGTACGTTGCTACTATCGTGACGGTGCATGGGGAGAGTTGGAACTTTGTTCGGAAGAAACGTTGAATATTCACATGGCCGCCACTTGTCTGCACTATGGGCAAGAAGCGTTTGAAGGGTTGAAGGCTTATCGTGGAAAAGACGGTAAAATCCGTATTTTCCGTCCTGAAGCCAATGCGGAACGTTTGCAAAGTACTTGTGACGGTATTCTGATGCCGGAACTTCCTACAGAAAAGTTTGTGGCCGCTATAAAGAAGGTGGTGAAAGCCAACGAGCGTTTCATTCCTCCATACGAAAGTGGTGCGGCTCTTTATATTCGTCCGTTACTGATTGGTACAGGTGCTCAGGTGGGGGTTCACCCTGCCAATGAATATCTGTTTGTGGTATTCGTAACTCCGGTAGGTCCTTATTTCAAAGGTGGTTTTTCTACTAATCCTTATGTTATTATCCGTGAGTTCGACCGTGCCGCACCTTATGGAACCGGACGCTTTAAGGTGGGCGGCAACTATGCTGCCAGCCTGCGTGCCAATAAGAAAGCCCATGATTTGGGATATTCCTGCGAGTTCTATCTAGACGCCAAGGAAAAGAAGTACATTGACGAGTGTGGTGCGGCTAATTTCTTCGGCATCAAAAATAATACTTACATTACACCAAAATCATCTTCTATTCTGCCTTCTATAACGAATAAGAGTTTGATGCAGCTGGCCGAGGATTTGGGTATAAAGGTAGAATGTCGTCCGGTTCCTGAAGAAGAACTGGAAACCTTCGAGGAAGCGGGGGCTTGCGGTACGGCGGCTGTTATCAGTCCTATCCAGCGTATTGATGATTTGGAAAACAAGAAATCGTACATTATCTCTAAAGATGGAAAGCCGGGTCCTGTTTGTACAAAATTGTATAACAAACTGCGTGCTATCCAGTATGGTGATGAACCTGATACACATAATTGGGTGACAATTTTAGACTAATAGAAAAATAGATTCTTATGAAAACAAATTCAGAATTGAAGAATCGGGCAATCGATGCGTTGACCGGTAATTGGGGACTGGGTGCGGTTATTACCTTGGTCTATGGACTGGTGATGAATGCCCCTACGCTGCCCTATCGTATTATGGAGTCGGTGGCTTCGTCTTCCTTTAGTCTCATCGCTTTGTTGCTTTTGCCATTGGGCTTCGGCTATACCGTCCTTTTTTTGGATGTGATTCGTGGAATAAAGCTGGATTTTGCCCGTCTTTTCGATGGGTTTAAAGACTATGGACGGATATTGGGTACAATGCTGCTGACTACAGTCTATACGTTCCTGTGGACGTTGCTGCTTGTCATTCCGGGCATCATGAAGTCCTATTCATATGCCATGACGCTCTTTATTCTGAAAGATTATCCGGAGTTGCAGTACGATGCTGCCATAGAGAAAAGTATGGCGATGATGTCCGGTCATAAGATGAAGATGTTCTTGTTGGATTTGAGCTTCATTGGTTGGGCTATTTTGTGCTGTTTTACTTTGGGGATCGGTTTCTTGTTCCTGGCTCCTTATGTAGAAGCATCACATGCTGCTTTCTATGAAGATCTGAAGAAAGAATTGGGAGAGTCCGTTGAGGCAATTTCTGAATAATATAGAAAATAGAAAGATAAGAAAAATAGACCTGCAAGTGAATTGCGGGTCTATTTTTTTTCTCTTTCACAGGATATTCCTACCTTTGCCTGTGGAAACAAATTAATGATAGACTAATTTTCATGGGAAAAGGAAAACTGGAGAAATTTGCTGATATGCGGGAGTATCCGCACGTGTTTGAATACCCTTATTCGGTGGCCGATAACGTTACGTTCGATATGAAGGGGAATTGGAACCGTGACTTTTTTAAGAACGATAATCCGATAGTTCTGGAACTGGGATGCGGACGAGGTGAATATACCGTAGGGCTGGGTCGTATGTATTCCGATAAAAATTTTATCGGTGTAGATATAAAAGGGGCCCGTATGTGGACCGGTGCGACGGAAGCGCTGAAAGATGGCATGACGAATGTGGCTTTTTTGCGTACCAATATCGAAATCATCGACCGTTTTTTTGCTCCGGGTGAGGTGAGTGAGATATGGCTGACTTTCTCTGATCCGCAGATGAAGAAAGCGACTAAACGTCTTACTTCCACATACTTTATGGAACGTTATCGTAAGTTTTTGAAGCCGGACGGACTGATTCATTTGAAGACCGACAGTAATTTTATGTTTACTTACACCCGCTATATGGTAGAGGAAAACAAATTGCCGGTAGAGTTTATGACCGAAGATTTGTATCATTCCGGTTTGGTGGATGACATACTAGGCATCCGTACCTATTATGAACAACAATGGTTGGATCGTGGTTTGAATATAAAATATATGAAGTTCCGTCTGCCGCAAGAGAAGGAGTTGCATGAACCCGATGTGGAAATAGAATTGGATGAGTATCGCAGTTACAACCGCAGTAAACGAAGCGGGTTGAAAACAAGTAAATAATAACAGAATGATGACTTTATATCCGAAATTGATTTTGGACGCCTTGGCAACGGTGCGTTATCCCGGAACGGGAAAGAATTTGGTGGAAGCGGAGATAGTTGCCGATAATCTTCGCATTGACGGTATGTCGGTAAGCTTTTCGTTGATTTTTGAGAAACCGACCGATCCGTTTATGAAATCTATGATAAAGGCTGCCGAAACAGCTATTCATACTTATGTTTCACCTGATGTACAGGTAGCTATTGCGACAGAGAGCCGTCAGGCGGCGCGTCCCGAACCGGGTAAGCTGCTTCCATTGGTAAAAAATGTCATTGCTGTTTCATCCGGAAAAGGCGGGGTGGGCAAGTCTACTGTGGCGGCCAATCTAGCTGTGGCCCTAGCTAAACTGGGATATAAAGTAGGTTTGCTGGATGCTGATATTTTCGGTCCTTCTGTGCCTAAAATGTTCCAGGTGGAAGATGCCCGTCCTTATGCTGAGCAGATTGACGGTCGTGATTTGATTGTGCCGATTGAAAAATATGGTATCAAGTTGCTTTCTATCGGTTTCTTTGTCGACCCTGATCAAGCTACTTTATGGCGTGGAGGGATGGCTAGTAATGCTTTGAAACAACTGATTGGAGATGCCGCATGGGGAGAACTGGATTATTTCATATTGGATACGCCTCCGGGCACCAGTGATATTCATCTGACTTTGGTGCAGACTTTGGCTATTACGGGAGCTGTAATCGTCAGTACACCTCAGCAGGTGGCTTTGGCTGATGCGCGCAAGGGAATCAATATGTATACCAATGATAAAGTAAATGTTCCTATTTTGGGATTGGTGGAGAATATGTCATGGTTTACTCCTGCGGAACTTCCTGAAAATAAGTATTACCTTTTCGGAAAGGAGGGTTGCAAACAGCTGGCAGAGGAAATGAATGTGCCTTTGTTGGGACAAATTCCTATTGTGCAGAGTATCTGTGAAAATGGTGATAAAGGAACTCCGGCTGCTTTGAATGAGGACAGCATTACCGGGCGTGCATTTATAGAGTTAGCTGAAAATGTTGTGAAGCAGACTGAGAAGCGTAATGAGGAACAGGCACCGACACACATTGTGGAGATGAAGAAATGATTTAGGAATATATTTTTAAGATGAAAAGAGACTGTTCGGAACAGCCTCTTTTCTGTTTTTATGCTCTTTATTGCAGTTTGAAAGTTACAGGAACAGTGTATCTGCAACGTACTGCTTTGTCTTTTACAGTTGCCGGCTTCCATTTTGGCATGGATTTTACAACCCGTGCTGCTTCAGCATCCAGTTCGGGGGTAATGCTGCGTACTATGCTTACATGGTCTACCGAACCATCTTTTTCAATAACCATCTGTACGATTACTTTACCTTGTGCTCCTTCCTTTTGCGCTGTTACGGGATATTTTATGTTGCGTGCCAAATATTGCAAGCAGGCTATCATACCTCCGGGGAATTCAGGCATATTGTCTGCTATCTGGTATACGGGGTCTTCTCCGACAAGAAGTAATCTCACCAGTTCCGGATTTTCCATATCTTTGATGGGGCAGAGTTCTTTTACCGTGAATTTTCCTTCTTGATAACCTTTATGGTTAATGGCAATGGTTTCGCCTACTCCTACTGTTAACTGAGCTTCTCCGTGAGCGTTTGTCGTGGCTTTGGCATTTGTTGAAGAAGAAATAAGTTCTACTCCTGCAAGTTGTTGGTTATCATTATTGGATATTTGTAACTTGATCCGTATTTGTTTGCCGGCTTTGATGTAGGCGGCAATATCATCATCGGTATCGAAAATGGCAGTGACATTCGGTTTGTTTGCTGAAAGTAGAAGTGATTGGTGTTTGGAACTTTTAGGAGAGGAAACGTCTAGGGAAACATACTTGGGAGTCGTCATATCCACTTCTATGGTAGCCTTTCCTTCTGCATTGGTCTTGAAAGTTTTTACTTCATTACCCGGTTTGATTTGCAGAGTAATATTAGGCTGAGGCTTACCTTCACTATTGGTTACGGTAATAGTGAAAGTCACCAGACCTTGTACTGTTG
>OIAK01001019.1_pt1 | contig 10477 bp, 9 predicted proteins | sample 1580741 | NCBI WGS metagenome assembly OIAK01 (sample SAMEA3882521, study PRJEB24775) | human gut metagenome | biome: human-associated habitat; feature: intestine environment; material: feces | place: Netherlands | collected 2009/2010
CTGCAAGTCCGCCATCAAAGGCGGCTGGAAGAGCGATGAGCGAGAGCTTCGCGTGCTGGTGGATAAGGTACAGTCGGGCGAGGTCCGATTCTGCCCGCACGGACGACCCGTGGCCGTCAAGCTCACCAAATACGAGCTGGAAAAAATGTTCAAGCGCGCCTGAGCGCGGAAAGGAGACGTCATGCCGCCCAAGGTAGTTTGCATCGTCGGCCCGACCGGCTGCGGAAAGACCGGACTCGGCGTCGCGCTGGCCGAAAGGCTCGGCGGCGAGGTCGTCTCCTGCGATTCCATGCAGCTCTACCGCGGCATGGTCATCGGCACCGCCGCACCGACGGAGGCGGAGACGCGGGGCGTGCCGCACCACATGGTCGGCGTGATCGACCCGCGCGAGGATTACTCCGTGGCGCGCTACGCTGCGGACGCCGCCGAATGTGTGGACGGCATTCTCGCGCGCGGCAAGCTGCCCATCCTCGTCGGCGGCACGGGGCTGTATATCACCAGTCTTTTGAGCGGTATGGCGTTTGCCCCGGAAAAGACCGACCCCGCCATCCGCGCCCGGCTGCAGGCGCGGGCCGACGCCGGGGACGGCGCGGCGCTTTACGCCGAGCTGCAAAGGATCGACCCCGACTACGCCGCCCAGGTCCACCCCAACAACCTGCCGCGCGTCATCCGCGCACTGGAGCTGTTTGAAGCCACAGGCCGCCGCATGAGCGACCAGCGCCGCGAGGCCAGGCCCGCCGAGGCACCCTACGATGCGCTCTGCCTCTGCCTGACCTGCCGGGACCGCGCAGTGCTGTACAGCCGCATTGACCGCCGCGTAGACGGAATGGTCGAAAACGGCGTGCTGGACGAGGCAAGGCGGGTCTACGACCACCGCGATGCCTACCGCACGGCGGCGCAGGCCATCGGCTACAAGGAATTCTTCCCGTACTTTGAGGGCACGGCCAATCTGACCGAATGCACCGAGCGTCTCAAGCAGGCAACGCGCAACTACGCCAAGCGCCAGCTGACCTGGTTCCGCCGCCAGAACGACGCGGTGTGGCTCTATCTGGATGAGGAGGATGTCACCGAGCGCGCCTGCACGCTGGTACGGGCCTTTTTGCACAACGAGGAATAACGGAAAGGAGGGTGCACCGTGCGCAACCGGCAGGACCGCCCGCTGGCAAAAAAACTTTTACACGCGCTGGGTCTGCTGGCACTGGCACTCTTCCTGCTGTATGTTGCCGTCCAGTTCGTGCTGATCTTCCATCGGTCCTACAAGACCGAGACCGCCATCCGCTACACGCTGGCCGAAAGCCTGAACCTGACCGGCGTTGTGGCATTTGACGCTGTGGATGTGCCGGGCAGCGGCAATCTCGGCTATCTTGTGCAGGATGGCGAGCGCGTGACGAACGGCACGGTGGTAGCCGAGTGCTACACCGATGACACCCAGGGCCTGCAGCGTGAGCGTCTGGACCGGCTCGAGCGCTCCATCACGCTGCTTACGAAGTCGCAGAATTCTGCCGGCAGTGAGCTTTCGGTGCTGACAAACCAGACGAAGCAGGCGTTGTACAACCTGCTGGATAAGCTGGACACTGCCCAGTATACCGGCATCTCCGACGCGCAGGACAGCTTTCTGCTGGCCCAGAACCGTCTGCAGATCAGCACTGGGCAGACGGCGGATTTCTCCCAGTCCATCGCAGCGCTGCAGACCGAGTACGACGGCATCAAGGCACAGCTCGACACGCTGCAGACCGTCACCGCCACAACGAACGGCTATTTCAGCCGCACGGAGGCCTCGCCCGCCATCCGGACGGACTGCCGGGCGCTGGCCGATGCCGACCCGGCCACGCTGCAAAAAATGCTGGCAGACGGCTTCCCGGCAGCGGATACAAACCGCGCCGGACAGATCGCGACGGGCTTCAGCTGGAAATTCTACGCGGTCTGCGATTTGGATACCGCCGCACGGTTCGACGGTCTGTCCACGGTGAAAATCAGCGTACCCGGCAAGCAGAACACCCCGCTTTCCGCTACGGTGGAGGAAGTCACCGAGGACAAGGACAACGGCATTGCCAAGATCGTGCTGCAATGCCAGACCATCAGCGCCGAGGTCCTGGGCCTGGGCTGCGAGACCGTGCAGGTCGATTTAAAAACCTACGAGGGCATCCGCATCGACAAGGCGGCGCTGCATATCGTGAACGGCCAGCGCGGTGTCTATGTCAAGTACGGCAACCTGCAGCGCTTTTTGAAGATCACAACGCTGTATGAGAATGACAGCTACATTCTTGTCCCGGAGGACGGCAAGCTCGGCAGTGCAAATGAGGTGCGCCTCTATGATGAGATCATCGTGCAGGGCACAAATTTGGAGGATGGCAAACTATTGTAACGAAAATACGCCGTTTGTATTGACAAGACTGCCAAAAAAGAAGATAATATTTAATGTATATCGCTGTAATGACGCGCTGACGTAAACGGCGCTTTCTGATCAAAGGAGTTTTACGACCATGTCCATGCTTGACAGTTTGAGAAGCAAGCTCGGTATCGATCCCGATGCAGATTCCTATGTAGATGACACTGAAGAGAATGTTTTCCCCGGCGGGCAGGGGGCTGCAGCTGCGCAGGAGTATACCCAGCAGCAGGAGATCAAACAGCACAGCAATAAGGTCGTGAACATCAACGCGACGACCCAGCTGCAGGTCGTTCTGGTCAAACCGGAGCGCTTTGACGATGCGTCCAGCATTGCGGACCAGCTCAACGCCAAGCATACTGTGGTGCTGAATCTGGAGTCTGCCAGCAAAGAGGTCTCCCGCCGTCTGATCGACTTCCTGTCCGGTGTAGCCTATGCCAACAACGGCCAGATCAAGCGCGTGGCGACCAGCACCTTCATTATTACGCCGTACAACGTTGATATTATGGGTGACCTGCTCGACGAGCTGGAAAACAATGGCGTCTTCTTCTGATACCGCCAATGCGGTGCGCGGCTTTGTGCCGCCGCAGAATGACGACGAGCGCCGCCTGATGCGCCGTGTCGAGGAGCTGTGCCGCGTTGCGGTAAGCCGCGGCATCCCGCGTTATACGGGCTTTCTCTCGGACCGGGAGCAGAGCCTGGCGCAGGCCGCCTGCAACAAGGCCGGGTGCAGCTGCACCCGCTTTTGGGGCGGCTTTGACGCGGCAGAACGCCGGGTGCTCTGTATTGAGCCGCCCGACGCCTGGCAGGAAGAACCGCTGGCCTACCTGCAATGCACCGCTTACGGGGATAAGCTGCCGACCCACCGGGATTATCTCGGTGCGATTCTGGGCCTTGGCCTTGAGCGCAGCTGCGTGGGGGACCTGCTGGCAGATCCCGAGCGTGAGGACACATTTTACGCGGTGATCCTCGCCGACAAGCAGGAATTTATAAACGCGGAGCTGACCGGCGCAGGGCACTGCACCGTGCATACTGCGTGCATTGACGCACTGCCCGCCCGTCTGGCCGAAAGCCGCGAGCGCACCCTGCAGGAGGCTACCGTGCCGTCCCTGCGTGCGGACGCGGTGCTGGCAGCCATGCTGCACACCTCCCGCACCCGCGCGGCAGAATATATCGCCGCGGGCCGTGTGGAGATCAACCACCTGCCGTTGAAGGCCGCCCACGAGACCGCCTACGCCGCGGATATTTTTACAGTGCGCGGCGTGGGGCGCTTCAAGCTGGCGGCCATCGGCGGCAAAAGCCGCAAGGATCGTCTGTTCATATCCTTTTACCAATATTGAGCGCAGGATCGCCCGCAGCGCTGCGGGCAGGGAATAACGGGGCCGTGCGCCCCGCATACAGGAGGAAAGCCGTCATGATCTCTTCCGAGGATGTCCGCCACGTCACATTTGACAAAGCGTTCCAGGGCTATCGCCGTGAGGATGTGGATGATTATCTCAAGCAGGTCGCCCAGGCAATGGACGACCTGGCTGCCCAGAATGATGATTTGCAGAAAAAGCTCGTCATGCTGGCCCAGCGCATTGAAAAGTACCGAACGATGGAAAACTCCCTGAGTACGTCGATGATCAACGCCCAGCGCATGGGGGACAGTATTATCCGCGAGTCCAAGCAGAAAGCGGCGGAGATCATCCGCTCGGCCAACATCAAGGCGGAGGACCGCGAGCAGCGCGCCCGCGATGACGTCGAGCTGGCCAAGCAGGAGATCGTCACGCTCAAGGGCGAGGCAGACAGCTTCAAGCGTTCGCTGATCGAGATGTACCGCAAGCATATCAACCTTATCAATAAACTGCCCGATTATACCAGACGGCCCGAGGATGAACCCGTTCCGCCGCCGTCCCCGGCCCCGGAGCAGGCCGCTGCCCCTGCGGCAGAGCCGCAGCCCGCTGCGCAGGCCCCGGTCTACACGGCCCCCGCAGCCCAGCCTGTGCCGGAGCCGGCCCCGGTACAGCAGACAGCCCAGATGCCCGCCATGCAGGAGACGGCCTACTATGAGCCGCCCACAGCCCAGCCCGTGCCGGAGCCGACGGAAAGTGCCCGGGCTCAGGGCGAAAAGGTAGACACGGTGGAATTTGCCATCGCGCCGCACCCGGAGGAGCCGGAGGAAGCCGAGCCCGCCCCGATCCCCGTGGAGGAGCCCGCCATCGACGAGACGCGATTCCAGGATGTCTCCGGCCTGTATGACGAGCCGGAGGCCAAGCCTGCCCGCCGCCGCAAGGCCGGTACGACCAGGCGCACGACCCGCAAAAAGGCAAGTGACGAACCGCAGGAGGAGCTGAATTCCCCGGCGTTCGATAACTTTGAAGGCGTAGACTTTGACAGCTGACGCCCGATGTGATATAACTAAAGAATCCAATAAATAGAGGAGAGTAGGAAACTTTGGCGCAGAACTACAACGACACCATCCATAAGATGCAGACCCCGTTTGAAATGCGGGCCGGTCTGCCGAAGAAGGAACCCAAAATGCTCGAGGACTGGGAGCAGAACCATGTCTATGAGCAGATGATTAAGAACAACGAGGGCAAGCCGCAGTACATCCTGCACGACGGCCCTCCGTATGCCAACGGCAATATCCACATGGGTACGGCCCTGAACAAGATCATCAAGGACATCATCATCCGCTATAAGAATATGTCCGGCTTCCAGGCACCCTACGTGCCCGGCTATGACACCCACGGCCTGCCCATCGAGCTGAAGGCGCTGAGCTCCCTCGGCGACAAGAAGGCCGGTGTCTCCAAGCTGGAGCTGCGCCAGATCTGCAAGGAGTTTGCCACCGAGCACATCGGCGTCATGAACGAGCAGTTCAAGCGTCTGGGCGTGCAGGGCGACTTTGAGAACCCCTACCTGACCCTGCGCCCTGAGTTTGAGGCCCGCCAGGTCGAGATCTTCGGCGAGATGGCCAAGAAGGGCTACATCTACAAGGGCATGAAGGCCGTGTACTGGTGCCCCGAGGACCGCACCGCCCTGGCCGAGGCTGAGATCGAGTACGCCGAGGACGAGTGCGATTCCATCTATGTCCGCTTCAAGCTGACCGACGACCCCAACGGCGTGCTGGCCAAGCATAACATCCCGCTGGACAAGGCATGGATCGTCATCTGGACGACCACCACCTGGACACTGCCCGCCAACGTCGCGACCTGTCTGAACCCCAATCTGGAATATGCCTTCGTCAAGATCGGTGACGCCTACCACATCATGGCCCGCGAGCTCGTTGAGTCCACGATGAAGGGCTGCCATATCGACGAGTACGAGGTCCTGCCCGAGACTGTTCTCGGCAGTGAGCTCGAGTTCATGCAGTATCAGCATCCGTTCCTTGACCGCAAGGGTCTGGTCATTCTGGGCGACCACGTCACGCTGGAAGGCGGCACGGGCTGCGTCCACACCGCTCCCGGCCATGGTGTTGAGGACTTTGAGGTCTGCGTCAATCACTATCCGCAGGTTCCCGTTGTCGTTCCCGTGGACGACGCGGGCCGCCTGACCGCCGAGGCGGGCGAGAAGTTTGCCGGTCTCAAGGTCTGGGACGCCAACAAGGTCATTCTGGAGCACATCAAGGAGAGCGGCCACCTGATGGGTGTGCAGCACATCACCCACCAGTACCCGCATTGCTGGCGCTGCCATCATCCCATCATCTTCCGTGCTACCGAGCAGTGGTTCTGCTCCATCGACGCCTTCAAGGAGGACGTCTACAAGGCCATTGACAGCGTGCACTGGCAGCCGGCGTGGGGCCATGACCGCATGGCCGGCATGGTTCGTGACCGCAGTGACTGGTGCATCAGCCGCCAGCGCGTCTGGGGCGTGCCCATCCCGGTATTCTACTGCAAGAAGTGCGGCAAGTACCATATCACCGATGCCTCCATCAAGGCTGTGTCCGACCTGTTCCGCAAGGAGGGCAGCGACGCCTGGTACAAGTACGATGCCAACGACATCCTGCCCAAGACCGAGGTCTGCGAGTGCGGTGCCTCCGACTGGGAGAAGGACCCCGACATCATGGACGTCTGGTTCGACTCCGGCTCCACCTGGAGCGCTGTCTGCCGTGAGCGCCCCGAGCTGCGCTGGCCCGTTGACATGTATATGGAGGGTGCCGACCAGTTCCGCGGTTGGTTCCAGTCCAGTCTGCTGACCAGCGTCGCCACCCAGGGTGTGGCCCCGTACCGCGAGGTCCTGTGCCACGGCTGGGTCGTCGATGCCCAGGGCAAGCAGATGCACAAGTCCGCCGGCAACGGCATGGAGCCCAGTGAGATCATCCGCGACTACGGTGCTGACATCATCCGTCTGTGGGTCGCTTCCAGCGATTACACCGTCGACGTCCGCGCCGGTAAGGAAATTTTCCGCCAGCTGTCCGAGGCGTACCGCAAGATGCGCAACACGGCCCGCTTCATGCTGGGCAATATCAGCGACTTTGATCCCGCGAAGGATATGGTCGATGATGACCAGCTGTTCGAGATCGACCGCTGGGCACTCGAGGCCTGCAACAAGCTGACCGCCACCATGCGCGATGCCTACGAGCACTACGACTTCAGCCGTGCCTACCACGCGCTGTACAACTTCTGCGTCATTGATATGTCCAACTTCTACATGGACGTCATCAAGGATCGTCTGTACTGCGCAGATGACCACGCACGCCGCTGTGCCCAGACCGCGCTGTACCGCATCCTGGTCGACTTCACCAAGCTGCTGGCACCCATCCTGTGCTTCACCAGCCAGGAGATTTGGAGCTACATCCCGAAGCTGGACGGCATGAAGGACTATGTTGTCTTTGAGCAGATGCCCGAGGCCAAGGCTGCCGCCGATGAGGCGTTTGAAGCTAAGTGGGATCGCATCATGGCCATCCGCGACGACGTCAAGAAGGTGCTGGAGCAGGCCCGTGCCGATAAGGTCATCGGTTCTGCGCTGGAGGCCGGTCTGACGCTGTACTGCAGCAAGGAGGTCTACGACTTCCTGAACGCCATCCCGATGGATGAGCTGGCTGACCTGTTCATCGTCTCCCACGTTGACCTTGTCGAGGGTGAGGGCGGCGTCAAGGGCCTGGTTGAGGGTCTCGGCGTCAGCGCTGCCCATGCGGCTGGCAACAAGTGCCTGCGCTGCTGGAAGTACGAGACCACCGTCGGTGAGGACGGCCTCTGCCCGCGCTGCGCTAAGGTCTTGAAGCAGTAAATTTACTCTACCGTCAGCGGTGCTTATACGTTTAAGCACCGCTGATTTTTTCGGATAAGGTGTTGTATGATTTCTGGTTTGTTATCGCTGGCAGGAGCGGCCATTCTGGTCGTCATTGACCAGCTCATCAAGCACTGGGCCACAGCGGCGCTGCTGCCGGTGGGCAGCATGGACGTGCTGCCCGGCGTTGTGGAGCTGCGCTACTGCCTGAATGACGGCATGGCGTTTTCGATGCTGGCCGGTAAGCAAGGACTGCTCATCGGCATGACGTCGGTCATGCTGCTGGCTGTCCTTATCATGCTGTTCGTGCGCAAAATGCCGCTGACAGAGCGCGCAGCCTGGACGCTGGTACTGGGCGGCGGCGTGGGCAACCTCATTGACCGCGTGCTCAACGGTGTGGTCGTGGACTACATCAATGTGTTGTTCATGCGGTTTGCCATCTTCAATTTTGCGGACATCTGCGTCTGTGTCGGCGTCGGCCTGCTGATGCTCGCCGTGCTGCTGGACTCTTTCAAAAAGGATAAGACCGCAGAGCCAAAGGCGGACGAAGATGGAGCGGCTTGAGCTTACCGCAGCCCCCGGCGACAGCGGACGCCTGGACGCCTGGCTGGCTGGGCAGTGCCCGACGCTGTCCCGCAGTGCGCTGCAAAATCTGATCGAGCAGGGGCTTGTGACCTGCGGCGGCGCGCCCGTCAACAAAAAGGATAAGGTGGCGCCCGGCAAAGTCTACGCCATCGACCTGCCTGACCCGCAGCCCATCGAGGCCCGGCCCCAGAACATCCCACTGGACATTGTGTACGAGGACGACGACCTGCTCGTTGTCAATAAGCCTAAGGGCATGGTCGTGCACCCGGCCCCCGGCAACCCGGACGGCACGCTCGTCAACGCGCTGCTTTACCACTGCGCGGGGCAGCTGTCGGGCATCGGCGGGGCCATCCGCCCGGGCATCGTCCACCGCATTGACAAGGACACGAGCGGCCTTCTCGTCGTTGCCAAAAACGATGCCGCCCATCAGGCGCTCAGCGCCCAGATGAGCGTACACAGCATCCACCGCGTCTACCATGCCGTGGTGTACGGTAACCTCAAGGAGGACGAGGGCTTTGTGGAAAAGTGGCTCGGACGCGACCCGCGGGACCGCAAGAAAATGGCCGTCCTGGCCGAGAACGCGGCGGGAGCCAAGTATGCCTACACGGGCTGGCAGGTGCTGGAACGCTGCGGCAATTTCACTTACATTGCGTGCAAATTAAAGACCGGGCGCACCCATCAGATTCGTGTACACATGGCCTCGACGGGGCATCCGTTGGCAGGGGATGCTGTGTACGGCCCCAAAAACTGCATCAAATCGCTGAATGGCCAGTGCCTGCACGCCAAGGAACTGGGCTTTGTCCATCCGCGGACAGGGGAGTGGATGCAGTTTGATTCGCCCCTGCCGCCCTATTTTACAGAGTTTCTGACACGGTTAAGAAAGGAACATCGCGCATGAAACCACCCCTAAGCGATACCCTTGTGATCTGTGATATGGATAATACACTGCTGACGGCCAAGGAAGGCATCCCCGCCTGCAACCGCGCGGTCATCCAGCTGTACACCGGCATGGGGGGGCTTTTCACGGTGGCAACGGGCCGCCCGCCGGAGTCCATCCGCGCGGCGCTGGGGAACATCCGCCTGTCGCTGCCGGCCATCTCCTGCAACGGGGCGCTGCTGTATGATTTCTCCGCCGAGTCGGTGCTGCACCGCTCGACGCTGAACCGCGAGCAGGCGACGACGGCCATCCTTGACATCCTGAACAAGTTCCCGCATATAGGCGTGGAGGTCATGGCCGGAAACGGCGAGATGTTCGTCATCCATGCCAATGAGGTGACCCACGCCCATCAGGTGGACGAGCACCTCGGCAGCATTGCCTGCCCGGTGGAGAGCGTGCCTGACGGCTGGGTCAAGGTCGTCTTTGCCTCCGACCCGGAGAGCATCCGCAAGCTGGGCCAGTACGCCAAGACGCGGTACTACGGGCGGGAAAACTACTTCCTGGCCACGAACAGCATTTACTTAGAGATCATGCCCAGCGGCGTCAGCAAGGCCAGCGGTCTGCATGACCTGTGCGCCCTCATGAGCAAATCCATGAAGAACACCGTCGTTATCGGTGATTACTACAATGACCTGGAGATCATGCGGGAGGCCGGCTACGCCGTGGCTGTCGCCAACGCACCGGCAGAGGTCAAGGCTGCCGCCGACCATGTGACGACCTGCACCTGCGCCGAGGGCGCAGTGGGGGAGTATCTGTACAGCCTGATCGGCAGAGCCGAAGGACGTGAGGTTTGACGATGAAGGTCAGCGAACTGATGAACCCCAAGGGCGTACTGCTCTATGCAAAGATCGATAACTCTGCCGACGCGCTCGGCATTCTGGTCGAGCTGCAGGAGGGCATCGGCGTTATCACCAACGGCAATGCCTACTACAATGCGGTCAGTTACCGGGAAACGTTCGGCGGCACAACGGCCATCGGGGGCGGCATTGCGCTGCCCCACGCCTGCAACGCGGGTGTGTCCGCACCGGGCATCTCGGCGCTGCTACTGCGCCGCGGTGTCGACTGGGGCGCACCGGACGGGGAACCCGTGGATCTTGTGTTCATGATCGCTGTTCCGCCGGGCAGTGAGAGCCTGCATCTGCAGATCCTGGCGCGGCTCGTAAACCTTCTGAGCCGCAGCGACCTTGTGGAAAGCCTGCGCACAGCCAGCAACCCCCACCGCTTTGTGGAGCTGATCGCCAAGGCGGAAAACGCCTGCTTTGCGGAATAAAACCGAAAGTTGTCCCAGCTTTGAACAGCACCTCATTTGTTAGACAGTATGATATACTATCTAACAAGTGGGGTGTTTTGCTATGCCA
>OIAK01001025.1_pt1 | contig 10455 bp, 10 predicted proteins | sample 1580741 | NCBI WGS metagenome assembly OIAK01 (sample SAMEA3882521, study PRJEB24775) | human gut metagenome | biome: human-associated habitat; feature: intestine environment; material: feces | place: Netherlands | collected 2009/2010
GGAAATCCGCACGCCGAGCCGTTCATTATTTCGGAAAGCTCGGGAAATTTTTTGACAAAAACCGTGTTGTCACAAACTGTAAAAATCGGTCTGTCATTGAGATAGACCATGTATTCACCGAACATTTTTCTTGTACGAATCGCTCCGAATTTATCAACTCTTTCCGCAACGAATTCAATATAATCGGTCGATGTTGCCATTATAATTCCTCCTTTTAAAACTGATTGTATTGAGGTGATTTGCACTTGTCTCTTTCTTTTTTCCCGATAGAACCGGAGTTTATTTACACGCATAAATGAACTAAGAAAAAGATTGCCGTAAAACACGACAACCTTGTATGCTTATTGATTTTATTTAACCGTAGGATCAGCAGGAATAAGGTAAGCCCTTTTGCCCCAGCCGACCTGCTTGAATATCTGATCCGGCTTTGGGTTGTAAAGATAGAAGCCACCCTCATGCTGGGGGTACATAAGAATACACAGTCTTGCAAGAATCGGGAAAATAAGATACGGCAGGAACTGACCGAGAACGGAATCCCAAATCATAAACGGAGCAAAACTGCAATTGAGGAGGAAGCTCCAAACGCCGTGACGTGTGATTTGTACACTCATTGTTTCAAGCTGCTTTTGAGTGAGGTTTTTTTTGAGACAAACAAAGTCTTTAACCTTGTACGGGTTGTTGTAGCGGTAGCCTTCAATGTTGTAGTAAAGACCCCTGCCACCCTTGATGGAAAGTCCGTATGTGCCGATCGAAACGCCTTGTCCTTTTGGAAGAGTATAAAGACCTACGGTGATTTCATGGTTTGTAAGATTGACAAAGTAAAGCCAAGTATGACCGATTATGTACGGCGGCTGCATTTCCTGACATACGTAAACCGTTGCGACATATTCTTTTTCATCTGTTGCCTTTGCATCCTCGGCGGAAACAACAAAAGCAAAGCTGCAAAACAGGGTTACAATAACCATGACTACAGCAATAATTTTTTTAGTTGCCCTCATTTTACCATCTCCTCATAAAATATCGTTGAAAGTATAACACTTTAATAAGAATATGTCAAATAAAAAATATAATTGTATGCCGACAGCATACCACAACAACGGTAAAAGGAATATAATTATTAAAAAAGAGAGGGGACGTATAATATGGAAACTCAAAACAATTCAAATCAAACACAAAACGCTAACATGAAGCCCTGTGCTTCATGCGGAAACATGGTTTCAAAAAACGCAAAGGCATGTCCGAACTGCGGGGCAAAAATCAAAAAACCGATATACAAAAGGGTTTGGTTTATCCTTTTGATTATAGTTGCGGTTATTGTTATTATTGCCGTTGCGGCATCGGGAGGGGAAGGCTCAGATAGCGGCAATCAGCCGACAAGCTCAAATTCCGGAGCAGTGGTTAACGATTCGGGAAATTCAAATCTCGGACAGAGCAAGGTGGAAATCAAGAGTTGTAAATTAACAAAAGATTTTGAAGGAAATCCTGCTGCCGTTGTCACTTATTCTTATACAAACAACGGTAAAGAAGCGCAGGCTTTTGATTTTGCCTTTATTACACATGCTTATCAGAACGGAGTTGAAGCTGAGAAATGCTATGTGATTTCCGATGACGGAAATTATGACAGCAACAATAATCAGTCAAAGGAAATAAAGCCGGGAGTAACAATTGATGTTATGGTAGCATATAAGCTGAATGATACTACATCACCTGTTGAGGTTGAGGTTGGACAGTTCCTAAGCTTTGATAATACAAAAATCACAAAAACATTCAACTTTTAATTAAATTAAAAACCGCTCACTTCATTGTGGGCGGTTTATAGATTAAAAAAGGGAAAGCATTATAAAAAATCCGCCAAGCAAAAAGATAATGGAAAAAATAACACGGATAGCAATTTTTGTGGAATCTTTCATTGCGGAAAAGTGTTTGATTTTTCCTTGAATATCATACGGATTACAAATCAGGCAAAACGGAACGGAAAAAGCTACAGTAAGATTAACACATTGCAAAACTGCACGGAACAAACCTTTGCCGGTATAAGTGGACGAAACCAAGGCGCAGTCTATAAAAATAATTATGAAATAGATCAACGATGCCAGAATTTTTATAATCAAATTTTGACTTCTAAAGCCGGGAAAGCCGTCGTCATTTTTTAAGAAAACTTTTGGGCCCGACAGCTCGCTTTTTAATTCATTGACGCTTGAAAATCTGTCTGAAGAATCCATAGAAGTGCATCGCTTAACAATTCTTTTAAATCTTCCGGAGCACATTTCTTCATTAGGGAACTTGCCTGTCAAAAGCATATTGACCAGTACGCCGACTGCATATATGTCGGTTCTTTCATCGGTTTGTGAAAAACCGAATTGCTCAGGCGCTGCATATCCTGCCGTACCGAGGATATATGTATCCCTTGAAGCGTTCTCTTTTGCGGTTCTTGCAATACCGTAGTCAATTATCTTGACATTACCGTCATAAGAGAGGATAATATTAGCGGCAGTTATATCGCGGTGAATTATTCCGTTAGAGTGAAGTTTTTCAAGCCCGTCACAAATTTGAAGAGCGATTTTCAAGGCTTCTTCTTCGCTGAATATTTTCCCTTCGTCAATATAGCTTTGTATTGATCGACCAGGAACAAACTCGGAATAAGAATAAAACGATCCGTTTTCTTTTGTAACCTTTATTACCGCCGCAAGATTTCTGTGACGAATCGAGCAAAGCTTCTGCATTATTTCCACATTAATATTATCAAGGCGCTTCTTTATCATTATTTCTCCGCTTTGCTCGTTGCGAACGATTGCGCTGCTTTCGCTCAGCGCCTTTAATTCCTCCGTGTTCCACACGAAAAGCTTTTGCGCAAGCTCACTCAAAAAATCACCGCCATACTTTTTCAGATAGGAGTATTATAACATGAAAAAATCCACGGCGCAACTGCAAGAAATGCTAAAAAAATGCAACAGCCTTAACGAATATATAAAAGCGAATGAGACGGATTTTTTAACCGGAAAACCGAATGAATTGTTAAATGAAGAAATGGAAAAGCGGAAACTTACAAAAGCTGAGGTTATAAGAAGTTCCGGCATTGAAAGACATTACGCTTATCAAATTCTTTCGGGTAAAAAAACTCCTTCACGGGATAAATTGCTTATGTTCTGCTTCGGATTGGAGATGACAGCCGAGGAAACTCAGCATTTTCTGCTTGAATGTTCTGCTCCGCTTCTTTATGCAAAGAACAAAAGGGACAACGTGATTTTATTTGCTCTTGAGAATAGGCTGACCGTCATAGAACTAAATGAGTTGCTGTATGAATTAAAGCTTGATATTTTTGAATGATAATATAAACACTTCGATGTAAAATCTTCGGAGTGTTTTTTTATATAATGTTCCGATTTACTTTTATTTTTTGCTATGATATAATCAATTTATAATTTCGGACGGAGTGATGCTCATGGGAATAAATATAAAGGAAAAAGCGACAACGCTGCGTGAAGATTTGCGCCTATACTGGAAAAAGCCGCCGATGGGTCGGTATATGTCTTTTAAAGAGATCGTGTCGCTTGCCGTGGGCGGACTCGGAATTCAATTTGTGGTTTTCTGTGCGCAGAATATGATAATCAGCATCGGCAACACGCTGATAAGCAACACCATCGGTATTGCGCCGAAGCCTTTGTACATAATATATATTCTCAGTGTTATCCTAAGCTTTCCGCTGACGGCACTTAGGGGAAAAATCATTGACTCGTCGAGGAGCAAAAAGGGACGCTATCGACCGTTTATTCTTTCAATGGGTCTGCCGACGGCGCTTCTTGCAATCGGCTTTGTCTTTATGCCGTATGAACGTATGTCGATGCTTGCAAAATGTATCACTGTTTTGCTTTATAACATCGGCTTGCAGTTTTTCTATATGTTCTATTATGATGTTGATCAAAGCATCATCAATGTCCTTTCGCCGAACACGTTCGAGCGCAGTGACGTAACGTCGATTAAATCGGTTATCAATTCGCTTGCGCCAACCTTGGGCAACATTATACTTCCGCTTGTTGCAAGGGCAATAACGGGCGAAAACACACTTGTTGACATCAGAATTTACAGAGCATTTTATCCGCCGATGATAATTTTCGGTTTCTTCCTCGGACTGCTTGTTTATTTCAACACCGAAGTAAAAATTAAATTCACCGATGCATTTCGAGCCGTAGTTCGCAATAAATATTTTTGGATCATTTCGCTCGCAGGCTGGATAGGTTTTCTTGAAAATGCCGTTCAGAATATCATGGACTGGCTTTACAGCTATCAGGATGCATGCAGTCCTGCGGAGTATTCACTCATTGTCACGATAAGAGGCAATGCGTCACTTTGGCCGATGCTTTTTATTCCTTTCCTTATCCGTGTGCTCGGCAAGAGAAAAATTCTCGTTGTCAGCAACGTTGTAAATGTAATTTTTATTATACTAATGCTGCCGATAATCAGACTCGGTGATCCTTCACGGATTATTTGGCCGCTGATGTTTTGCTTCTTCTTTAATTATATGGCAGCATACGCCGTAACACTCTTAACACCCGGCGTTAACGGAGATATCAGAGACTATCAGCAATATATAACGGGAGAGCGAATTGACGGAATGTTTGTTGCCGTCGGTGCTATCGGAAGCATAGTTACTCTTATTACAAATGCCGCACTTCCGGAGCTTTATGACCGTTCGGGTCTTAATGAGGAGGTTGCAAAAAGCCTCGGATTTGACGGAAGCAATGTTTATGAGGTCCTTTCCGACCCGTGGTATTTCAAAAATATTTGCAGCGTTTTAATTATTGCCGCAACTGTGGGCGCAACGCTGAATGTTATACCGTATTTCTTCTATGATTTGACTGAGATCAAGCAAAAGGCAATGGTAACGGTGCTCAAAATCAGAGCATTGTTTGAGGATTACGGAAACGGTGTTCTTTCCGATGCCGCCCTTGTTGAGGCGATTGACATTATCGAGGAAGCAAAGATTTATTACGATAAAAATATCGTGAAGCCGACGAAGGATGAAATCAAAAAGGCGAAGAAAACCAAGGATAAATCAGTCGTGAAGGCAGCAAAGCAAAGCTATAAAAATCAAAAAGAAGAAAACGAAAAAATCGAAATTGCACAGTATGTTATCAAAGAGATAAACAAGTTTGAAACGGGAGCGATCAAGGCTCAGCTCGAAGAGGCAAAGGAAATTTACGACGCAGGGCTTGAAGGCCTTTACGATCTTGAGGTTCCGTCGATGAAGGCGGCGAAGGCGATGCCGAAATCAAACGAGAATGAAAAGGAACAGCGGCAAAATGCGATAAACAGAGTCCGCATGATCAAGGATTCCAAAAAAGTTTTGACAAAGAAATATACCGACGGAATCGAAAAATTCGACGTCAGAGTTTTTGAGCAACTCTTTGAAAAGGAAGACGGGCTTGATGCTCAGATCAAAGAGACGGTTAACGAACTGAGAACGGCGGCAAAAAATAAGGATAAAGAAGCCGAGAAAAAAGCGAACGAAAAAATCAAGTCTCTCAGAAAAAGCCGAGACGAAATCCGCAAAAAAATCAAGGCTGCCACAGATGAAAATTCAACCTACACCAGAGCGGCAAAGCCGTATATTGAAGCTGAAAAGCTCTTGAAGCAAAGAGAAAATTATCTTCATTATGAGGATATAAAAGCTCGTTATGAGGAATCCAAGAAACGCAATGAAGAGGAAATTCAGCGTCGCATTGCCGAGGAGGAGGAGCTTAAGGCGAAGCGCAGGGAGTATGCCGCAAAAGCAAAGGAACAGCGCAGAAACAAAGGAGGCAAAAATGGATAAACTTACGGTAAAAGGCACACGAATAGTTGATTCTCACGGACGTGAAAGAATTTTGACCGGACTCAATGTGTGCGATAAGGGCAGATATATCGAGGGTCAAAGACGCATCTACGGCGAGCAATGGACAAAGGGGCTTGCCGCCGACATGAAGGCTCACGGAATGGACCTTGTTCGCCTCGGAATAACGTGGGACGCAATCGAGCCCGAGCCGGGTGAATATAACGAAGAGTATCTTGATTTTATCGGCGGTATTCTTGATGAATGTAAAGAATCCGGAGTTTATGTTTTTCTTGATATGCACCAGGATCTTTTCTCGGGTACGGAGCTGCTCTGCGGTGACGGTGCGCCGAAATGGGCTACGCTGACGGGTAAATATAAATATCAGCCGACGAAAATAGTCTGGGCTGAGGGCTATTTTTGGGGCAAGGCAGTTCACAGCGCATTTGATTCTTTTTGGAATAATACCAAAGTTAACGGTAAGGGCGTACAGGTTTGGTTTGAGGAAATGTGGACGCATGTTATTGAAAAGTTCGGCGATCATCCGGCGGTAATCGGATTTGATTTCTTCAACGAGCCGTTTCCGGGCAAGAGCGGAGGCAAGGTCTTTCATGAAATAATCGGGCGACTTGTTTCAACAACTGTTTTGGATAAAACGATATCAAAGAAAAAGCTTGTCGAGCTTGCGACAAAGAGCGACGATCCGGCAAGAGTGCTTGACCTTTACACAGGCAAACACCTGAGAAAAATCACAAGTGCCGGCGATGATATTATCAAAACCTTTGACACAAAAAAGTATTTTCCGTTCATAAATAAAATGGCGAGGGCGACGAGAAAATGCGGCAACGAAAAATTTGTTTTTCTTGAAAACAGCTACTATTCCAATCTCGGAATTCCTTATTCGTGCCCGCGCCCGATACTTTCGGGCAGGACGGATAACAACGTTATTTTTTCTCCGCATGCTTACGATTTTATGGTGGACACTCCGTCGTATAAGTACGCAAGCAATGACCGTGTCGGTTCGATTTTTGCCGAGCACAGACGTTCTCAGCAGCGGCTCGGAGTCCCCGTTATAGTCGGTGAATGGGGCGGTTTCACAGAGGGTGACGAATGGTTCCCGCATATTGAATTTTTGCTCGACCTTTTCGATTCATATAAATGGAGCAATACCTATTGGTGCTACTTCGGCGGCTTTACGGATACGGAGGTTTACAAAAAGGTTCTCACCCGTCCGCATCCCGTGGCTGTCACGGGCGAGATTGAAAGCTACGGCTACGATCGTGAGAATAAGGAGTTTCATCTCAGCTTTGTTCAGCTTGAGGAAACAAAAGCAAAGACGGAAATTTTTGTTCCGTCCGTGCCGAAATATGCCGAGCTTGACGGCGAAGAAATTGCAATAAAACGAAAAGGAATTTTCAGGATTTCAACCGCACCCGGCGAGCATAAAATAAAAATTATTTTCAAATAAAAAAACAACTTTCCTGCAAAAAATTGTGGGAAAGTTGTTTCTTTATTATTTTCTCCTGTGCCTCGGGTTTCTCTTTAAGGGGATTTTAACAATCGCAATAATCATCAGTGCCGCAAGGCTGAATGCGATAAAGATAATAACATAGTTTTCATACCAGTCGTGAGTCGGCGAGTCGCTGTAAAGATTTTGATATCTTATAAATTGATTGAACTTAACCTTATGTAAGGATTGAAGCTCTTTTATTTTATCGGCATTTATATTCTGCGCTTTGAAAACTGTTTGCAGAGGAAAATCCCCGTCAATGTTGTAATCCGTCACGCAGATATAAACCGACTTGCCGAACAAATAAACCTCGCCTGAAATATCGGCGGCTTCATCATAAAATTCAAAACAAAAATTTTTATTCCTGAAAACGGCCCAATACATCGGGAATGCTTTTTCTAATGGCAATTCAGTGTACTTTGCATCTTCCAGACATTTCAGAGCTTCCTGTTCTTCTTCGATTGAAAAGTTATTGCCTTTTTTAATAAAAGTTGAAAGTGTGGATCTGTTGTCGGAGAAAATAGATCCGAGATCTTCAAAGCTGAGTGTATTTTTGCTTCCCGAATATTTGTAACAGTCAACCGAAAAATAATATAGGCTGTAAGTAGCTGCAAAACCGATTGCCAACGCCAAAACTATACTGAAAACAGGGCTTAAAAGCTTTCGTTTTTTATTCACTGTGTTTTCTCCTTACCACATATTATCAGAGTTCTCGCAGAAGGCGACCATGTCCTTGATTTCAAGAACCGTGCCGTCATCGAGAGTGACGGTGCCGTTCCATTTGCCGAAAACCTGATGGCAGATGTTGCCGATAAAGAGAACTCTTGATTTTGTGTAGTTGTCATAAAACGGGGTCATCGTCATTTCAAAACGGCCGTCGGACGAGGTGAATTTCCACGGTTTCATCCAGTCGTTTTCGTCCTTTTCAAGATAGATTTCACCGATTTTGTGAGCCTTGCCGTTGAGGAAAAGTGTATTTTCCGTGGCGGCACTCATATCGCCGAAGCCCCAGCCGATTTCAAAGCCGAAGATGTCACCGTTTTCAAGCTTCGTGCTGCCGTTGCCCCAGTACCAGTTTGTGTGGTAGGGCCAAACTCCTCGACCCCAATCGAGAACGCAGAACGAATCCGACGGGTCAAATTCAACTGTCATATCGCCGATTTTAACCGTTCCCGTTACGGGCATACAGTTTATTTTCTGATTGTAATAGAACTTTTTGCTGTCTCTGTCGCCGAACGGGAGAGCCATTGCAAGATATTCATGGTTCGGGAACATATCCATTGAAATATCGACGGTGAAAGGCTTGCCGCCCGTGCGTCCGTTGAACTTTATAGTGCGCCGGGTTTCGGTCACGTTTACGTCAAGGTTAAAGCCGAGCTTGTGACGTGAAAAGGTCTGCGGTGACATAGCCGTTTCGGAAAGCCCGAATCTTCCGAAGCTCAGAAGTCTGAGCGAGACCGCGCTGTAGCTTTTGCCCGTCTGCATATCAAAGAGCGTAACGTTTGCCGCTCCGCCGAGCGAGATATCAGCCATTGTGACCTGCATAACATAGCGGCTGTTTGAAATCTGATAGAAATCCCATTCCTTGATGCGGGTCTTGTTCGCTTTAATCGCACTGCGGTCGTATTGATAAAGCTCCGTGAAGCAATATCCGGGCTGAGTGAGACTGCCGTCCTCTTTGAGCAGGGGAGTGGGCTCTGTTATTTTTATCTGTCCCGTTTCATCGAATGCCGAGGTGTAGAAAATTGTACTCATTGCGATAATGATCGTCAGAATAAATGAAGTTAACCTGATAACTTTATTTTTCATCGGATTTCCTCCTTCAAAAGTTCTTTTCCTTGCTTGCCGGTCATGTGTTCAATGTTTATTTTAATCATGCAAAGTATGCCGAATCCGCGTTCGACCTCTGCCGAAATTCCGTCGAGACAGTCCGTGCAGTATTTTTCGGCGAGTGACGTTACGGATGAACGCATCTCATTTTCGTCTGTTAGAATTTCCGCCTTGCCGAAAGCTACGACGCTCTTAAAAAGCGTTGTGTATTTCTCTTGGAGAATTTCGTCACGGTCAACGACACAGAACGATACCCTTGGATTCTTTTTTAATGCGTCGAGCTTATGCCCTGTTTTTGCACAGTGGAGATAAATTTTACCGTCCGTGTAGTAATAATTTATCGGAACGGTATAGGGATAGCCGCCGTCACCTAAAACGGCAAGCACTCCCGTTTTGCCTCGAAGAAGAATGTCTTCACAATCCTCTTTTGAGAGCTGTTGCTTAATTCTTCTCATTTCTCTAAACAAATAAATCACCGCCTTAAATTTTTTCTTTAATGCTTCCCAAAACCTGACCGATGCTGTCTCTGAAAACAAGATCGGCGTTTGAGTCAAGGTCGGTTTTTCCTTTGTTGATAAGCACAATGTTTGAACCCCGGAAATAACGGATATACATAGCCGCAGGATAAACAGCGAGAGAAGTGCCGCCGATAATGAGCAAATCTGCCGTTGAGATTTCACTGATTGCGTTTTCAACTGTTTTTTCATCAAGAGGCTCTTCATAAAGAACAACCTCGGGTCGAACAAGTCCGCCGCATTTTTCGCAGTAAGGAACCTTACCCTTGAGAGATTTCAACTTTTCGAGCGGATAAGGTTTGCCGCACTCCATGCAATAGTGAACAGCCGTCGTTCCGTGCAGCTCAATTACGTTTTTGCTGCCTGCCTTTTGATGAAGTCCGTCAATGTTCTGCGTTATGACGGAGGAGAGCTTACCTTTTTTCTCCATTTCGGCAAGGACAATATGTGCCGTGTTCGGATCAACGTTCATTTCAAGAAAATATTTATAATAGAAATCATAAAAAATATCGGGTTTTGAAATAAAGAAGCTGTGACTTAAAATCGTCTCCGGAGATACGCCGTATTCACGCACGGTGTTGTAAAGACCGTCCTTGCTTCGGTAGTCCTTAACTCCGCTTTCGGTTGAGACGCCTGCTCCGCCGAAGAAGACGATGTTGTCGCTGCCGTCGATGATCTCCTTGAGCTTTCGGATCTCCTCTGTCATAGCGTCTGCTCCTTTACTCTTTTCTTGTGATAGGCTTCCAAGGTTACTTTATTGTGGTTCTTTTTCCGGCAAGCATCAGAACAAA
>OIAK01001029.1_pt1 | contig 10427 bp, 5 predicted proteins | sample 1580741 | NCBI WGS metagenome assembly OIAK01 (sample SAMEA3882521, study PRJEB24775) | human gut metagenome | biome: human-associated habitat; feature: intestine environment; material: feces | place: Netherlands | collected 2009/2010
GCCACCGTTCCCAAACAGCAAGGAGATGAGGGCCGATGAGGCTCATCGTTGTCGACGACGACCGCTTGGTGGTCGATTCGCTCAAGATTATCCTGGGCGCCCAACCACAGATCGAAGTGGTGGGCACCGGTGCCAACGGCAACGATGCGGTGGCGCTCTACGCCGAGCACGCACCCGATATCGCGCTGCTCGACATCCAGATGCCGGGACGCGACGGCCTTTCGGCCGCACGCGAGATCCTTGAGCGCGACCCTTCGGCGCGCGTGGTGTTTCTAACGACATTCTCGGATGACGAGTACATTGTGTCGGCGCTCAAGCTGGGCGCCCGCGGTTACCTGATCAAGACCGATGTCGCCGCCATTCCGCCGGCGTTGGCACAGGTCATGGACGGCAAACGCGTGCTCGAGGGCAAGGCAATCGAAGATGTTGACTTTGACGGGATGGGCAACAAGGCAGACACGTCCCGCCGGCCCGCGGCCTTTGCCGGCCTGACCGACCGCGAGTTCGAAGTCGCCGAGCTCATCGCCCGTGGCCTCGACAACAAGGAGATTGCCGCCACAGCCTATATGGGCGAAGGCACCGTGCGCAACCACATCAGCTCGATCCTGGCAAAGATGGGCCTGCGCAACCGCACGCAGATCGCCATCGCCTACCTGCGAGGGTAATTACCCAACGACCGACCACCCCGGCATAGCAAAATGGCTACCACCGATTTAATACCATTTCAAAACTATGCCGGTTTACTACGATGAATCGTCTACCTTCGACCACGGCAAATTGCACGCTTGCAAAACCGCAGGTAGAACGCTTGCAATATTTAGAAAAATGCAGTCATGGTCGGGAATGTCGAATTCATCGTAGTAAACCGACATAGTTTTGTTCGGGCGGCCCTGCACGAGTACCTCCGCAAGCCTCGCGGGACCAAAATGATCCGTTTTCCTCCGTCCCCAAGGGATCAGCCGGAACCGCTCGCCACGAAATCGGCCCATCTACTACGTTTGATTCGATACCCCTGACCATACCTTCGTTTTGAACAAAACCACAGGCGTTCTACCTGCGGTTTTGTTTTCGCGTTTTTTGGCATGGTTAGGGGTAAGGGACTAAATGTAGTAGATGGGCCGGTTTCGTGGCGAATCCTTCTCGCCTACGCACAAAAGCGCCGCCACGGAGGAGGGAGATACCTCCGCGGCGTGCCTAGCGCTTACGGATACCCCAGACCAGGGCTCCGACGCCGGCCATGGCGATGACGAATGCCATGAGCAGTGCAGCGGCCTGCTGGTCACCCGTGGTGGGCAGGAAACCCTTGACCGTCTTGACGATGTTCGTCACGGTCTTGGGTGTGCCGGGATCGGGCGTCGGCACGGGCGTCTCGGGCTTCTTGTACGTGTTGTTGAACACGATACCCTCGACGCTCTTATCGCCCTTGGCAAAGGCGACATTCGCCTTGAGGTTGCCCTCGCCGTCGTCGACCACGTTGACGGTCGCGGTAAAGACGGACTTGTCGTAGGTTATACCGGCCTCGTCGCCCTTGACCTCGCTGATGGTGTAGACGTACGTACCGGGCTCGCTGTACTCGAACTTGTCGAAGTTGATCTTACCGTCGGCATCGTTGGTGACGGCGGACTCGATGCCCTCGCCAACGAGCTTAAAGCTGAACTCGTCCTTCTTGAGCTCGCGTCCCTCGAGCACCTTGATGGCGCCGATGGAGACCTGCGTGGGCATGGCGTGATACTTGTTGGTAAAGCCAGCCGACTCGGTGGTTCCCTCGAGCTTGTGCGTCGCGGTCAGCGTGCCGTCGCCGTTGTCGGAAACGGTGGTCACGACGGTGTAGGTCGTGCCGTCATAGGTGACGCCCTTGTACAGGCCGAGCGCGTTGGGGCAAGCCTCGCGCAGCGTGTACGTGTGCGTGCCGGGCGCCTCGTAGCGGATCGGGCTCAGTGTCACAGTGCCGTTGGCGTCGTTGGCGCCGCTTGCGACAACCACGTCGTCCTCGAGCAGATCAAACGTGAACTCGCCAGCTGCAAGGTCGCGTCCGGTCAGACGCTTGACCGTCTTGACCTGATCGGTCACGGAAGAATCGGTAGGCGCCACGCTGTAGGTGTTGGTGAACGTGAAGGCAGCACCGTCGTCGCCTTCGCGCTTGACGCTCAGATGTCCGGTGCCGTCGTCAGTCACGGTATAGGAAACCTTGCGCGTGGCGTTGGCATCGTTAGTCACGCCAGGGGCGCTGCCGGTCTCGGTTACCGTGTACGTAAAAGTGTGCGAGCGCGGAGCGGTGGGGGCCGCAGGCTCGGGCTCGTCGGCGTTGGCGTCAGCGTCGGCCTCTTCAGCTTCGGTCTCGTCAGCCTCGTCGGCCTCGGCCTCGTCAGCTTCGTCCGCCTCGGCCTTATCGGTCGCATCGTCCGCCACGCCCAGGGCGCGGTTGAGGTCCTCGAGCGTAAAGTGGATCTTGCCAAAGTCCACGTTGCCGGCCGCGTCGTTGGTTGCGGTCGTGCGCTCGGGCATCGGGGCACCAGCCTCGTCGGCGGTCACGGTAAAGGTGAACTTACCCGTGATGTCGGCCGGGGCCAGGCCCTCGGCAACCTGGAGCTTCTTAGTACCGGTGAGCGCGGCATCGACGGCCTCGGCGCCGTAGACGTTCTCGAACAAGGGCTCGACGCCGCCGTAGTCGACCGTTGCCGTCAGGGTACCGTCACCGTTGTCGACGACGATAACCTTAAAGCCAAAGCTCCACGTTGTAGCGGAAACGCCATTTGGCAGCCCGAATAAATCTTCGTAGGCCGTGTAGTTAATGGTCCAGGCAAGCTTGCCGTCCTTATCGGTACGATGGGCAAGCCCAGCAGACTCAAGATCGGCAAGCATCTTGGTGTCGTAGTGCAGAGCATCAAAGCTCACGTGCCCGCCGATATTGGGCTTGAGATTTTCATAACCCACAAGCTCACCCTGATAGGCGATACCGAACCAGAACTCGCCGTCGACCATCGGGCGACCGGTCAGGGTCTTGGCGGCAACGACCTGAGCAGCGGTGCCACCAGGCGTGTTGGTCGTAGCGCTATAACTGTTGACGAACGGAACCACGGCGCTCTCGACCGCAGCCGCGCCGGTCTTGTACTCGGTCACCAGCGTGCCCTCGGAACCGCCGGAGACGGTCGTCGTGGCGGTGAGCGTACCGGCGGTGTCGTCGGCGATGGCGATCGTCACGGTGCGGACAGCGTCGTCGTAGGTGTAACCCGGCTGGCCGTCGTTCTTCTCGGCCACGGTGTACGTAAAGGTCTTGCCGGCATCAGCCTGCGTAAATTTGGCCTCATGGCCCGCCAGGATGTCAATCTGACCGACCGTTCCCTCTATCGTTGCAGGGGACTCGAAGTTGTTGGCCCCGGGAAGCAGGCCAAGTGCGCGAGCCGAATCATCGTCGGCGGGCGTCACGGTAAAGGTGAACTGCCCCTCGGTCATGGGACGTCCGTAGAGGGTCTTGCTGAGCTTGAGGCCGCCGGCCGCGGCGTAATCGAGCTCAGTGCGGTACGTGTTGGTAAAGCGTCCGTTTTCCTTCTTGGTGACGTTTGCGGTCAGGTTGCCATCGCTGTCCTCGGTCACGGTCACTTCGGCGGTTGCGACATGCGCGTCATACGTCATACCGACCGTGCTGCCCGCGTTCTCGCGAATCTCGTACTTATAGGTTCCGGCGGCAGCGTAGTGAATCTTGCCGAACTTGATGGCGGCGATGCCGTCCTTCGCGTCCTTCTTGCTCACGGTTACGGTTGCGGGATCGGGCAGCGGGGCGCCTTCGGGGGCGGTGATGGTAAAGCTAAACTCGTCCCCATCCGTCCAGTCGCGGCCGCTGATGACCTTGCTCAGGTCAAAGTCGAGCTCTGCATCGAGCGGGGTTACGCTGTAGGTGTTCTTGAACTCGGCGGGCTCGGTACCTTTCAGGACATGCTCGGCCTTGAGGGTGCCGTCGCCGTTGTCCGTGATGGTGGTCTCGATGGTGTACTTGGCGTCGCTGTAGGTGACGCCCTTGCTGGTGGTTCCGCCCTTGGCCTCGCGCAGCGTGTAGGTGTGCTTACCAAGCTTGTCGTAGGCGATCTTGTCCATGGCGATCGTGCCGTCGGCAGCGTTGGTGCCCTTGGCGACAACCTCGTCGCCCTCGACCAGCTCAAAAGAGAACTCGCCGGCAGCAAGCTCACGCCCGGTCAGGACCTTGTTCGCGGTGATCTGGTCGGTGACGCTCGTCTCGACAGGCGTCACGTTATAGGTATTGGTGAACGTAAATGCCACATCGCCGTCCGGCTTGCAGGATACGCTCAGATTGCCCTTGCCGTCATCGGTCACGGTGAAGGAAACCTCGCGCGACAGCTTGGCGTCGTTGGTCACGCCAGTGGCCTCGCCGGACTCGGTCACGGTATAGGTAAAGGTGTGCTCGCGCTTCTCGGGCTTCTCGCCCAGAGCCTTGTTAAGGTCGTCGAGCGTAAAGGTAATCTTGCCAAAGTCGACCTTGCCCTTGGCATCATTGGTCACGCTCGCATTCGCGGGCATGGGTGCGCCCTCTTCACCGGTCACGGTAAAGGTGAACTTGCCGGCAATGTCAGCCGGGGTCAAGCCGTCGGCGACCTGCAGGTTCTTGATGCCCGCAAGCGATGCCTCGGCAGCATTCGTGGTGTAGGCGTTCTTGAACTCGATACTCTTGACGTCCTCGGCGCCCTTCAGCTCGTGCGTGGCCACCAGCTGGCCCTTGCCGTTATCGCTGATGGTCGTCACGATGGTGTAGAACGCGTCATCGTAGTCAATACCGCCGGCGTTGCCCTTAACCTCATGCAGCATGTAGGTGTGCCGGCCGATCTCGGTGTACTTGATGGCACTGAACGTCACCTTGCCGTCGGCGCCGTTTGTAACAGTCTCGACAGGCTTAACTTCCTTGTCCGCGATCTCGAGCAGCTCAAAACTGAACTCGCCTTCCGCCAAGTCGCGCCCGGTCAGGGACTTGGCCGCGATAATCTGGTCGGTAACGCTGGACTCAACAGGATCCGCAGCGTAGACGTTCTTGAACTCGGTCTCACCCGAGGTCACCTTCACGTCAGCGCTCAGTTCGCCCTTCTTATTGGGCTTCACCGTCACGGTGATCTCCGCGACGTTACCGCTGTAGGCGATGCCGTCAATCGTGGTCCCGGCGTGCTTTTCACTGACCTTGTAGACGTACGTGCCAGGTTCGGTGTATTCGATCGTACCGAAGTCGATGGCAGCCTTGCCCTGGGCGTCCAGGTCGGCCTTGCGCACGATCGCAGTCGTAGTCGTAGGCATCGGGGCGCCGTTCTCGGACGTCAGGCCAAACTCAAACGCGTCAGCATTCGTCCGGTCGCGACCCTCGAGCACCTTGGTTAGACCAAAGCTGGCCTTGGTGTTCACCATTGCCGGCGTCATGTCATACGCAAAGCTGATCTTGCCGTTGTTGCCCAGGTAGGAGTTGACATGCGTCGCGGTCGCCTTGGCGGATATGTTGTTCCACTTGGGATTGAGTACGTCGGTCGCGGTGCCGGTGTTGTTGTCGCCCACGCTCTTCTTGGTGGTGTGGAGCTCGTCGATAAAGGCCAGGCGCGCGGTTCCCACGCTAAACGAAAGGTTGCCGTCCTTGTCGGCAACAACAGCGCCGTCAAACTTCGCAGCGTCGCCGCCGGTAAACTCGATGACGGCGGTGGCGGGCTTGGCCTCGCCGTTTTCGCCCTGCTCCTCAAACTCATCCTTGTAGTAATAGGTGCCGGTATCTGCCAGCGAATTCTTTGCAGGCTGTGTGCAGCCCTTGTCCGTGAAAATGGGAGTCTGCTTCTGGAAGTAGTAGTAGCGGTTGGTGTCGGCCGGCTCAAAGGTCGCAACCGTATCACCCAACGCACCACCGTTCCACTTGTTCGCGTAGAAATTCACGGTCTTGGTGCCGTCAACGACAGTCGTATTACGCTCGATGTAGTCCTTGAGCCCCGCTACCTTCTCGGGCGTAAACAGGTTGTCAAGCGCGTCCTTCTTCACGCTCGAGGCATACTTCACCTGAATGGGCTTAACGTTGTTGACCGAAAGCTTGCCGTCTACGGTCTTAAAGTGACTCAGCGGAATCAGCGACGCAGGAATATTAACCGTTACGATATCGCCCTTCTGGGGATTGTCATCGCCGGCACGCTGCACGGTGATGAGCAGGTCTTTTGCCTTGCCGGCGAACTCGTATGTGTCGGTATTGGCTTCTTTGTTGACCGTCTTGCTCGGCTTGGTGAACGACGTGCCGTTGATGACGACTTCGGTAAATCCATCAACCTGCATGAAGTCGCCTAGCTCATCGGTAAACGTGATGTAGCCGGACTTGGTCTCGTCGTATCCCTTATGGATTTCGGTCGGATAAGGCGGCTCCGATGTGATGGCCTGTGAGATGTCGTCGAATACCTTCTTGAGTTCTTCTGCATTGGTCGCCGACTTGTAGTAGTCGGAGTTTTCCGCGCGTGTGCCATGAGTATCCCATGCCGTGGCATTGGGGTAGTTGCTTGAAACAGCCTGCATGAACTTGTTCTCTTTTTGGCTTTTTCCCGAATCCTGGATACCAGCACTGGGGTTCGCGCCATCAAAGATGCCGATAGTATAAACGGTGGCCTTGCCGTCCTTCATATTCTTAGCAGCTGTCACGGCAGCGTTGGCGACACCCGCATCGAATTTATTTTGCTTTGTTGGCGTACCGTCGGTAAAGAACACAATAATCTTCTTGGCGTCTTTGCGGCCAGAAGTGATAGTGATTCCCTCGGCCAGCTCTAGGCCATAGTCGGCGCGCGTGGCGCCGGCAGGCTGAATTTGATTAATTGTATTCTTCTTGAGATCATCCGCATTGCTGCCGGAACAGTAGGTCAATTCTTTCATAACCTGGGTGTAATTGTAGGAGTACCCTCCGTCGTGATACATATTGTTGCCGATATCGTTGGACTTCTTGCCCGCAAACTTAACAATGGCAACCCTATGCTGCCTATTGACGCCCTCGATGCCCTCGTTTTGCTTGGCAATGGTATCGATAAAGCTATTCGCAGCGTTCTTCAACGCATCGATACGCTTAGGTGAGTATCCACCGCCCATATGATCATCCATCGAGCCAGAGGCGTCCAGCACCATCACGATGTCGAGTGGCGTGGTGACTGTCACGGTTGAATTAGACGTCGAGGACATCGCCGAAAGCGTGGTCAAAAAGTCCGACTCTTCGTTTTCCCCGGTTGCCTTGACCGTCTTATCGGTCCAGATTCGGCCGACGTTTTGGGTCGTTACCTTATTGCCGCCGTGGCCTGCCGCCCAAATTTCCCAGCGTCCGCTGGTATCGGGGTCGACGACCTTTCCGGTCATTATCGGTCCGTCCATTCCTGTGCTGGACCTGGCGTTGGCCTCGGGCAGCATGGCGAATGCTGCGGCTGGCAACACCAGCACTACGGCCAGTATCACCGCCAAGAGACCCCTCGTGTACTTACCCATCGTGTCTCCCTTCTCGCGGTCTCAGACCTTGCATCAGCCTAAAGTTACGAAATGAGACACAATTAAGGCAGGTGACACACGTTCCAGATTTGATTTTGGGCGTGAGACAAATGTCTCACCAAAGTTGAGACACGAGAGTTTTCGCAGGAAAACGGGTGCGACTCGGAGCCATCAAGCAAAAATGATACGTTTTCCTCCGTCCCCGGGGGATTAGTTGGTAACGTTCGCCACGAAACCGGCCCATCTACTACGTTTAACCCGATACCCCTGACCATAACCGCGTTTTACGAAAAACCGCAAGCGTTCTACCTGCGGCTTTCTTTTCGCGTTTTTCGCCGTGGTTGAGGGCAGCCACCCAAACGTAGTAGATAGGCCCATTTCATGGCGAACGGGTCACGCGGATATCCTCGCAAGGCCAAAATGATCCGTTTCCCTCTGTCCACGGGAAACCAAGGGCTGTTATGGATATGGTTCCATTTCAAAACTATGCCGGATTACGGGGCTAAAGTCGGGACCCTCATCCATACAACCTTTTTTGAAAAACGGCAAGCAATCTACCTGCGGTTTTATTTTGGGATTTTTCGCATGGTCGGAGGTTCGATATCCAGCCCCGTAATCCGGCATAGTTTTGTTCGCGACGGCACAACCGCGCGTTCAAGCGCGGGGCCGGTGGGGTATTTTTGCCCCACCGGCCCCTATTCCAGCTCTAGCCCCGCGTTACTCCGGCTTGGTTTCTACTGTGGGAGTCTTGTCCGCTGCGACCGGAGTGCGGGCGGCGTCCATAGTCAGGCAGTGCTTGGGACAGCTTTCGATGCACTCGCCGCACACCACGCAAGCGTACGGATCGATCGACCAGGTACCGCCCTTGCGATCGACCGCGAGCGCGCCCGCCGGGCAGCGGCGCGCGCACATGCCGCAGCAGATGCACACGTCCATGTCGTTGACGATATGCCCGCGCAAGCGCTCGGGTGCCGTCAGCTTCTCCTGCGGATAGCGCACCGTGACCGGCTGCTTGACCATAGAACCTAAGGCCGTCTTGGCAAATGTCAGTAAACTCATGCCGCGCCTACCTTTCCGTGCAGCTAATGCAGGGGTCGATAGTCAGGATAATCATGGGCACGTTGGCAAGGAGCACGCCCTGCAGCGCATGTGTCAGACCCGCCAGGTTCTGCGACGTCGGCGTGCGCACGCGGAAGCGGTCCAGGTTCTTGGTGCCGTTACCGCGCACATAGTAATACGCCTCGCCGCGCGGCTGCTCAATCACAACCTCGCCGCGTGCGCCGTCGGCCGGTGTAAGCTTGGTGCGCCCGCCTATCCCGTCGTGCGGAATCTTGCCCACAAGCTCCTTAATGATGTCCATGGCCTGCGTGACCTCGGCACAGCGCACCTGGCAGCGGGCATAGCAGTCGCCGTCGGTAGCAACGATGGGCTCAAACGCGGCCAAGTCCGCATAGGCGCCGTCACCGAACATGCGCACGTCGTAATCCACGCCCGAGGCGCGCCCAAACGGACCGACCATCGAAAGCTCCAGCGCGTCTTTCTTGCTAATCACGCCCACGCCATGCAGGCGCTCGCCGCAGCTGTTGTCGTCCAAAAACGTATGCACCAGGGCCTCGTAGTCAGGACGCATGGCATCGAGCGTCTGGACAATGCCCGCCAGCTCGGAGTCCTCGATATCGTGCTTAAGGCCGCCGATCTCGTTAATCGACAGAATCACGCGCCCGCCGCAAGTGCTCTCAAAAATCTTGAGTATCTGCTCGCGCAGGGTCCATGACCGATAGAACAGCGCCTCGAAGCCAAAGGCGTCGGCGAGCAGGCCCAGCCACAGCAGATGCGAGTGAATGCGCGAAAGCTCATGCAGAATGGTGCGGATATACTGCACGCGGCCAGGCACCTCGATGCCGAGCATGCGCTCGCAGGCGCTGGCATAGCCGCAGCTATGGCCCACGGCGCAGATGCCGCAGATGCGCTCGGCAATGTAGCCAAACTGATGCATATCGCGCTTTTCGGTGAGCTTCTCGAGTCCGCGGTGCACAAAGCCGATCTGCGGAATTGCCTCGATGACGCGGTCGTCCTCGATCACCAGGTCCAGATGAAGCGGCTCGGGCAGCACCGGGTGTTGCGGGCCAAACGGAATAACGGAGCGATGTGCCATGGACCTTACGCCTCCTTTTTCTGCTTGTCGCGGGCGACCTTGGCGGCAAACGCCGCGCGGACCTTGGCCGCTTTCTCGGGATCCATGGCGGCGAGCTTTGCCTCCATCTCGGCAGCCTTGAGCGCGGCCTTCGCAGCAGTTTCATCGTGCTGGGCATCGGAGCCGGCAGCCGCAGCGGGCTGAGCAGCGGCGCCCGCGGCGTCGCCGGCGCTCGCAGCACCCTCCCCTGCAGCAGCCGCAGCCGCGGCGGCCTTTTCGGCCGCGGCTTTGCGCGCCTTGGCCTCGGCGGCGGCACGGACCTTCATGGCCTTCTCGCGTGCGGCCTTCACCTCGGGCGTGATAACGCTCATGGGTTCGGCAGTCGAGACCTGGTAGAAAAAGCCCTTAAAGTCGATCTGCATGTCGGTGATGGCAAGCCCAAACAGGTCGTGCGCTTCGTTCTCAAACGGAAATACCGCCGGATAGTACGAGCTGATGGACGGAATCTCCTGATACTGATCAATTCCCTCAACCACCAGGTTCTCAATCGCATAGCTGCCGTCCTGCGCAATATTCTCCTGAGCAGCGCGGACGTTGATAAACGTATAGACCAGGCGATACGTGCCGTCGTCGACGTTGCGCTCGGCGTGCATTTGCACAAAGCGCGCGCCGACGCCCTTGAGCGCCTGGACATGCGACAGGAGCTCGTCGATCCCAACGGTGGTATAGATAGACTTTTGCATTACTCGGCCTCCTTTGCAGCGGCGGGCGTCCCAGCAGGTGCGTCGCCGGCGACGGGCGCGGCAGGCTT
>OIAK01001037.1_pt1 | contig 10346 bp, 7 predicted proteins | sample 1580741 | NCBI WGS metagenome assembly OIAK01 (sample SAMEA3882521, study PRJEB24775) | human gut metagenome | biome: human-associated habitat; feature: intestine environment; material: feces | place: Netherlands | collected 2009/2010
CTACTACAAGGATCGCGCCATCCGCGTGGAGTTCTTCGGCGACGAGATCGACCGCATCACCGAGTTCCACCCCGTCACCGGCGCTGCCATGAAGACCCTGAACCACGTGGCCATCTATCCCGCCAGCCACTACGTGACCCCCAAGGACAAGATGGACGCCGCCATGGCCCAGATCAAAAAGGAGCTGGCGGAGCGGCTGCAATTCTTCGAGGAAAACAACATGCTGGTGGAGGCCCAGCGTCTGCGCCAGCGGACGGAATACGACATGGAGATGATGACCGAGCTAGGCTACTGCTCCGGCATCGAGAACTACTCCCGCATCATCTCCCAGCGGCCCGCCGGGTCGCCGCCCATGACGCTGCTGGACTTCTTCCCCGACGACTTCCTGCTGTTCGTGGACGAGAGCCACGTAACGCTGCCCCAGGTACGTGCCATGTACAACGGCGACCGTGCCCGCAAGGAGAGTCTGGTGCGCTACGGCTTCCGCCTGCCCTGCGCTTTCGATAACCGCCCTCTGAAATTCGAGGAGTTCGAGGAGCGCTTCCATCAGGCCATCTACGTCTCCGCCACCCCCGGCGAGTACGAGCGGCAGCACGCCGACCAGGTGGTGGAGCAGGTGATCCGCCCCACAGGACTGTTAGACCCCCGTATCGAGCTGCGGCCCGTGGTAGGCCAGATCGACGACCTGTCCGCCGAGATCCGCGCCCGTGCGGAGCGGAACGAGCGTGTGCTGGTGACCACCCTCACCAAGCGGATGGCGGAGGATTTGACCGCCCACTTCCGTCAAAACGGCATCCGGGTGCGGTACATGCACTCCGACGTAGCGGCGCTGGAGCGGATGGAGATCATCCGCGACCTGCGACTGGGCGAGTTCGATGTGCTGGTGGGCATCAACCTGCTGCGTGAGGGCCTCGATCTGCCGGAGGTCAGTCTGGTAGCCATACTGGACGCGGACAAGGAGGGCTTTCTCCGCAGCGAGACCAGCCTGATCCAGACCATTGGCCGCGCCGCCCGCAACGCCGAGGGTCTGGTGATCCTCTACGCCGACACGGTGACACCCTCCATGCGCACCGCCATGGACGAGACGGAGCGCCGCCGGAAATTACAGGACGACTTCAACAAGGCTCACGGCATCACGCCCCGCACCATCCGCAAGAGCGTGCGGGAGATGGTGGAGATCAGCCACAGTGCCGAGGAGGCGTCCCAGCTCTCCAAGAAGAATCTCAGCGACCGGGAGCGGGCCGAGACCATCGCCCGTCTGGAAAAGGAAATGAAGGCCGCCAGCAAAATGCTGGAATTCGAGTACGCCGCGCTGCTGCGCGACCAGATCATCCAACTGCGAGGCGGCAAATGATGCCCGGCCCGGAAGAATTCCGCCGGGACATCCGGGCGGCCAAGCGCTTCGGACTGGCGCAGGGGCTGCTGCTTCTGCCGTCCCTGTTCAGTCTTATTCTGGCTATCGCCTTTGCCGTGGACGGCAGCTGGCGGGAAACCGCCATGGCAGTCGGTGTCTGTGTGCTTCTTGCCGGTGTGCTGGTCTGCCTTGAATGCAAGGAAAAACGTTTGCGCCGGGAGTCGACCCAATACTACACCTTCCCCCTTCCTCGGGCTTTCGACTACGAGACAGTCTGCACCGCCATAGAGACCGCGTCGGGCGTTCAATGGACGTACCTCTGCGATGAGACCGCCCGGATCTGCCGGATCGAGGGCGTGTTTTCGTGGCGGGTGGCGCTGCTGCATCAGCCGGAGTTCTCCGCGCCCGCCTGCAAGGCCCAGCGTGACCGGGCCAACCGGGCCGTCAACCGCGCCCATCCGTCAAAGCAGGAGGGCCTGCAGTGGGAGATCGCGTCCAGAGCCCGTATCAACCTTGTGGTGTGCGACGCCGTGAACGATGCGCTTTCCCGCTATATCGGTGCCCACGCTCAGCGCATGCTGTCGCGCAATGAGTGCATCATCAACATGGCGGTGGTGGGCGATCGCCTGCTGCTGCCGCCTGTCCGCGGCGCGGACGTGGATTTTCCTTCGCTGAACCGCTGTTCCCGCAGCGCCGATCTCATCTGGTCGCTGCTGTGCCAAGATTCACCTGAAACGAGAAACGAACCATGAAAAAGACCATCTCCTATCTGTACGTCATTCTGGGCGCGGCCTGCTGGGGCTTCATCGGCCTGTTTAACCGTATGCTGGGCGAGGCGGGCGTGTCCGTCTGGAACCGCGTGTTCATCCGCAACTTCATCAGCCTTGTGCTGCTGACGGTGGTGTTCGCCCTGTTCCACCGGCAGGTGTTCCGTATCAGGCTGAAGCATCTGCCCATCTTTCTGGCAGCGGGCCTGATCAGCGTGCTATGTCTGGCCATCACCTACTTCAACTGCCAGATGCACTGCTCCCTGGCGGTGGCGGGTATCCTGCTGTATCTGGCCCCATCCTTCGTGGTGCTGATGAGCGCCTTGCTGTGGAAGGCGCCCCTGACAAAGCGGAAGCTTCTGGCGCTGGCGCTGTCCTTCGCGGGCTGTGCGCTGGTCAGCGGCATCGTGGGCGGCGACACCTCCGTGTCCGCCGTAGGCCTGCTGCTGGGCGTAGGCGCGGGCTTCTGCTACGCCACCTATACCATCTTCGCCCACTATGGCCTTGCCCATTACGACAGCTACACCATGATCTACTGGACGTTCCTGGTGGCGGGCATCGGCTCGCTGTTTTTCCTGAATCCCACGGAGCTGGCCGCCGCCATGCCCGACAGCCGCCTGTGGTTGGGTACGGCGGGTCTGGTGGTCATCGCCACGGTGCTGCCCTACATCTTCTACACCAAGGGCCTTGAAGGCGTGGAGAGCGGTAAGGCCTCCATCATCGCCAACGTAGAGCCGGTGGTGGCGGCGCTGACTGGCGTGGTGTTCTTCCACGAAACACTCAGTATCTGGACACTGCTGGGCGTTGCCTGCGTGCTGGGCGGCGTGATCCTGCTGGCAAAAGGAGACGACACATGCAAAGAATCCCATTCCTCAACGGCTTCCACCTGAAGCTCATTGCCATCTGCACCATGTTCATCGACCATCTGGGCTACACGCTGTTTCCCGGCGACCTGTGGCTGCGGTGCGTGGGACGGGTGGCCTTCCCCATCTTCTGCTTTCTGATCGCCGAGGGCTGCGTGTACACCCACGACCGGAGGAAGTATGCCCTGCGGCTGCTGGCGTTCGCCCTGCTGTCGGAGATCCCCTTCAACCTGATGAACAGCGGCGCGGTGTGGGACCGCTATCACCAGAACGTCCTGTGGACGCTGCTGACAGGAGCATTGGTGTGCTGGCTGATAGACTGGGCGCTGAAAAACCGTAGGGCGTTGGCCTTTGTGCTGACGGCCTTGGTCATGGCAGCCGCCTTCTACCTGCTGGAGCGTCTCAACACCGACTACGGCGGCTGGGGCATGCTGCTGGTGGTCATGTTCTACGGTGTCCACCGTGCTCCCGGCGGAGCAGTCAGCAAGATGATCGCCCAGCTTTTCGGACTGACGTTTTTTAGTCTGGCCGCTATGGGCGGCTATGTGTCCATCGAGCTGTGGTCGCTGGTGGCACTGGTGCCCATCTGGCTGTATAACGGCCAGCGGGGCTTTTCCCCCAAGGCGGTGCAGTACGGCTTTTACGCCTTTTACCCCGTCCATATTCTCGTTTTGTCCCTGATCGCGATGTATCGATATTAACAATAACAAGGAGGCTGTCCCTATGGCAAAGAACAAGGAAGAAAAAACCAACGTCATGCGGACGCTGGAACAGAAGAAGATCCCCTATACCGCCTTTTCCTACGACCCCGACGGGCCCATTGACGGTGTGTCGGTGGCGGCGGAGACCGGGCTGGACGCCGCGAGCGTGTTCAAAACGCTGGTGACAAAGGGCGCCAGCGGGGCATACTATGTATTCGATATTCCCGTGGCGGAAAATCTGGATTTGAAGAAGGCTGCCAAGGCGGTGGGGGAGAAGTCCATCGCCATGCTGCCCCAGAAGGAGCTGCTGCCCCTGACAGGCTATGTCCACGGCGGCTGCTCCCCCGTGGGCATGAAGAAGCAGTTCCCCACCGTGTTTCACGAGACGGTGAACGATCTGGAGCTGGTGGCTGTTTCCGCCGGAAAGATCGGCCATCAGGTGCAGGTGAAGCCCGCCGACCTGCTGAATCTCCTCCGGGCGAAAACAGCGGATGTGATCGTATAGGAGAGTTTCGCGCTGCCGAGCAACGGAGAGTTTCGTGGCTCCGGCCACGAGGTACTTTTGCCGCTATTGGCAAAAGTAGGTCGCGCCGGAGCGCGAAATATTTCAAACACATATTGACATTAAAAAACGATTTTACTACACTTATCTGCAACAAATTGATGCAGAATCGAGGAATACCATGCAAAAGGAAATTTTCATCAAAGGCGCGCGGGAGAATAACCTGAAGAACATCGACGTGACCATCCCCCGCGATAAGCTGGTGGTGCTGACGGGCCTGTCCGGCAGCGGCAAAAGCTCTCTGGCCTTCGACACCATTTATGCTGAGGGCCAGCGCCGGTATGTGGAGAGCCTGTCCTCCTACGCCCGGATGTTTCTGGGCCAGATGGACAAGCCCGACGTGGACTATATCGACGGCCTGTCTCCCGCCATTTCCATCGACCAGAAAACCACCAGCAAGAACCCCCGCTCCACCGTGGGCACGGTGACGGAGATCTATGACTACCTGCGGCTTCTGTGGGCGCGGGTCGGCGTGCCACACTGTCCCAAGTGCGGCAAGGAGATCCGCCAGCAGACCATCGATCAGATCATCGACCAGATCTTGGCGCTGCCGGAGGGCACCCGTATTCAGGTAATGTCCCCGGTGGTCCGTGGCCGCAAGGGCGAGCACACCAGGGTGCTGGAGGACGCCCGGCGCTCCGGCTATGTCCGCGCCCGCATCGACGGCGAAATGCACGAGCTGGATGAAGAGATCAAGCTGGTCAAGAACAACAAGCATCAGATCGACATTGTGGTGGATCGCCTGATCGTCCGCCCCGACATCGCCACCCGCCTGACCGACAGCGTGGAGACCGCCTCCAACCTGTCCGGCGGCCTTGTGACGGTGAATCTGCTGCGGGAGGGGCAGGATCTCAGCTTCTCCCAGAACTACGCCTGCGAGGACTGCGGCGCGTCCATTGAGGAGCTGGCGCCCCGCCTGTTCTCCTTCAACAGTCCTTTCGGCGCATGCCCCACCTGCACCGGCCTTGGCATGCAGCTGAAGGTGGACCCCACGCTGGTGATCCCTGACGAGAGCAAGTCCATTCTGGACGGCGCGGTGGTGGCCACCGGCTGGAACTCCATCCGCTCCGACGGCATCTCCCGCATGTACTTCGATGCCCTCAGCAAACGCTACAATTTCTCCCTCCGCACCCCCTACGCCCAGCTGTCCCGCGAGGTGAAGGATATCATCCTCTACGGCACCAAGGGCGAAAAGCTGACGCTGGAATACGACCAGCCCCGGGGCAAGGGAACGCTGCATCAGGCCTTTGAGGGCATCGCCAACAATCTGGAGCGCCGGTATGTGGAGACCCAGTCCGACGCCAACAAGAAGGAGATCGAATCCTTCATGACCGCCTGCCCTTGTCCCACCTGTCAGGGCAGGCGGCTGCGGCCGGAGGCGCTGGCCGTCACTGTGGGCGGCCTGTCCATCCACGACGCCACCGCCATGCCGGTGGACGACGAGATCGCGTTTTTTGACAGCCTGACCCTGACGGGCAATCAGCAGATGATCGCCGCCCAGATTCTGAAGGAGATCGGCTCCCGGCTGCGGTTTTTGCAGTCGGTGGGACTCAGCTACCTGACCCTCAGCCGCTCCTCCGGTACCCTGTCCGGCGGCGAGAGCCAGCGTATCCGTCTGGCTACCCAGATCGGCAGCAGCCTCATGGGCGTGCTGTATATTCTGGACGAGCCCTCCATCGGCCTGCACCAGCGGGACAACGACAAGCTGCTGGATACCCTGCGGCGGCTCCGTGATCTGGGCAACACCCTCATCGTGGTGGAGCATGACGAGGACACCATGCGTGCCGCCGACTGGCTCATCGATATCGGCCCCGGCGCAGGCGCGCTGGGCGGGCAGGTGGTGTCCGCCGGAACGCCGCAGCAGGTGATGGCCGACCCCAACAGCCTGACGGGCCAGTATCTCAGCGGCAAGAAGCGTATTGAGGTGCCCGCCCACCGCCGCCCCGGCAACGGCAAATGGCTGACGGTGCGGGGCGCGAAAGAAAATAACCTGAAAAACATCGACGTGTCTGTGCCGCTGGGCACGCTGACCTGCGTCACCGGCGTGTCCGGCAGCGGCAAAAGCTCGCTGGTCAACGAGATCATCTTCAAGCGGCTGGGCGCTGACCTGAACCGCATGAAGGCCCACCCCGGCCGGCATGACGCCATCGAGGGCGAGGAGCATCTGGACAAGGTCATCAACATCGACCAGAGTCCCATCGGCCGCACGCCCCGCTCCAACCCCGCCACGTATACCAACCTGTTCAACGATATCCGCGACCTGTTCGCCTCGCTGCCGGACGCCAAGGCAAGGGGCTACGGCCCCGGCCGGTTCTCCTTCAACACCAAGGGCGGCCGGTGCGAGGCCTGCTGCGGCGACGGCGTGCTGAAAATCGAAATGCACTTCCTGGCGGACGTGTACGTCCCCTGCGAGGTGTGCCACGGCAAGCGCTACAACCGGGAGACGCTGGAGGTGCGCTACAAGGGCAAGTCCATTGCCGACGTGCTGGAAATGACAGTGGACGAAGCGCTGCCCTTCTTCTCCGCTCTGCCCAAGATCGCCGCCCGGCTGCAAACCCTACAGGACGTGGGTCTGGGCTACGTGAAGCTGGGCCAGTCCTCCACCACCCTGTCCGGCGGCGAGGCCCAGCGTGTCAAGCTGGCCACGGAGCTTTCCAAGCGCTCCACCGGCCGCACCATCTATATTCTGGACGAGCCCACCACCGGCCTGCACGCCGACGACGTGAAGAAGCTGCTGGCGGTTTTGCAGCGGCTGGTGGAAGCGGGCAACACCGTGCTGGTGATCGAGCACAATCTGGACGTGATCAAATGCGCCGACTATCTCATCGATCTGGGCCCGGAGGGCGGTATCGGCGGCGGCACGGTGGTGGCCACCGGAACGCCGGAGCAGGTGGCGGACACACCCGCCTCCTACACGGGCCAATATCTGAAAAAGCTGCTGGCGCGGTAAGTCACACCTCCGCACCTCCTCTGCATAGGATAGCTTGGGGGTGGGAGCGGCATGGAGCTTTTTCGGGACGGCGTGGCCGCGTTTCTGGAGGCCGTCGGCATCGCAGCGGTCTTATGGGTGCTTTTCGACTGGTTTATGTACCCCAAAAGGGCCGTTAATGTACCCGTTCAGGTGCCTTTATCCGGCGACGCAGAGGAGCTTGAGCCGCTTTTGCGGCGGCTGGCGGGATTAACCGTCGTCCTGCTGGACGAGGGACTTTCTGACGAGGGACGGCGCAAAGCGGAACAGGCCGCGCGGCGCGATCCCAACATTACACTGAAGAAACGGGGGGAGACCCATGGGGGAACGCAGTACCATTGAGGGCACTGTGGAAAACGTGGTGTTCCAGAACGAGGAAAACGGCTATACGGTGCTGAGCCTGCTGACCGATCAGGGCGAGGTGGTGACGGTGGTGGGCTGCATTCCCTTTGCCGCCGCCGGCGAAAGCATGACCGTCACCGGCGTGTGGGTCAACCACCCCACCTACGGCGTGCAGATGACCGCCGAGTTGGTGGAGCGCCGCATGCCGCAGGACGAGGAGGGCATCATCTGCTATCTGGCCTCCGGCGTACTGAAGGGCGTCGGCCCCGCCACCGCCACCCGATTGGTGGACAAGTTCGGCGCGGACACCCTGCGGATCATCGAGGAGGAGCCGGAAAAGCTGACCACCCTGAAGGGCATCACCTCCAAGAAGGCCATGGAGATCTCCGCCGCCTTCCGCAGCCTGACGGGTCTGCGGCGGGTGATGGAGTTTTTAAGCCGCTACGAACTGCCGGTAACGCTGGCCATGGGACTTCTGCGCGCCTATGGCGACGAGACGCTGGAAAAATTGAAGGACAACCCCTATCTCCTTACCGACGAGCGGTGCGGCGTGGACTTCTCCGCCGCCGACGAGATCGCGCTGGCCATGGGCTTTGACGGCGATTCGCCCTGCCGCACGGAGGCGGCGGTGCTGTATGAGCTGAACCACAACCTGTCCAACGGCCACGTGTTCCTGCCCCGGCCCAAGCTGCTGGCGGCCACCATGGAGCTGATCGGCGTGGACGGCGAGGCTGTGGAAAAGGCGCTGGACGACCTGTGCGAGCGGGGCGCGATCGTGTGCCGCCCCATCGCCAACGTGCAGGGCTGCTACCTGCGGCGGATGTACGAGGCGGAGGTCTACGTGGCCAAACGGCTGGCCGCAGCCTGCGGCGACGACTGGGACTGCGGCAAAAACGTGGACAGAATCATCGACGATATCCAGAAGCAGCAGGGCGTGGCCTACGCGCCGGAGCAGCGCCGCGCCGTGGCGCTGGCGGCAGAGCGAGGCATCCTGCTGCTGACCGGCGGCCCCGGCACCGGCAAGACCACCTCCGTCCGGGGCATCGTGACGCTGTTCGAGCGAATGGGGCTGGACGTGCTGCTGCTGGCCCCTACAGGCCGCGCCGCCCAGCGGATGAGCCAGCTGTGCGGCCGCGACGCTCAGACCGTGCACCGTGCGTTGGGCATGAGCTGGAACGAGCTGACCGGCGAGGTGACCTTCCGCAAAAACGAAAAGGAGCCGCTGGAGGCCGACGCCGTCATCGTGGACGAAATGAGCATGGTGGATCTGGAGCTGATGGCGTCGCTGCTGCGGGCCATGCGGCCCGGCTGCCGCCTGGTGATGGTGGGCGACCCGGATCAGCTGCCGTCAGTGGGGGCGGGCAATGTGCTGGGCGACCTGCTGCGCAGCGGCGTGATTCCCTCCGTGTCCCTGACAGAGATCTTCCGTCAGGCGGAAAAAAGCGCCATCATCCGCAACGCCCACGCGGTGAATACCGGCCGTCCGCCGGAGCTGAAAAACACCCAGAACGACTTTTTCTTCCTGTGCCGCCGTGCGCCCGACCGGCTGGTGCAGACGGTGGTGGAGCTGTGCCGGCAGCGGCTGCCCAACAACATGGGCATCCCGGCGGAGCAGATTCAGGTGCTGTCCCCCACCCGCAAGGGCGTGTGCGGCACGGTCAACCTGAACCGCGCCTTACAGGCGGCGCTGAACCCGCCTGCCGCCGGAAAGCGGCAGAAGCTGTGGGGCGACATGGTGTTCCGGGAGGGCGACCGGGTGATGCAGACCCGCAACAACTACGACGTGGTGTGGGAGAAGGATGACGGCGCCATGGGTGCCGGGATCTTCAACGGCGACGTGGGGGTCATTCAGGAGATCGACCCCTCCGGCGAGCTGATCACCATTCAATTTGACGACCGCACCTGCGTGTACACCGCCGATTTGCTGAACCAGCTGGACATGGCCTACGCCATGACGGTACATAAGGCCCAGGGCAGCGAATACCGCTGTGTGGTGCTGGTGTCGGCGGCGGTGGCCCCGGCGCTGATGGTGCGGGGCGTGCTGTACACCGCTATTACACGGGCACGTGAACTGCTGGTGCTGGTGGGCGACGACGTAGCGCCCGGCCAGATGGCGGCCAACGACAGGCAGCAGCGCCGCTACAGCGGCCTGCGGAGACGGCTGCGGGAGGAGGCAGCGAATCATGGGATGGAATGACGACCTGAACAAGATCAACAGCAGCTTGATGGATTTCTTCTTTCCCCGGAAATGTCCTTTCTGTGGAAAGACTACCGGCAAGCAGCTGCTGTGCGATACCTGCCGCGATACGCTGCCCCGGTGTGAGCGGGTGCGGTACGGGGCGGACTTTGGCCGCTGCGCCGCGTCGCTGTACTACGAGGGCGCTGTGCGTCAGGCTATTCTGGATTTCAAATTCAAGGGAAAGCTGGGGGCAATGGACTGCTTCGGCCGGATGATGGCCGAAACGGCGGCGGAGGTCTACAGCGGCGAATTTGACGCGGTGACATGGGTGCCGGTCAGCAAAAAGCGGTTGCGGAAGCGGGGGTTCGATCAGGCCCGGTTCCTGACCGGCAGCATGTGCGTGGACTGGCACGTGATGCCGCTGGAGACGCTGCGCAAGGTGCGGGACAACCCGCCCCAGTCCGGCATCGACGATCCGGCGGAGCGTCGGGCCAACGTGCTGGACGCCTACGAGGCGGTATCGCCGGAGCAGTTCGCCGGAAAGCGTTTGCTGCTGGTGGACGATATCTGCACCACCGGCGCTACACTGGGCGAGTGCGCCCGTGTCTTG
>OIAK01001039.1_pt1 | contig 10337 bp, 7 predicted proteins | sample 1580741 | NCBI WGS metagenome assembly OIAK01 (sample SAMEA3882521, study PRJEB24775) | human gut metagenome | biome: human-associated habitat; feature: intestine environment; material: feces | place: Netherlands | collected 2009/2010
AAAGCCCTGAATATTTCGCTTCAAGCTCTCCGCGTTCAATTATTTCAGCCCTGTTGTTTCTTAAACTCCATAAGATTCTTCCGGAAAAGTCATCCATGGTTTCGTTGGATATATTAAAAATCGGATGAAGCATATCTCCGTCCTCCACCGACAGCAATACAGGCGCATAAAATCTCCTTGCATAATAGTGCAAACCCTTCCAGCGGTTAAAATAATCTATGCTCGACCATGATATAACCGGATTTGAATCGTTTACCTGCCAATATGCCGAACCCATACAGCGACCTCTTGCACGCCTCATGTGCTCAACGCTGGAGCGTATGCAGTCAGCCTGTACAAGCTGAGATGAATAAATCAATCGCTCAAATGTATAAGGATATCTGGTCATCTGAGCTAAATAAAACATGATCTTTTCATTTCCCTCAACGCATTTCTGATGCGCTTCCATAACAGGCGACATTAAATCAAAATCACCCTTTTCGGCATCAGCAAATTTTTTTATTGTCTTTATTGACGGAACTGATTCAAAACCATATTCAGAACAGAAGCGGTAATAATATTGTCTGAATGCCTCAATCGGCTTGAAATTGTGCCAAACATCCCAATAATGCATGTCACCTGCATGATTTGACGAGGAGTTGTTAAAGCCCCCGCCCGATGACGGAGATGACGGCCAATAGAAAATTTCAGGAGAAAGCTCTTTTACAAGCTCGGGTATGATTTGTTCAAATTGAGTCAGATAATCTGCCTTAGATTGCGGATCTTCGGGAATACCCCAGCCCTCCCACATGGATTCAATTTCATTGTTTCCGCACCAAAGCCCTAAAGACGGGTGATTTCTCAGCCTTATAATATTATCCCTGACTTCTTCTGTTACAGTACTTCGGAATTCATCCGTCAGCAAAAATGTCGAACAAGCAAACATAAAATCCTGCCATACAATAATGCCGTTTTCATCACAGTAATCATAGAAATAATCGTCAGGATAATAACCACCGCCCCAGACTCTGATAAAATTGAAATTGGCTTTTTTGCATTGTTCAAGCAAAAATCTTGTGCGTTCTTCAGAACAACGTGTGACAATCTGATCCTCAGGAATATAATTTGCTCCCATAGCAAAAATCTTTTTGCCGTTAAGCTTGAAACAAAATTCCTCGCCCCACTCATCTTTATCCTGACTTATAGTCAAAGTGCGTAACCCTATCCTGTGAACAGCTTGATCAACAGTTACACCGTCTGTATTTTCAAGGTATACTATGCATTTATATAAAGGCTGACTGCCATATCCGTTAGCCCACCAAAGCTTAGGATCATCAATATCGCATTTGATTACACACTTACCATTTATTAATTCAGATTTCCTTTTAGCTTTAACTTCACCGTCAGGGGAAATCACTTCAAGTATAATATTGTGATTTTCTGAGTATTCAGCATTCACATCACAGCTTAGCTCTACCTTTCCTTCGCTGTGTTCTTGAGTGAAGTGTACATCTAAAATCCTGCCGACTGAAAAAGCAATCAGCTTTACATCACGCCAAATTCCCATATCCGGCAGCTTCGGGCCCCAATCCCAGCCAAACATACAATGAGCCTTTCTTATATGAGTATATCCCTCCATTGTCGTGTCAACACCCCACAGCGGACGCTCTGCATGCTTTTGGGCAATATATTTATTTGGAGATTTTATTTTTACGACAATATTGTTTTTGCCAAGTCTAACTGCACTTTTTACATCAAATTCCCATATTCTGTGCATGTTGTCAGCAGTGCCGACTAAAATATCGTTTACATATATCTCAGCTAAAGTATCAATTCCTTCAAATTTCAGTATTACTCTTGAACTTTGTAGGATCTCTTCACTTACTTCAAATTCCGTAGAAAAATCATAATCATCATCACAGATTTCCGTCGAAATATATTCGTTCTCACGATAATAAGGATCAGGAATTTTTCCATGTTCAATCAAAGTCTTATAAACCGAACACGGTACAGAACATTCTAAACTTTCGTTGTTGCCGGCTTTATTCATTTTCCAGCTGCTGTTAAGCAATAAAACCATAATTTTTGCTCCCTTCTCTTTCACTAAAGCATGTCAATTATACTGCGTTTCACCTCTTGAAGCTCATTCAAAAAAAGCTGATCCACACGGCTTAGCCGATAATTATTTTGATAAATCAACAGGTCACGATTAGTCTTTTTAACATCAGAGCATTTGCGCTGTACCAATCCATAACGCTCAAGAACTGCCTTCGGCAAAGGTGATACCCACATAAATGCGTCGTCCACAGAGCTTAATATATCAAACTGACTTCCTCTTTCATAAACAAAAATATGCTTTTTAGGGCTATGCATTTGAGTGTTTCTTTTTTGAAAAACTGACGAAATATTAGGAACAGTATTATCCCCATGAAGGACTTCTACATAATTTTCAAGCATATCAGACGTAATTATAGGTGTGCTTGCCAGCGGGTTTCTTTTGCTTATAAGAAGCACATAATCATATGTCCAGATTTCTGACGACTTAAGATTCTTTTCTTCCAGAATATTAGTAAAAAAGCTTTCATAATGAAGAGGGTATCTTATAATTCCCATATTATATTCACATTCTACTACTTCATTTATGGCGTCCATGGAATTGGTTTCTTTAAATTTGATTTCCATTCTGTCCGTCTTTTCGATTTTATTGAGAAGCTCAGTAAACGCATATGTAATATAGCTGGCCCTCGGCAGAAGAAGCTGAAAATTAACGTGGTCGTCAATATCTTCCTTATAAAGGTTTTCCATTTTATCCATCTGAACGATTATCGCCTTTGCATACTGTAAAAACTCTCTGCCCTTTTCAGTAGGAATAACTCCCTTCGGGGAGCGCTTAAAAATCGGTATTCCGACTTCTCTTTCCATTTCCTTAATAGCTTTTGATAAATTTGGCTGACCCATATAAAGCGCCGCAGCCGCTTTTGTGATTGAGCCTAATCTTTCGACTTCAATCATATATCTTAGATGAGTTAAGTTCAAAGAAAATTCCTCCCCTTTTAATTTTGATATGCCGGCAATTCATTATTACACATATATAATTATACATGACACGTAAATTAAAGTCAACCATTTCAATGCACATTTATGAATATCAGCCTTAAAACAATCATATTATATACCAACCGTTGTTCGGACATACATCGGACATCAGCGAAAGAGAGGAATGATATTTATATGATTAAGAAGAAGCTGCTTACAGCGCTTTGTTTCGGACTTGTCTGTACAGCCGTAGGGATATGCGGATATAACGCCGATAAAAGGCTTGTGCTCGAAACTGTTTCAACACAGATTTCAGAAACAGTACAAAAGCCGATAATAGTTCTTGATGCAGGTCACGGCGGAGCTGACGGAGGCTGTGTAAGCGTAAACAACAAATGTGAAAAGGATATAAATCTGAATATACTGCTGTCTTTAAGAGATATGCTCAACATAATGGGCTATGAAACTCAATGCACCCGTGAAAGCGACATATCAATTCACGACGAGGGAATTCAAGGGTTGGCAAAACAGAAAAAATCAGATATGGACAATCGGCTTGCAATTTTCAATAAATTTGACGGCGCCATTGCCATTTCAATTCATCAAAACCAGTTTACTGATGAAAAATACAGCGGCGCTCAGATGTTTTACAGTCCGAAAGTCACCGGCAGCGAACAGCTTGCGTCAATTATGCAGAAACAATTTGTTTCAAAGCTTCAGCCGGAAAACACCCGTGAAACAAAGCCTGTGGGCGATGAGCTTTTCTTACTTAACAATGCAAAATGTCCGGCTGTCATGATTGAATGCGGATTTTTATCCAATCATGAAGAAGCCGCAAAATTAGAGGATGAAAATTATCAGAAGCAAATTGCTTTCACCATATTCAGCGGAATTTCCGAATTCAAATCAACCAATACTTCTATACAATAACGAACAATACCCATGCTTCACTATAAGCAAGATATTTGATTCAAAAACGGAATTCCTACATCAATTCTGTAAACTTACCACAGCGGGGTCAAAACCTTAAATTTTCACAAACAGATATCGTAAATTGGCCCGTGCGGCCGAGTACCCCTTTCACTAATAGCCCCATTTGGACGTTTTTTGCACGCAAACGTGCAACTATGAACGAAATATGAAATCAAGTTTGTATCAATGCACAAAAAATGCACACTCATTTTAGTGAGTGTGCATAATTTTTTATATAACTTTCTTTTTTAGTTTAAATAGCATCTACTGCTAACTCTCCGTCACGCTGAGTAATTCCAAGACCTGTTATACTTCCCTCGCCCTTATCAATGAGAATCTCAGCAATTTTATCCTCAATTTCATTTCTGATAACATGGCGGATATCTCTTGCGCCAAGCTTTTTATTGAAAGCTTTATGGGCAATCAATTTTAATGCAGATTCATCATAGCTTAGCTTGATTCCCTTTTCAATCAGAGGCTCTTTCATTTCATTGAGCATAAGACCGGCAATTCCTGCATAATCATTTTCATTAAGCGGATTGAACACTACAATTTCATCTACTCTTCCCAGAAATTCAGGTCTGAGGAATTCTCTGAGAGCTTTCATTGCTTTTTCTGAAGAGATTTCAGCGTCTGTTTTATTAAATCCAACTCCTGTATCTTTATCGGTTGAACCCGCATTTGAAGTCATGACAATCACAGTATTTTCAAAGGAAACCGAACGTCCCTGAGAATCGTTGATTTTTCCCTCATCAAGTATTTGAAGGAGAATATTCATTACATCAGGGTGAGCTTTTTCAATTTCATCAAAAAGCACGACAGAATAAGGTCTTCTGCGGACTTTTTCGGTAAGCTGTCCTGCCTCATCGAAGCCTACATATCCCGGAGGTGAACCGATGAGCTTTGAAACAGAATGCTTTTCCATAAATTCCGACATATCTACTCTGATAAGGGGTTCAGTAGCATCAAACAGCTCTTCTCCCAAGGCTTTAACAAGCTCGGTCTTACCAACTCCGGTTGGTCCCACAAAAATAAATGATGCAGGTCTGCGGCGTTTTGAAAGCTGAATTCTTGTTCTTTTTATAGCCTTTGCGACCTTATCAACAGCCTGTTCCTGTCCTAAGACTCTTGCAGAAAGGGCAGTTTTCAGGTTACGGATCTTTTCATATTCTGTTTCGACTATCTTATTTGACGGAATACCTGTCCAAAGCTCGATAACCTTAGATAAATCTGAATCTGTTACCTTGATATCCTTTACAATGTTTTCGACTTCTTCAAGACGATTTTTAATTCTTGAAATCTCCGCTTTTTCGGCAGCCATAATCTCATAATCAGGGTCTTCCTTAGCTTCATAATCCGTCATAAGGCTTTCATGCTTATGAAGCTCTCCATTAAGCTCCTCAAACTCTGCAAGCTCAGGGCTTCTTATACTTGCACAGGCACATGCTTCGTCCAGCAAATCTATAGCTTTATCCGGCAAAAATCTATCATTAATATATCTCTCTGATAAAACTGAGCACATTTTTATCAGTTCATCTGAAATTTTGACTCTATGATAGTTTTCATAATATTTTTTTATACCCATAAGAATAGAAACTGTATCCTCAACTGTCGGTTCAGACACAGTGACAGGCTGAAAACGACGCTCAAGAGCTGAATCCTTTTCGATATGCTTACGATACTCCTTGAAAGTGGTTGCGCCGATGACCTGAACCTCTCCTCTTGAAAGGGCGGGCTTCAGGATATTTGCGGCATTCATTGTTCCCTCTGAATCACCTGTTCCCACAAGATTATGGACCTCGTCGATAAAGAGGATTACATTTCCCTGGCTTTTTACCTCTTCCACAAGACCTTTACATCTGCTTTCAAACTGTCCTCTGAACTGAGTTCCGGCAACAAGAGCAGTCAGATCAAGAAGATAGACCTCCTTATCCTTTATATGAAACGGGACATCACCGGAAACGATTTTCTGTGCTATTCCCTCGGCAATAGCAGTTTTACCGACGCCCGGTTCGCCGATCAGACAAGGATTATTCTTTTGTCTTCTTGATAGAATATGGATAACACGGGAAATTTCCTTATCTCTTCCGATGATATTATCCAGCTTTCCCTCTCTTGCACGCTGAGTAAGGTTTGTACAGTAATTTGTAAGAAATTTAAGCTTTTTCTTCTTTTCGCTTTTACCTAAACTGCTTTTATTTTCGCTTTCGGTATGGATATGATCAGATTCGGCAGGTGAATTTCCGCCGAAAGGATTTGCACCCCCGAACAGGCTGCTCAGAAAATTCGGCATAGTTCCGCTTCCGCCCAGCTCAAAGTCTTCGCCGTCTGTAAGTTCCATCAGCTGGTCGGTCATTGCCTGAATTTCATCCTCAGAAATTCCCATTGATTTCATATAATCATCGACCTGTGAAATGCCCATTTCTCTTGCACAAACAAGGCAATAGCCCTCATTTTTCTTTTCATTAGGGTTATTTGCATTCATTTGTGAAACAAACACAACCGCAGGACGCTTTTTGCATTTTGTACACATCATCATATTCTCATTTTCTCCTTTCCCTTTATCTATATATCATAAAACAAATAGAATAAATGCTTAAATATGAAAGTATCATTAATAATTTTTGTATTAAAATTATTAAACGAATCCCCTGCTGATTCAATAAGCAAGGCAAGCCCGAAAGAAATTATAATTATATAAAGTCCGCCCTTTAAAATTCCCGCAATCATTCCCAAAAATCGGTTAAATCCGTTTGCGACAGGAACATGATTTAATATTCCGGCTATAGAAAACAGGATTTTTACTGCAATAGATACTGCGATAAACAGCAAAATAGTCAATATGATTTTCACAGCGACAGTAACAAACGGGCGCACAAGATTACATTCAATATATGACGCTCCTTTATTCATATTATTATCTGCCAAGGCTCTTACCACATCATAAGCTTGATTTTTAGTAAAATCAACGCCGTCGCCAAGCTTTTTTGTATTAATTCCGGTAAAAATCATATTAAACTTATCCGGAAATCGTTTTTCAAAAAATTCCTCCATATCTTTTTGGAGATTTTCAGCGCTTGATGCGTTTTCGCCTTTTTTCACAGCAAGCTCAGCTATTTTTTTTGATATATCTCCTTCAGAACTCAAAGCCTTATCAAGCTCTTTATCAGACAGCTTAACATCATATCCGCAATCCTTAATCTCCTCAGCGACCACGCCGGAAATATCAAAGGTATCTATTTTTTCCTCAATAAAATCACTGACCCGGGGCTGAAACCATTTTTCATAGACAGTCGGCGCTAATACATCGGCAAGCAGAAATGCAATAACTATTGCTGCAATTGTGCCCACAGAAGATACTATATATCTCAAAAAGCCTTTATTCCAGCCGACAGCCGCAGACAATATCAATATTATAACAACTGCAAAATCCAATAAAAGTGCCATTTAATTTCCTTTCCTGATCAGGTATTGAACTCTATTTTGTTCATTTCTCTATAGCTCATAAGATAGACTGAATCATTCAGAAATACGAAATCGGTATATTCATCTGTGACATCTGCCATTGCAAGGCAGTTTCCGTTTAAGTCATATGCTTCCACTGCACGGTCGCCGAGAAGAAAAACCTTTCTTCCCGAAGTGAACAGCTTTTTAGGAGCTCCGCCGCTTGTTTCGGCAATTTCGGCTTTTTCCTCCTCAGAATCAAACAGAGCCAAAGTTCCTTTTCCTCTTGAAACGCTGTTTACGGCTACTGCGGCGGAATATTTATTTATAGAATATGATACGAGGTCATCGGTATATTCGTATTCCATTATAATTTTACCGTCTTCGTCAAGCTTATAGAACTTACTGTCACCTACTGCCCAGACTCCGTTATTATTATTCTCACAGGTATCTATCACCAGAGAATCTAATTTCACGCTTGTCATCTGTTCTTCAGCGGTATCAAACTCAACATAGTGAATCACTGAGCAAAGCTCACCCTTCTCTGAAGAAAAAGTGGTTACATAACAGCCGTTTCCGCTGTTGTTAAATGAAATATCCATGATTCTTTGTCCGCTGCTCCAACGATATATTTCAGAGCCGTTTTCATCATATACAGTCATACAGGCAGGATATTTCTCTGTCCTTGTTATAACCGCAACATAACCGCTTGGACCTATTTCTGCAAAAAGGATACTGTCATCAATAGACTTTGAATAAAACTGCTCTTTTTTGCTGAACACCTTAAACTTATTGCCTCCGTTGTCAAAGGCAAGTATTCTTTTCCCGGAAACTTTAATAATAGGGTCCTCAAGCTCATGGCTGAAGGAATTTACCAGTCCTCCGTTTTCTGCATAAAGATAGATATGGGCGTCATCGGCAGACACAATATTTCCGTCTAACAGATCCAGATAGTTTACAGCACTTGATGTTCTGGCTATAGGGAAATTTCCGGACTGGGTTTTGCCGTCGTTGACAATAGTTTGATGCGGTCTGTCAAAGATGCCCTCCAATTTTTTGACCCAAAGGCTTCTTGTGAGGTATGCTGTTATACCCAAAATGGCGATAATCAGAATTATTATTAGCTTTTTAACTCGCTTTTTATTCTTTTCTTTTTTTCTTGCGGCACGGATATCTGTCATATTAATAACAGTTTCTTCTCTGTCCGCTTGATTTTTTTCATTCTCAACCAAAGGCTCTTCACGTTTTCTTCTTCTAAAGCCTTTAGGCATGGGCTGCTCTTCCTCAACAAAGTTCTGTTCAGGATTATTAAAGCTGCTCATTTCTATATTTTTTTCATTATTTTTTTTCACTTTTGTCAAATCCTTTTCTCTGACGGCTGGTCGCCGTAATAAACCTTGTTTAAATATAATCCCTGAGGCGGAACGGTTTTTCCTGCGAGAGTTCTGTCCTTAGACTCAAAAATCTTTGGAATAGCGTCCTCTGCAATCTTTCCCTCATTAATAAACAAAAGCGTTCCGACCATAATTCTTACCATATTATAAAGAAATCCGTCACCTGAGACATTGAATATAATCAAATCTCCCTCACGTCTCACATGAAAATAATGAATTGTTCTGACTGTGTTTTCCTTATCACAGGCTGTTGAACAAAACGCTTTGAAATCATGCTTTCCCACAAAGTCCTGCGCAGCCTTTTCAAGCTTATTTTCATCAATGGGATACCAATGTCTATAGGCAGTATTTTTATAAAATGGATTTTTTATTTCACTGTTATGGAGAACATATTCATACTCCTTGCCTTTGCAGTTATATCTTGCATGAAAGCTATCATCGACTTCTTCACATGATAGTATAGATATATCATCGGGCAGCTTGGGATTCAGACCAAAAACTATGCCCCTGCAAGTTATAGCAGAGTCAATTTTGAAATTAAAATAGAACTCTCTTGCATGAACTCCCGTATCAGTTCTTGAACACCCGAATATTATAATCTTTTCACCGGTCAGGCTTTCTATGGCTTCCTCGACAACCTGCTGGATAGCAAGTGCATTATCCTGTCTTTGAAATCCATGATAATTGGCGCCGTTATACGCCATTTTTACTTTAAAATTTCTCATTCCACAATCTCAAATTTTTCTATAGTATCAACAGGCACAACGAGAGTTTTGTTCTGTTTTTTTCCATACACGACAAGCTTTATCCATTCTCCGTCAAAAGCTTCAACTCTGCATTTTTCATCATACAAATCATCACTGTCGATAATACAATCCATTCCAACCAAATCGTTTATAATATTTGACATAGAGTTCGCTCCGTTCACGTTTTTTTCAAGACGTTTCACTTTTCTCTCAAGGTTATCTATTTTTTCATTCTGAAAAAAATCCATAAAACTCATATTGCAGTTCCTCTTTTAACAAAAAACATTGCTACTTAGTTAAAAAAACTTATTTATAACGATTACTCCTGCAAAAAAAGCGGCAGTAACGGCTAAAGCCAGATAATCTACAGCAGAAGTTTTAAGCTGCTTCATTCGGGTTCTTCCCTCTCCGCCGTGATAACAGCGGCACTCCATAGCCAATGCAAGTTCCTCTGCACGTCTGAAGGATGAAACAAAGAGCGGTATCAAGACCGGTATGAGTGCTTTTGCTCTTTGAACAAGAGAGCCTGTTTCCATATCAGCTCCTCTTGCTTTTTGAGCTGACATGATTTTATCCGTTTCTTCAATAAGCGTAGGAATAAATCTGAGCGCAATAGTCATCATCATTGCCAATTCATGAACAGGTACTTTTATCTTTTTCAGGGGTGACAATAATCTTTCTATTGCGTCAGTCAAATCAATAGGAGATGTTGTATATGTCAGAAGCGATGTTCCGACAATAAGACATATAATTCTCACTATCATAA
>OIAK01001043.1_pt1 | contig 10323 bp, 9 predicted proteins | sample 1580741 | NCBI WGS metagenome assembly OIAK01 (sample SAMEA3882521, study PRJEB24775) | human gut metagenome | biome: human-associated habitat; feature: intestine environment; material: feces | place: Netherlands | collected 2009/2010
CTTCCAAATAATTTTTACAATCTTTACATGTTTTAAAGTTCTCTTTAAAGTTCTTTGTACTTACATTATACGCACACTATGTGTCCAATAAAAAGGACAGCTATGAGTTCAAACGATTCCCTTAATTGTATTTTTAAAGATTCAAACGCCTCTTATTTCATGTGCTACCATAATTATAACAAGAACCATTTCTTATGTGTCGCATTTCAGGCGACAAGAAAAGGACGCAGGATTTCTCCCACGTCCTCACAACTATCTGGCTTTATCTTCCCTTACCTTCGATACTTCCTTATGTATCGCTTTCTGCTTCACCTCATCCACAGCTCCAGCCTCAAATACATCTGCATTATACTGATACTCCTGTGGTTCAGCAACCATTGGAGAGTATACAACCTCTGCTTTCACTCGCTCAGCTTCTGCCCTCTCCGTTTTGCTCCCATAAGCTTAATCTTTCCCGTCACATATGTTATATCTCCCATATAGATCGCCATACCCTTTTGACACGCAAGCACCTTGCCCGGATGGAGATCCTCATACTGATACTTTCTGCCACCAGCTTCATCATCCATGACCACCAGCTTATCAAAACCCGCCGTTGCCACAGCCCGCCATGGAGTATCGTAGGAATTTTCAGAGAAAAAAGCCCACACGGTTCCGGGACACACCATCGGCTCATCACCGCCACCAAACATAAATGAGTCTCCGTCAGACACCATCACAGGTCTCACTCTTCCGTTAAGCCCCCCGGTAAGCTTCCTGCCATTCCTAAAGGTTCTGTTCGTTGGATTGTAATCCATGTAGAACCATATCCCATCCATATTCTGAAATTTGCCCTGCCTGCGGCTGACAGTTGTGGCATGCATGGCAATGTCAGGTGTATTATCCTTTGACAGCCTGCCCACCTCCCAGCTCACTCTGGTATCAAGCAAATAAGTATTTAATTGACCATTTTCAATTACAATCAGATTATTTTTCATTCCAATATATCCTTACATATCAATATTAAGCTCCGATATGAATGTGTCAACCTCCGGAAGATCAAGTCCGCTCAGGACCTCCTTCGCATACCTGCACAGTTCGTCCGGGTCAAATTCCTCCGAGTCCGTATCAAGTATGTTGTTAAGACTGGCATCCTCCAGTATAAAGATGATCACGCTCTCAAAGGGGTTCTTGGCGCACAGCGGTTCCATGTGTGCCAACGTCAGCATTTCGTCAATCTGCTCCCGATCCATACTCAGGTGCAGTCCCAGGGACAGTATCTTATTTCTGGTGGGATACCATTTGTTCTGTCTTATGGCAGACACGCACTGCTTAAGGGATGAGGACCACCCCTGTCCGTCCGCCAGATTGGCAATGCTTGATGAGTATCTCTGATAATTTATAGTTACATACATCTTCACATATGCATAGAACTTCTGGTACGCTGTGGAAAAAGCTGCAATGTTATCATAGATAAACTGTGCCAATGCGTCCTCACCATGAACCTGCGCCAGTCTCTCTGCAAATTGTGCCGTGCATATATCGGGAACAGGCATAATCTCGTCCTCCACCATATTGGTCCTGATCCGCTCCAATATGTAATCATAGCTCTCCACCATATCAACATCTCCGGGGCTGCTTATGACATATATGCACACGCAGTCCTCAAGGCTCTTGGAATAAAGCTCCGGATATCTACCGTATCTGGCAAGAAGCTGATTCATTCTTGCCAGGTCATAGCCTGCTGCAAGGCCTATCCTTAAAAATGTCTCTCGGTTTCTCGGAACCGCGCCTTTACACCATTTATCCACTGCCACCCGGCTCACATTGCATTTCTTTGCAAATGCTGTTTTGCTGCAGCCGCTCTCTCCTATGACCTCCCTGATCTTCTCTGCCCACAGCTCCTGCTGGGACTTAAGCATTGGAAGTATCCTTTCCTTAAGGTCAGAAAGCTCCTCACATTTTTCAATTTCTTCTTTTATGTATTTCGTTTCTGTACTTTTATCCATACCGGACCTCTTGGGTTATTTACTCCATCATCTGTTCTTTGTATGCCTTTCTTACAGGTATGATCGGCACAAATATAAATATCATGATAGAAAATATAAATGCTACGATTCCTGTCATGATATCATATGGAAATGGCAGTATCAGCCAGCCCCATTTTGCTATCTTTCCTGACATCCTCACTGCTGTTCCAAAGCCTCCGAAGAAATAGGAAACCATTCCTCCCATAACGCCAAATCCCATCAGCGACACAAAAAAGTTTGCTCCTGTGATCTTCGCCAGTATAAATGATATCACCACCAAACATGTTGCTCCTACTGCTATGTACTGTGCAATCTCAATTCTCTTCATCTTCTCTTCTCCTCCTGATCATATATAAAATATTTTCAGCTCCTGCTGATGTACTTATAATACAAGAACCAAAGAGAAGTGTTTTCAGGTGAAGTTTACACTTGCAGGTATTTCGCTTCTGTGTGAAGTTTACACCTGTATGAATTTTACTTCCGTGTGAAGTTTACACCTATATAAAATTTGCTTCCATGCGAAGTTTACACAGGTGTGTGTCTTAAAATCTTCCGTCACTGTCAGGTATGTCCGGATCATCCGTCAATATTGTTTCATCGGAAAATAAAGGCTTCCACTCTAACCCGGTATAGGAATATTCCTGCTGCTTTTCATTCCACTGTGCCTCGGAGATCTCAGTATAATAACCGCTGAAATAGTCATCGTTAATATGATCTATAAGAAAATCATGATCGCAGTTTTTATAATTCACCTCTCCGAAGCTTCCTCCGGTTTCATTTCCTGTAGTGATGTCTGTGGCTTCCACGTAGCCTACATTATAATATCTCCATGACCCATCCTGTAATATCTTAAGATATGAGTCATCGTCATACTCTTTATCATGCTTGTATGTAACAAGCTCATAATCATCCTCCCGTCTCACGAAAACTGCCAGCTTTGTATCGCCGCAGTAGTAGGTCATGTCCTCATGGACTGTAGTGGTATCCTCATATATTATATTGCGAAGCTCCACCTGGCGAGCCTCTTCATCCCAACAGCCAAGCAACAGCTCATCCTCGCCGTCTCCGTCCACATCATAAACTGCATAGAGACAGTCCTTCTTAGGATCCTTATATACCATATAATAGTCATCTGTTTCACCGGTCTGCTGATATCTCTCTACTGTGTCTCTGGCCTGATCAAGCATACCCTCAAATCTGGTCTTTGCACCATCCTCTTCTATATCTTCCGGCTGCTCCTGAGCCCACTGGTCAGATGTGTCGCCGGTATCACCCTCCGGAAGTACCGTACCCACATAGTCTTCCCCATTTTCACCTGCACTGTTTTTATCTGAGTCATTTTTGTCCGTCAGGACATGATGAACACCCACGCCGATAGTTACCAACACCGCAGCAGATATTACTCCCACCGTGATCTTTCCTCCGAGGGTTCCCATCATCCTGCCAAGCCCACGGGCATTTTTTGCCATGCCTGGAGACACCTGCCCTGCAACACCTCCCGGGGCACTACCCGGTGTCTGTCCTGCAGCGCCTGAAGTCACGCCTGAGCTGCCCCCTATCCCCATCATAAACTCTGACAGTCCCACATAAGGAAGCCCCACTGTTCCTGCCACGTTATTCCGGAACATGATCCACAGCCACGGAACATTTTTCAAGCTGTATTTTTTTTGTTCGCCTGTTTCCTCAGTAGCTGTATCTTCAATAGCTGAAACTATTGCAGTCCTTGTGTTCTTCAGGATATTTTTTACGACTGCATTCGTCAATCCTGTTTTCGCGGCAATGTCCCCTGTCCTCTCACCAAAGTAATAGTATTTCTGGAACACTACTTTCTCCATAGGTGTAAGTCCATCAACTATCTGCTGTAATCTCCCTGCAAATGTTCCATCTCCAGCCTGTTCTTCTGTTATGGTAAGAGCCTCATCCTCTGCTGCATAATCGAAGAAAGCTTCCTCTCCTGAACCTTCATCACATGTACTTTTATCATTTGTACTGCCATCATCTGCATTACAATCACCGGAAATATCTGTATCAACACACTGCAATGACACATCATTTACCTGCTTTCCCATCCACTCATAGAAAAGCTCTGTACGTTCAAGTTCATTTACATTTTTATACATACTGTCATAAACAGCCGGTATCTGTGCCAGCGCCATCTGCTCATCCGGGATGATGGTGCGGAGCATTGTATAGGCCGTCCTCACCGTCTCATCATAGAACTCCTGATAGCCGCTGAAATCTCCCATCTTGAATTTTTCTATCTGTCTGCTAATAGTTAAATCCATCTGCCTGTTTCCTTCCTGTCATTTTGTCAAAGAATAGTCCTTTATCTGTAGAACACCGCGAAAAAATATGTTCCGTCCTCTGCCCGGGCAACGCCGATCCCCAGACTTTCACAGTTATCAAGGGTCATTGCTCCCTCATTTTCCTCATTCATATTATCTACATATCTGTCAAGAGCCGCCTTTACTGCCTGCACATCTGTCTTCTCTGCAAATGTATATATCAACCAGCCTGCACTGTATTCTTTAAACTCCAGCAGTGCTTCATTTCCTGCCTTTCTTAATATCGCATTCAGTTCAGCTTCATTGCTGTACCCGGAAGCCTCTGCCTCACTGACAGCAGCTTCCGCTGCCCATTTTGCCGCCGCTTTAAGATTTTCGTCCCTGACAAATTCTATGTCATTGGCATTATGAACATCCTGATAGAGGGCATATACTTCTTCACCATATTGTTCCATGGCTTCGGAAGTCACTTTCTCATCGCCGGCTTCAGTTTTTTCATAACCACCTATTTCTTCACCATCATCTATACCTTCATCGTTATCATCAATTTCACTGTCATATGCAGTTTCACCATTATCTGCATCCTCACCGTCATCTGTATTCTCACTGCCGCTGTCTTTTATTTGTTCAATACTGCCATCCTTTTCATGTTCAATATCATTGGGGGTTCTATGCAGAAAATGCCATCCGCCGGTTACCAGAAACAGAACCACCAGTGCCACCAAGCCAACTGCAATTACAATTCCGGCAACCCTCTTTTTCTTCCGGTCATTTTTCTGATCCTGCTTCACATCAGATATCATCTTATTTACCGCATTTACTACCCGGGTATCTTTCTGTGTCTTTGACGGAGCTTCTTCATACAAAAGCTTATACAGGTCTTCTCCATTCTGTGCCCCTCTGTTCTCCGGATACAATGCCAGCCCCTTCATTATGGCAGCCTCCACAGATGGTTTTACATCAATCCCCAGCTTGGAAAAAGTCTGCAGATCGTCATGCCTAAGTCTTTCCCTGGCAGGCGTAACCATCCTGCCTGATATACAGGTGTACATGGTTGCACAGACGGAATATATGTCTGAATACGGTCCCACCTGGCCATTTTCAGATACCTGTTCAAGGGGCGTGTAGCCCCCCTTAAAAACCTTGTCCTCGTTATAATCCCCATACTGCCTTGCCGCTCCGAAATCAATTAACTTAACCTTCCTGTCAGCAGTTATCATAATGTTATCCGGACTTATATCACGATGTATGACACCTCTTTTATGAATTCCTGCCAGGGCATGTATCACAGGCTTCATTATGGCAAGAGTACGGGAAACAGAAAGCTTTCCCCCTCCGGCTTTCACATATTCATCAAGAGACTGCCCCTCCACATATTCCATCACCAGATAAGCTGTGTTATTCTCCTCTGCAAATGTATATACATTCACCACGCCTGCCTGTTCTCCAAGAAGTGCCAATACCCTGCCCTCCTTGACGAACTGTGCCTTTGCTTTTTCAAACACAGCCTTCTTTTCATCACAGGCGTATACCATAAGACTTCCGGATCTCCTGTAGCAGCAGCCCTTCAGGTAAAATTCCTTGATAGCGACCTTCCTGCCAAGTCTCTCGTCGTACCCAAGGTATGTAATTCCAAATCCACCATCACCAAGAACCTTTTCAATGCGGTATTTGCCGCCATCAATACAGATTCCCGGAGCCAGCCAATATTCTTCCATAGGTTTAATTTCCTTTTATCTTTATACGTTCATCAGCCGTTTATATTGCAAGTCTTCCTAAACCTTTATTTTACTATGCTTTTCTGCATTTGGGTAGCAATAAAACACGCTTTGTGAGTTTTATCTGCTGATAAGCAGTCGCCAAATTCAAACTTGCAGCCATGCTGCAGCATTCTTGTTACCATAACAAAATAAAAAGAAGGACCTTCGTCCTTCTTTTTATTCCCCGCTATTCTTAGTCTCTTAACATATGGAGCTTTTTCGCAAGCTTAACCACAAGATTTCCCTTTGGAAGTCTTAAGAGGTCTTCCTCCTTATACACTCCAAGTCCAAGTATGCACATAAAGTAGAATACAATGGCAATGATCACCGCAATGATCAGGGATACCGAATTAATGTGTAGAACCTTGTATACAAGCTGGTAGCTGCCCCAGGCTGCAATTCCCATGAACAGCGAAGCTATGGCAGGTGCCACGAATATCTTCTTCACATCCATGGTAGCTCCGATGGATTTCTTCACTGAAATTCCGTTTAACACACACATTATAAATGAATATACCACTGTTCCGATGACCAGTGCATATATGTTAAGCTCCGTTGCAAACAATATAGGCACAAGGATTATTATGTGTATCACCAGTGCAAATGCTGAATTGATAACCGGTGCCATAACCTTACCTATTCCCTGAAGAACACTGTTGGTCACAGTTGACATTGCATAAAATACCACTGCTATTGCACCTGCAGTCAGAGCACTGGACGCAGTCTTTGTGGCCCCACGAAACAGCAGCTGTACCACCGGTTCTGCCAGCACTGCCATACCCACTGCACATGGTATGGTCACAATCATTGTCATACTTAAGGACTGATTGAATACCTTTTCCGCACTCTTCTTATCTCCCTTTGTATATTCCGCAGAAATACTTGGTATAAGTGCCGTGCCTACTGCCGACGCAATAGATACCGGAAGATTTATCAGCACAGTGTACTGTCCTGAGAAGATTCCGTACATATTTGCAGAGTAAACAGTATCCACATGCTTGGTGTTCAATATTCCGTAGAAAATCTTCATATCTACAGTTGTTGTTATGTTGTAGACAAATGAGGCGATTATTATAGGTGTAACAATGAAGAATATCTGTTTGAGCAGACGTGTATATGACTCCTCCTCATGCTTTGTGTCCATCTCCACAGTCTTCATTATCTCTTTTCTCCTACTGCCATAAGCAATAAGAATAAAGATAAGGCCCGCCACAACTCCCATTCCGGTTCCCAATGCTGAGCCCTGTGCGCCATGCATGGCGTATTCTGTGGTTCCCTTTGTAAATGGAAGGGAGAAGAAATAGGCTGCTACCACGCTGACAACAGCATTTACCAGCTGCTCTATGATCTGGGATATGGAGGTGGGCACCATGGTGTTGTACGCCTGAAGATATCCACGATATACTCCCAGGAAGCCTGCAAGAAATATAGTAGGTGCAAACAGCCTCATGCACGGCAGTGCGTTCGGCTGCTCCTTAACCAGCACCGGTGCAAATATATAAGTAAGTCCTGCAGCAATGGCACCAACCACAGCCACATAAACCAATGCACACTTGAACACCTGTCTGGCACTCTTGTACTCCTTCATTGCAAGCTTGCCTGATATGATCTTGGAAACTGCCGTAGGAATACTGTAGGTTGATACCATAAGAATCATGGCATATATGGCATAAGCCGATCCATAATATCCGTTTCCCTCATCTCCTATTATATGGAACAATGGGGAACGATACAGTACCCCGATTATCCTTGATACAATTCCTGCTCCCGCAAGGATTGCCGCCTGGGCTGCAAAGCCTGACGCCCGCCTATCTTTATTTTTTGATGTATTATCGCTCATTACACATGTCTCCTGCCAACAATTAATTCTGAAATAATCCCCGAAGCACATCTTTTCCCTTAACATCAGACCAATTAAATGGTATATATGTATTATGCTACATTGAAAAATATAATATATGTATCAGCATAACACATGCAGTTGGAATTATCACACATATATGAAAATACTTCAAGTGTATATTTTTATTAATGTATTTCCTGCCATATCTGCTTTATGCATGATACCATAAAATAAAGTTATAAAGGAGAAAAAATATGAACTATAAAGACCTTCCCAAAGATCCTATGATACTGCTAAGCTTTGTAAACACCAAGCTGAGGGACGACTTCCCTTCACTGGAAGCCTTCTGTGAAAATTTTAATGTTAAGCCCGAGGATATCTCATCCGCACTGTCCAAGATAGATTATGAATACGACAGCAGCCTTAACAAATTTGTGTAAATCATTCGGCATGATCAATTAAATGGAACAGCAACTATTCTAAATGTGTCTTCGGCACTTGGTACTTCCTACGACAAGGCTTGCTGCGATGTAACGATGTTAAAGACATCCTTACAGAAAAAGAGGTGGGTCTGATAAAACAGCCCCACCTTTTCTATTAATTTTCTTTTTCTTTATGCTCTACGGCTTTCTTAGCCTCATGATGTTCTTCCATCTTATGGATCTGTTCCTTGATCTTACCTGCCATTGACGACTTTTTCTTTTCTTCCTTAGCAAGCTTTATGGCTGCCTTTTCTTCAGGAGTTTTCTTCTTAAACCTTATATCAAGCTCATCCTCTGTCATATATATTCCATTGCCGGTAGCCTCATCGATTCTCTTAAGATTTTCAAAGTCTGCGGTATTATACACATTTGTCTTCTCCATAAGCTTACCGGTACACACCCTGTTTATGTACATGTAACAGCAGGCAAATACAGGAACACCAAGCAGCATTCCATAAAAGCCAAATAATCCGCCACCCACAACGACCGATGTGAGTACCCAGAAGCTTGAGAGCCCCGTAACATCGCCTAAGATCTTAGGTCCCAGTACATTTCCGTCAAACTGCTGGATTATAAGAATGATGAGCAGAAGGATGACACTCATGATAGGATCCGCAATCAGCACTATGATCACACAAGGTACCGCACCTATGATCGGACCGAAGAACGGAATTACATTTGTAACTCCGACTATGGCACTGACCAGAAGTGCATAAGGTATCTTCACGATAGTAGTGACAATAAATGTTATAAGTCCTATTATTATGGAATCCAGAATCTTGCCGCCGATAAACTGGCTGAATATCCTGCTTGTACACTCAACGCCGTCCATAACAAGATTTGCTTTCTTAACACTGAAGGTTGCATAAATGATCTTCTTCATTCTTGTGGAAAGATATTCTTTGTTGAACATAATATATATAGAAGCAATTATTCCAAGGAAGAAGTTGTACACGAACTTAAGACCGCCCATAAGTCCCGTTCCAAGCTTAAGTGCTATCTGATCAAGATTCGGAAGAAAATCTTTGTTTATCCAGGTATTCATCTTCTCATATACGGTATTTACGACCTTCTTAAGATCACTCTCAGGTATATTCGTTTTTTTGAACTTGGCGTACAACATATCAATATTTTTCATTATGTTGTCATAGTATGTATCCATGTTACTGATAAGTAATTTTATACTCTCATATAACTGTGGGATAACCATCCACAGAAGTCCAGCTATTATACCCAGGAATAGTATTACAGTAATTATTACAGAACATGTCCTTGAAGCTTTCTTAGCTTTCTTTCTTGTTTTTATGAGTCTGTCCTCAAACAAAGTAAGAAACAACCTGTCAAAAAACACCAGTACAGGATTCATCAAAAAAGCAATAACCGCACCCACTATGATAGGTGCAGCAGCACTGGTGATCTTACTTCCGACCGCCTTTACTCCCGTCCAGGAATCCAGCAATTTGTTAATAACAAGTGCAGCAACTATGACTCCAAGAACAGTAAATGCCACCCTGAATATCCTCTTTTTTCTTTCTTCTGACATCTTTTCACTCCCACAACTAAAATACTTTTATGATTTTCGTCTCTGTATACACAGGAATTATAATATTATTTTATTTTTATAGCAATAGTGAACTGTCAATTTTATATTATTTATTTTTAAGAAATGACATGTCTTTATCCCTTTTTTAACTGATCATTACATAGAATTTATATTAACAGGATACAATGCTTCTGTGTTGGGCTGCCGGAATTTTTAAAGTGCTGTATTTACCCTTTAAAGCATTTTTTCGTTTCACAAAAAATCATTGTACATATATATATTACATAGTAAAATATAGCCATGAGTTGCAATTTTAAATCTGCACTGCAGATAAACTGACATTTACAAAGGGGGTGTTTATTATGTTAGCTCAACTCATTTTCTGGTCTGCAATATTTATA
>OIAK01001044.1_pt1 | contig 10318 bp, 10 predicted proteins | sample 1580741 | NCBI WGS metagenome assembly OIAK01 (sample SAMEA3882521, study PRJEB24775) | human gut metagenome | biome: human-associated habitat; feature: intestine environment; material: feces | place: Netherlands | collected 2009/2010
GATGCAAAAACAGTGGCAGAAGAAGCTGCATTTGCACTTGGATGCCCGGCAATGGGGGCAGAGGTGCTTGAAGAATCTGAGATGGAACCATTTGTAGAAGAACTGGAATCTTATGTGTCAGGGAAGAAGATCCTTCTGTTCGGTTCTTATGGATGGGGAGACGGAGAATGGATGAGAACATGGGAAGAGACATGCAAGGCTGATGGAGCTGTTCTTGCATGTGACAGTGTACTTGCAAATGAAGCACCGGATGATGATGCGGTTGCGGCATGCCAGGCACTTGGAAAGGCTCTTTGCTAATCTGTTATAATTGAAAAATCCGACATACATATATAGCCTTTAGGCGGTGATCAGAAGCGATTCTGGGCACTGCCTTTTTGCGTTATATATTCGGAAGAAGCTGATAGTGGAAAATCCTGTATATGAATTAAAATATACAGTTTGTGAATCAAAAGTGCCAGGAGATGGATACTGTGTTAGAATGTTGAAAAATGGATGATGGAAGGAGATTGGAAGAATGAAGCAACAGGCGTTTAATCCATATTTACCCGGGTGGGAGTACATACCTGATGGGGAACCTCATATATTTGGTGACCGTGTATACATATATGGTTCACACGATTCGTTCGGAGCACCTATTTTATTTGAAAGCTATTTTGAAAAAGTCAGAAAATAAAATTATTTTGGCCTGAATTGTGATAAAATAAAGGTAAGATTAAAGACCAGAGGGGACAGAAAAAAGGCCGGGGAAACCCCGTCCCCACTGGCTCGAAAGGAAGGATCGGTATGAAAAATTATTCAGAAGATCCGAGCAGACAATACCATATTCAGGTAGCAAAAGGAGAAGTTGGACGTTATGTGATCATGCCGGGAGATCCAAAACGCTGCGTTAAGATCGCACAGTATTTTGATGATCCGGTTTTGGTAGCAGATAACAGAGAGTATATTACTTATACAGGAACACTGGACGGAGTAAAGGTAAGCGTTACATCTACAGGTATTGGTGGTCCGTCTGCATCAATCGCTATGGAAGAGCTGTATAAATGTGGAGCAGATACTTTCGTAAGAATTGGAACATGCGGAGGAATGCAGACGGAGATTAAGAGTGGTGACGTTGTAATCGCAACAGGTGCGATCCGTATGGAAGGAACATCCAAAGAATACGCACCGATCGAGTATCCTGCAGTAGCAGATCTTGATGTTACAAATGCACTGGTTGCAGCAGCAAAAGAGAAAAACTTCACACATTATACAGGTGTTGTTCAGTCTAAAGACGCATTTTACGGACAGCATGAGCCAGAGAAAATGCCGGTAGGATATGAACTTATCAATAAATGGGAAGCATGGAAGATGATGGGATGCCTTGCATCTGAGATGGAATCAGCAGCAATGTTTATCTGTGCATCTAAATTAAGAGCAAGAGCAGGTTCTTGTTTTCTTGTTGTTGCAAATCAGGAAAGAGAGAAACTTGGTCTTGCGAATCCAGTTGTTCATGATACAGATATGGCAATCCAGGTAGCCGTTGAAGCAATTCGCAAATTGATCAAAGCAGACCAGAAAAACAAATAAGAAAACAGGTAGTAGCATATGAAAGAAAAGAGGAGGCTGTGATGGAACAGGTTATGGTTGAGAAATTGATCGATACAGCGATTAAGCAACTTAAGTTTTCCTATACACCTTATTCGAATTTTAAAGTTGGGGCAGCGCTTTTAACAAAGAGCGGAAAGATCTATACAGGATGTAATATACAAAATGCATCTTATACACCAACAAACTGTGCGGAGAGAACTGCATTTTTTAAGGCGGTAAGCGAAGGTGTTCGTGATTTTCAGGCAATCTGCATTGTCGGTGGCAAAGATGGAAAATTGACGGAATACACTGCGCCATGTGGTGTATGCCGTCAGGTCATGATGGAATTTTGTAATCCGAAGACATTTCAGATCATTCTTGCAGTGGATAAAGAACGATATGAAATTTATACTTTAGAAGAGCTGATGCCTCTTGGGTTTGGACCATTAAATTTGGTATAATATATACGAATTAAAAGCTGACGAAGGAAGGGGGATTTAACAATGACAAGGGAAGATATTATAAAATTGCCAAAGGTGGAATTGCACTGTCATCTGGACGGATCACTGAGTCGGGAATTTGTGGAAAAGAGATTAGGAAGACAGGTGGGAAAAGAAGAACTGAGTGTGTCAAATGACTGTACCAGTCTTGCAGAATACCTGGAAAAGTTTGATCTGCCGGGGCAATGCTTACAAGATGAAGAAGGTCTTGAAGAAGCCGGTTATGATGTGCTTAGAAATATGAAACAGGAGAATGTGATTTATTCTGAGATCCGTTTCGCCCCCCTTCTTTCAGAGACAGATAATATGAATTGTAACAAAGTGATAGAAGCAGTCCTAAGAGGTCTTGAAAGAGGCAAGAAAGAGTTCGGAATTGACTTCGGCCTGATTGTATGTGCAATGCGGCATCACAGCGAAGAAATGAACTGGCGCATGATACGTACAGCGAGAGAATATCTTGGCTCAGGAGTGTGTGCAGCAGATCTTGCAGGAGCAGAAGCCATCTACCCTATGTCAGAGTTTAAAAATCTGTTCCAGAACACCCACAAGATTGGGATGCCGTTCACAATCCATGCAGGGGAGTGTGGAAGTGCTCAGAACATCATAGATTCCGTGGAAGCTGGGGCAAGAAGAATCGGTCATGGAATTGCAATGAGAGGACATAGTGATCTGATCAAAGAACTTGCCGAAAAAGGAATCGGGATCGAGATGTGCCCAATCAGTAATCTGCAGACAAAAGCAGTAGCAGGACCGGAGGAATACCCGATCAGAGAGTTCTTGAATGGCGGTTTAAAAGTAACGGTCAATACGGACAATCGTACGGTCAGTGATACAACAATGACAAAGGAACTGGAATTTATTCAAAACACATACGGAATCCAAGATGATGAAATCTATCTTTTGATGAAGAATGCAGCAGATGTGGCTTTTGCGGAAGATTATGTAAAAGATAAATTGTATCGGATAATGAGGGAAGTTTATGGCGCATAAGTATTTACACGAAATGTTACCGGTTTTCAAGTTCAGAAAACAAAGAAAAGGAGAGTGAAAATTATGTATAAGAAATTAGTTACATGTCTTGAAAGTGTAAGAAAGAAGATCGATTTTAAACCAGAAGTGGCACTGATTCTCGGATCCGGACTTGGAGACTTCGCAGATGGGATCAAGATTGAGCAGACCATCGATTATACAGAGATTGAAGGATTTCCGGTTTCTACAGTAAAGGGACATAAAGGCCGCTTTGTATTTGGTTATGTAGAGGATACACCGGTTGTGATCATGCAGGGACGTGTTCATTATTATGAGGGATATAAGATGTCTGATGTTGTTCTTCCGACACGTCTGATGGGAATGCTTGGGGCGAAGAAGATTCTTCTTACAAATGCGGCAGGTGGATGCAATCCATCTTATAAAGCCGGAGATTTCATGATGATCACAGATCATATTACAACAGGAGTTCCAAGCCCATTGATCGGACCGAATATAGATGAACTTGGAACGAGATTCCCGGATATGAGCGAAGTGTATAGCAAGCGGCTGCAGGATGTGATCCGCAAGTGTGCAGCGGAGTGTGGCGTTGAGATTCAGGAAGGTGTTTACGTTCAGTTTACAGGACCGAACTATGAGACACCGGCAGAGATAAGACTCGCACAGAGCTGGGGCGGAGATGCAGTCGGAATGAGTACAGCATGTGAGGCTATGGCAGCACGTCATATGGGAATGGAGATTTGTGGGATTTCCTGTATCACAAATATGGCAGCAGGAATCTCAAAAGTTGAATTGAACCATAAAGAAGTACAGGAGACAGCAGACCGCGTAGCAAAATCATTTAAGGAACTTGTTACAAAGGTCGTTGTAAACATGTAATGGGGTGTGACTTTTATGAAAAAATATAATCGAATTTTTACGATCGTGATCGATTCATTCGGAGCAGGAGCAATGCCGGATGCTGCAGAGTATGGGGATGCAGGAACAGACACAATGGGACATATTTCTGAGTCTGTGGATGAATTTCATATTCCGAATCTTCAGAAACTCGGAATTGCTAATCTGCATCCACTCAAACAGGTGGCACCGGTAGAAAGACCGATGGGATATTATTCTTTCCTGAAAGAAGCAAGTACCGGAAAGGATACGATGACCGGACACTGGGAGATGATGGGACTTCATATTACGAAACCGTTCAAGACATTTACAGAGACAGGATTCCCGAAGGAATTGATTGATGAACTGGAAAAGAGAACAGGACATAAGGTAATCGGAAACAAGAGTGCCAGTGGCACGGAGATTCTTGATGAACTTGCAGAAGAAGAGATTGCAACAGGTCATATGATCGTCTATACATCTGCAGATTCTGTATTGCAGATCTGTGGAAATGAGGAGACATTCGGACTGGATGAGCTTTACCGCTGCTGTGAGATCGCACGTGATATTACGATGAAAGATGAGTGGAAAGTCGGACGTGTTATTGCAAGACCTTATGTTGGAAAGAAAAAAGGTGAGTTCAAGCGTACAAGTAACAGACATGATTATGCGCTGAAACCATACGGAAGAACAGCACTTAATGCACTCAAAGATGCAGGATATGATGTGATCTCAGTCGGTAAGATTTTTGATATTTTTGATGGAGAAGGTCTGACAGAATCAAATAAGTCCAAAAGTTCCGTTCATGGAATGGAGCAGACGATCGAAATTTCAAAAAGAGATTTCAAAGGCTTGTGCTTTGTAAATCTTGTGGATTTTGATGCATTGTGGGGACACCGCAGAAATGTGAAAGGATACGCAGAGGAACTTGAACGATTTGATGTGAAATTAGGAGAATTTCTTGGTGGATTGAGAGAGGATGATCTTCTGATCATTACTGCAGATCACGGAAATGACCCGACGCACACAGGAACAGACCATACAAGAGAAATGGTTCCGTTTTTTGCATATTCTCCATCTATGGAAGGATACGGAAAACTGCCGGATTCAGATACATTTGCAGTGATCGGTGCAACGATTGCAGATAATTTCGACGTAAAGATGCCGGAGGGAACGATCGGAGCATCTATCTTAGATGAACTGAAATAGAATAGCTGAGAATGAAATAATACAAAAAGCAAATTCTTTGGAGTTTGCTTTTTGCGTGTGCGCCTTGCGGCGCACGTTTCTAATGGGTGAAAGTCCCTAATCCACCCTAGTAGTGGGAAGGATATAGCCAAGACCAAGGGTGTCCTATTCATAGAGTTGCTATGATTAACGTGAGGGGAATCTGAAGGAAGGTGGAGGCAAATCTCTGGTCTGACGAACAGAAATCACATCAGGCTACAGTTAAGGATAAGGTTGCACGACAAACTAAAGTCCAATAACTACTCGGAATTAACAGTAGTAAATGTGGCAGATATATGGAGAGAAAGAAACGTGTGGTACCAAGGGAGGTCTCGTCAGCGGATGAAAACAGAGTATGAAATCCGTCAGTAACAACGAATGGCGAGAAGTCAGCAGAAGCCATAGTAAACCAGTGGTTGCAAACACTGGCGAAGGGCTGAACTTTAGGAGACACAAGCAATGAATGTAACTGAAAGTAGATTTAAGAACAGACAACTTCATATGGAAGGCTATCTGCAAATGGTATCTGCGGAACAGAAAGAGTATGCAGAAGTGTTCGACTACTCTAAGATTGCTGAAAAGAGCGGTGTCATCACAGACTATTGGACGAACAATCTTTTGGATTTGATTTTGCGAAAAGGCAATCTAAACAATGCCTATAAACAAGTCAAGAAAAACAAAGGAAAAGGTGGAATCGATGGTATGCAGGTGGATGAACTTCTGCCCTTCCTTAGAGAAAACCAAGATTCCTTAATCCAAGAGATAAGGGAAGGAAAGTATAAGCCTAACCCAGTTCGAAGGGTAGAAATACCCAAGGAAACAAAAGGCGAATTTCGAAAGTTAGGAGTTCCTACTGTTGTTGATAGAGTTATTCAACAGGCAATAGCACAGGAATTATCGCCAATCTATGAGGAGCAATTCTCAGAAAATAGTTTCGGTTTCAGACCAAAGCGAGGAGCACACGATGCTCTCAGACAATGCCAAAAGAACGTAAATGATGGCTATGTATATGTGGTAGATATGGACTTGGAAAAGTTCTTCGACACAGTATGCCAGAATAAGCTGATAGAAGTATTGTCAAGAACCATCAAAGATGGCAGAGTTATATCCTTAATACACAAATATCTGAATGCGGGAGTAATCGCAAAAGGAATGTTTGAACGTACAGAGGTTGGAATGCCACAAGGCGGTCCGCTTAGCCCATTGCTTAGTAATGTAATGCTAAATGAGTTGGATAAGGAACTGGAGAATAGAGGACATAGATTTGTCCGATACGCAGACGATTGTATGATTTTCTGTAAGAGCAGAAAAAGCGCAGAAAGAACCTTGAAGAACATCATTCCATTTATTGAAAAGAAACTATTTCTTAAAGTAAATCGGAAGAAAACAGAGGTGGCTCATATCAGCAAAGTCAAATATCTTGGCTATAGCTTTTATAGATATAAAGGTAAATGTAGATTCAGAGTACACTCAAAGTCGGTAGTAAAGATGAAGAATAGAATCAGAGAACTTACTGACAGGAACAAAGGGATAAGCAATGAAGTGCGAGAAAAGAAGTATCAAGAGTATGTGCGAGGATGGGTAGAATATTTTAGACTTGCAGACATGAAGAAACTTCTCCAGAAAACGGACGAATGGGCAAGACGCAGAATCAGAGCGGTCTATTGGAAACAGTGGAAGAAAATCAAAACAAAGTGCCGAATGCTGAAAGCACTAGGATTAGAGGATTGGAAAGCCAAGGAATTAGCCAACAGTAGAAAAGGCTATTGGAGAATGGCGAAAGTCTTGAACCAAATCTTTTCGAATAAAATAATAGCCAAGTTAGGATATACATCCATGCTTGACTATTATCTAGTAGTCTACGAAAACTAAAGAACCGCCGTGTACCGAACGGTACGCACGGTGGTGTGAGAGGTCGGCTAATCAACTAATGGTTAGCCTCCTACTCGATTTTACGGAAGTGAAAAAATGTAGTATAGTAAATTTGAATTGAGCGGTACGGCAAAATGCGGAGGTTGATGATTTCCACCTTAAGGTAATGAAGTTTAGAACAAGGAGACAGAGAAAAATGGATGAAAGATTGAAACGACAGCTTGATTTTGCATTGGAAATAGATAAGGAAAAAAATATTCTGAGACAGACACATCTCTCAGAGCATGGCAGACGGGAAAACGATGCAGAACATGCATGGCATATGGCGATTATGGCATATCTTTTCAGAGAGCATTCAAACGAATCGGTGGATATTGCAAAGGTAATGCTGATGTGTCTGATTCATGATATTGTGGAGATCGATGCGGGTGATACGTATGCATATGATACAGAAGGTTTGAAAACTCAGAAAGCAAGAGAAGATGCGGCGAAGGAAAGAATTTTTTCAATCCTTCCGGAAGATCAGAAACAAGAGCTGATTTCTCTTTTTGATGAGTTCGAGGCATTTGAAACAGCAGAATCTAAGTTCGCACATGCAATGGATAATCTACAGCCGCTGATGCTGAATAACAGCAATGGTGGAAATGATTGGAAAGAGCATGGAGTATGTGCAGATCAGGTTTATGGTCGTCAGAGGAAGACGAGACTTGGATCGGAAAAAATATTTGAAGTTGTAGATCAGATTATCCGGGAAAATGTAAAAAAGGGAACAATCAAAGAGTAAAATGTGAATAACTTTCTTATAAAATGAGAGGAATGTGGAAAAGAATAGAAGCTGTCTAACAAGTGTGTTGTGAGAACAGCTGCTATTCTTTTTGAGAGGGCAAAAATCAGGTGAAAAACTATTTATAATCCATTACCAGAAACATTGGCTTGATTGCAACGATTTCATCATACTCTTCTTTTTCAACTGTTACATTAGAATTCAGAGCTTTCAAATCATCTTTTAAAACCGTGAGTGCTTCAGGAATCGTTTGTGCACGGCCATCCTTCATGATATCCTGCATTCTCTTTAATACGACCGGATGTGCGTAATGTGCTGGAACCGGAAAGTCAGGATATTTTTGGATGTATGTTTCCATTTGCTGAATGGATCGTTCCAGTTGGTTTTCGATATATTTTTTATTGTTTTTAGAAGTCGGCAATACATTTGCTCCGGCGAACAGAAAAATTGCTGCCAATCCAAATAACAGGAAATACATACCGAATCCGGCATGAGTCAGAAGGGAGTAGATTCCATAAAGGAATGCTCCGATGCCCAATATTACAACAGCAAGAGCGACCCATTTATAAGCGGGATTGCTTCTGTCATAGGTTCTCTTTTTCTTCGCCGACAGGCTCAGATCCATGTAGTAATCGGATTGCATTTTAAGATAATTTTCTGCGCGTTCAAGCTTGGTAAGCCGCTTTTTGATTTCTTCCGGAAGAATGCGCTCGCGCTGCTTTTCTTCCAGCCATTTTCTTTTTTCTTCCAGTTTTCGCTCGGCTTCTATGCTGTGCAGCGGAATCTGAGGAAATCTTTCTTCAATATAAGCCAAAAGACGATCCACATCTTCTTCATGTTTGAAGTTACATTGTTTTTCTTTTCCATTTTCATATACAACTACGAGATAGGATAACGTTCCAAATGCTCCTTTTCCTGTAAAACCACCTTTGCTCATAGCAATTCTTTTAAAGATTCTTTCTACGGAAGAAATGGGTATGTAATAACGTCTGTCAAAATAAAAACTGTTTAAATAAATTGCTTTTTCCCCAACACCGCAAGGGCCTATTTTTTTGCAGTTTTTTTTGTCAGTGGTTAATTCAGCATCCGGGATTGTTACAGTTCCAAGTCGTTGTGGTTTAAACATAATATCATCTCATTTCATTTGTATATTTTAAAAGAACTGTGAAAAATATGATGTCTGTCTGTTTTTCACAGTTCTATAATCTTAAGCCTGTTTTTTCGCAGGTTTTCTTGTTGCCCAGATAAAGATTCCAAGGAACAATGCTGCCAGGATAATTCCTACAGGATAAGCAACTGCTGTAGAGAATCCAAGACATTCATCTGCACAGAAGAAATAGGTCATGGAAACGGCACTCATAAATGTTGCAGGAACTGCTGTGATCCAGTAATTCTTCTTCTCGCGGAACAGATACATACTTGCTGTCCACAAAACGATCATTGCTAAAGTCTGGTTTGTCCAGCTGAAATATCTCCATACAATGGCATAATCAAGATGTCCTACAAAAGCACCGACTGCCAGAAGCGGTACACAGAGAATCAATCGTTTCTGCATTTTATTCTGATCGATCTTGAACCAGTCTGCAAGTACAAGACGGGCACTTCTGAATGCAGTATCTCCTGAAGTAATCGGGCATACGATAACACCGATCATTGCTAATGCTACACCGATGCTTCCCATTGTTTTAATACAAACATCATAAATAGCGGCTGACTGACCATTTGCAAGAATCTCACTTAATCCAGTGTTTAGACCACCGGTTACTTTGTAAATTGCACAACCTGCGGCTGCCCAGATCAGTGCGATCACACCCTCGGCTACCATTGCTCCGTAGAATACGAAATGTCCCTGTTTCTCAGATTTCATACAACGAGCCATCAGAGGGGACTGTGTAGAATGGAAACCAGAAATAGCTCCACATGCTACAGTGATAAACATGAAGCTCCAGATTGGTTTTCCGTCAGGATGCATATTTGTAAAGTGGCTCCAGATTTCCGGAATTGTATAATTCGGATTTGTGAAGATACCGATGATAACACCAAGAGCCATGATGATCAGACAGATACCAAAAAGCGGGTAGATGCGTCCGATAATCTTATCAATAGAAATAAAGGTCGCGATAAAATAATATAACAAAATAATCCAAAGCCAGAATTCAGGATTTGCAAGAAGTCCGGTGATACCTTTGTTCCCAAGCAAAGTGACGATCAAGCCGGCAGGACCTACTGCAAATACAGTACCAACCATGACAAGACAACCATGACAAGAAGTACTACACTGAATACACGCATAACATTTTTCATGACATTTCCAAGATAGATTCCACATACCTCAGAAATCGATGCTCCGTCATTTCGTTCAGAAAGCATACCGGAGAAATAATCATGCACACCTCCGGCAAAAATTGTACCGAATGTAATCCAAAGGAATACGACCGGTCCCCATAAAGCACCCTGCATGGCACCAAAAATCGGTCCCAAACCTGCGATATTCAGAAGCTGT
>OIAK01001047.1_pt1 | contig 10312 bp, 9 predicted proteins | sample 1580741 | NCBI WGS metagenome assembly OIAK01 (sample SAMEA3882521, study PRJEB24775) | human gut metagenome | biome: human-associated habitat; feature: intestine environment; material: feces | place: Netherlands | collected 2009/2010
GTCTGCCTTAAGCGGGAACCTGCCTCCCAACAGTACCTTGAAAATTGAATAAAAAATCTCCCCCGTACACTTGGTACGAAGGAGATCCGGAATCTCTGCTATTTACTGTCACTTATCCGGCTTTTTTGCGCCGGAAGGAGATCACCGCGACACAGGTGCCGATGGCAAAAGCCCCCAGAGCCGCCGCGTAAACCCACCAGCTCACCGGATGGGTTTCATCGGGTGCTGCCTCCACGGTAAAGTGGGTGGTGGCATCTCCCCTTGCCGAGCGAATGGCCAAAGCATGCTCCCCTTCGGCCAACTGCTCCAGGTAGCTTTCCCGCAGCTCTACGATGATATTGCCTTCCCCATTCCGCTTCTCGTAGCTTTCGGAGGGCAGCACCGCGCCATCTACCAGCACCTCGGCAAAGTCCTCAAACGCCGCATCGGAGCGGAAGGTAAGTGTACTGCTTTCGCCCTTTTTCCACCGGGCGTCGTTGCCCTGTATGATGCTCGGCGGCACCTTTTCGGTTACTGTATTCTCCGCGGTGAGCTCCGTTTTGCCGTTCGCGTCCGCAAAGTACTTATCACAGGCGGTGCAGTGCCAGCATTCCACCCGGCCATTGGCCGCCGCAGTGGCGGCTATCGCCTCCAGCTTTTCCAGGGAGGCGTGGCATGTGGGGTCGGTCTTGCCGTATTTGGCGCCGCACAGGATGCAGCTTGCCCGCTGGGTGCAATTGGGGGCGCCGCCGTAGCACTTCCCGTTTTGCTGGTCGAAGCAGCCGCTGGCCGTGCAGCGGCGGGTATGGGTCCCATCCCCATTGGAGCGCCAGGGGCCCCACTGATGGATGGTACCGGGGTCCGGCTCATCCTTGCTGTCATCCGGCCGGATGATGACAATGACCCGGTTTTCGGTCCACCGGGCGGTGAGGGTGATGTTTTCGGCCGGCATGGTGGAGGGAATGGTCTTATCCCAGCCGGCAAAGGTGTAGCCTGTTTTGGTAGGGTTGGCCGGGGCGGTAATGGCCGTGCCGTAGTCCTGCTTAATGACGATATCCTGCCCGCCGTTTTCCGGCTTAAAGGTGATGGTGTATTGGTTGACCTGCCACCGGGCAGTGATGGTCATGTTTTCAGCCGGCATGGTGGTGGGAATGGTCTTATCCCAGCCGGCAAAGGTATAGCCTGTTTTGGTAGGGTTGGCCGGGGCGGTAATGGCCGTGCCGTAATCCTGGGTGATGGAGGGAACCTCGCTGCCGCCGGCGGTATCAAAGGTGATAGTGTACTGGTTGAGCTGCCACTTTGCCGTCAAGGTCAGGGCTTCGGTCACGGCATCGGCAAAGTTCCATTCGCTTTCGCCGTTGTACCAGCCGATGAAGGTATAGCCCTCTTTAGTGGGGTCGGCAGGGCGGTCGGCAGGGGTGTTGGCACGAATCTGGGATGCTACTTCGCTTCCACCCTCCGACTGGAAGGTGACCGTATAGGCCCCGATGACCTCTCCGGTGATTTGGGCGCCGGGTGACTGCGTAAACCGGCCACCCGCCGCGATAAACACGCCGTTGGCCGTCTTGCCTTCCTCCTGCCCAGCCGTGCAGCCGGTAATGGTCCCGGCGGACATCTTGAACCGGCCGCCAGCTTCCACATGAACACCGCCGCCCTCGCGCGCCGTGCAGCCCACGATATTGCCGCCCCGCATGAGGAGCGTGCCGCCTTTCCTCACATAGATACCGCCGCCGTCTTTGCTGTTGCCGCCGGTGAGGGCGCCGCCCTTTACCTCTATGATATTTTCTTCGGCGGTGGTTTCATCTGCCAGCTTCCACAGGGCGTTGCTCTTATCGAACTTGTGAACGGCATTGGGATTGCTGTCGATCAGCGTCAGCTCTCCATTTTGGGTGACATGGATCAAGTTGCTGACCCCGCTGGTTGTTTTCAGTAAGTGGCCGTTCAGATCGATGGTCACCGGTCTACTCACCGCCATAAAGGCGGTGATCTCAATATCCCCAGTCAAGCGAATGACCGCGGCATCGGAAGCCAGAGCATCAGACAGGTTTTTTGAATCGGCTACCTCCAAAAAGGTAGTCAGTTGCAAGGTGCTTTCCTTCTGGATATTATAATCTGCTAGAGTGCGGCCGTTCTCCAAAAATCTGCTGCCAAAATACAGGCATTTCCCATCTACCGAAACACCCGTGTTCTGGATCTTCTGCTTGACATTATCGATGCTGTCGCCGCTTTCCACCTCCAGGGTCAGCGGTTCTTGCCAGCCCAGGGCGCTGCCATCCACATAAATTGGAATGGCATGGGCGGTGGTGAACAACATGGCCAGGGCCAGCAGTACGGCTGATATCCTCTTTTTCATTGTTCGGCACCTCCTTACTGTGTCGATGCGGGTTGCTTTCCTCCTCTTTTTAATTATACATCACTCCCGACCGAAATGCCATTGGCAGGTTTGCCCGGAAATGACACGGCTTTATGGGCAATATGGCACAAGGGGCAGAAAAGCCGCCTGTGGGCGGCTTTTGGGGGATGCTTAGGACCCCAGCAGGGTGACTGTGATGGTGAAGGTCTGGCCGCGGCCGGTACGGCTGGCCCGGTACAGGCTTATTTCCACGGTATCGCCGGGCTTGTGCTGTGCCAGGATATCGCTGCAATCGGCACGGCTGGTGATGGCCCAGCCATCAATGGAGGTGATGATATCACCGACCTCGGCGCCCTGACGGCCTACATCGCTGTCCTCATTGATGGACATGATGCGCAGACCCGCCGGGATGCCGTAATAATTGGCTTCATTGCTGCCTACTTCCACCACGGTGATGCCCAGCTGTGCCCGACCGGTCACCCGGCCGTGCTGCATTAAATCGTCCAGAATGGGCAGGGCGGTATTGATGGGGATGGAGAAGCCGATGCCCTCGTAGCCTTCCTCCACCAGCTTGCTGGAGGTGATGCCCACCACCTGGCCGTAGGTATTGATGAGGGGGCCGCCGCTGTTGCCGGGATTGATGGCGGCATCCGCCTGGATGCAGACCATGGTGTAGCCCAGCTCGGTGGTGATGGTGCGCTGCACCGCCGAAATGTAGCCGACGGTTTGGGTGGAGGCCAGCGCCAGACCGCCGGGATTGCCGATGGCGACCACCATTTCGCCGACCTCCAGCTCATCGCTGTTGCCGAAGGTTGCCGCGACCAGCCCCTCGGGCGGGTTCTGCATTTTAAGCAGAGCCAGGTCGCTTTGGTTATCCGCCCCAATGACGGTGGCATCATAGCTATCGCCATTTTGCAGCACGACCTCGAACTTTTCGCCGCCGCTGACCACATGGGCATTGGTGATGATGTAGCCGTTTTCCGAAAGGATGATGCCGCTGCCCTGCGCGGTGGCGCTGCTGCCGTAGGTGATGATGCCCACCACCGAGGGGGCGCACTTTTTATAGATGCCGGCGGGAGTCAAAAGGCCGTCTTCGGTGGTATCCGGCACATTATCCTCCGGCTTGTTCTGCTGGTCGATCTCCGGCAGGTGCTCCAGCTCATTGCCGATGGACGAATCCTGATCCGGCTGCGGGGCAGGCTTGCTGCCCCAGACGGAGGCCCCGACGCACAGCGCCCCCACCAGCAGGATGACCACCCCCATGGCGATGAGGAAGTACTTCAGGCCGCTGCTTTTCCGGGCGCGGGCGGGACTTTGGCCGTAGTTGCCCCGGTAATCCTGGTAATCCCAGTGGTAGTTGCTGTCATTGCTGCGGTTTCTCATGCTGTTTCTCCTCCCGGCCGGCAGCGGGGGCCGCCGGCAATGTGGTAAAGCTGGCATCTACCATAGGGGCTTTGCGGTTGACGCCTTTTTTGTAGTGGGCGGGGTCGGCCTTGAGGCCGAATACAAACTCGGTGTATTCCCCGGGCTGGCTGCGGACGAAAATCTCGCCCTCGTGGACATTCATGATGGTGCGGCAGATGGAAAGCCCCAGGCCTACGCCGTTTTTATCCAGGCTGCGACTGCGGTCGGTCTTGTAGAACCGGTCGAAGAGCCGTGGGATCTCCTCCGGCAGGACGCCGGAGCCGGTATTGCGCACCGCTACCATGATATTCTCGCCCTCGGTATAAAAGTCGAAGGAAAGGGTGCCGCCCTCATTGACGAATTTGACGGCGTTATCGATGAGATTATACACCACCTGCTGGATGAGGTCGGCATCGGCCAGCACCCAGTAGCGGTCGGTATCCAGCCCCTCCACCTCGATGTGCTTTTCCTCCAGCCGCTGCTCGAAGCCCAGCAGGGTATTGGTGACAAGGGAGGTGATCTCCACCTCGGTGGGCTGGATGGTGCGCTCGCCGGCCTCGATCTGGCTGAGGGTGAGCATATTGCGCACCAGGCGGGAAAGGCGCTGGACCTCACTGGAGACAATGCGCAGATAGTGGTTCTGCCGCTCCGGCGGGATGGTGCCATCCAGGATACCATCGACAAAGCCGCCGATGGTGGTCATGGGGGTTTTTAATTCGTGGCTGACATTGGCGGTAAAGCTGCGGCGCACCGATTCGGTGAGGGCCAGCTCGGTGGCCATATTATTGAAGGCGGAGGCCAGCCGCCCGATCTCATCATCGCCCTCCACCGGCACCCGGACCGAGAAATCGCCCTTGGCGAAGGCACGGGTGGCGGCGGCCATCTGCCGCAGGGGGTTTACCAGACTGGTGGTGACAAAATAAATGACGATAAAGCTGACCACCAGCACCACGATGGCCGCGATGAGGAACATCTGGAGCATATCGCCGGCCAGGGCACGGTTGGCAGCCCGGGCGGTGGCCATAACGGCACCCACCAGAAGGCCGTTTTCATCCACCACGGGGGTGGCCACGGCGTACTGGGGGTCTTCCCCGGTGCCGGCCATGACCACGGAGCCCTGATAGCTGCCGGTTTTTGAGAGGCTATCCAGGACAGCCTGCGGCACCGACTGGGGGATGGCGCTCTCGGTAGTATGGGCCATAATGAGGATATTGCCCTTGTTATCGGAAAGGTAGATGTCGGCCTCGATGGCGGAGCCCAGCACGGCATACACCGGCTGCAGGGTATCGCTGCTGACATAGCGGTACTCGTGGGCGGCGTAATTTTCCATGGTGAGGCGGGCGGCCTGGGTCACATTTTTCTCCAGCAGGCTGATTTTTTCTTCCCGCAGATAGTCATTGGCCAGCACCATGAAGATAGAGCCGACCAGCACCATGCTGAGCAGAATGATGGCGCAGCATACCGAGTAGTATTTGCCCATCAGGGTTTTCTGCGATTTGTTCATTCTTATTCCTTGACCTCGAACTTATAGCCGACGCCCCAAACGGTCTTGAGGCTCCACTGATCGCTGACGCCTTCCAGCTTTTCGCGCAGGCGCTTGATGTGGACATCGACGGTGCGGCTGTCGCCGTAGTACTCAAAGCCCCAGACCTCATCCAGCAGCTGATCGCGGGTGAATACGCGGTTGGGGTGGCTGGCCAGGTGGAACAGGAGCTCCAGCTCCTTGGGCGGGGCATCCACGACCTTGCCATCCACCTTGAGCTCGTAGCGGGTCATATTGACGGTGAGCTTATCGTAGCTGACCTCCTTGACCTCACCTTCGGCGGTGCCGGCGGGGCTGCTGCGGCGCAGCACGGCCTTGATGCGGGCCACGATCTCCTTGGTATCGAAGGGCTTGACAACATAGTCATCGGCGCCCAGCTCCAGGCCCAACACCTTATCGAAGGTTTCGCCCTTGGCGGTGAGCATGATGATGGGGCAATCGCTCTTTTGGCGGATCTGCCGGCAAACCTGCCAGCCATCCAGCTTGGGCATCATGATATCCAGGAGGATAAGAGAGGGCTTTTCGCTCTCGAACTTGGCCACGGCTTCTTCGCCATCGTGGGCCATTACCACCTCGAAGCCCTCCTTTTCCAGGTACAGGCGCAGCAGCTCGCAGATATTCAGGTCGTCATCGGCTACCAGGATCTTGTCCATCATTGCTATTTCCTCCTTACAGGTCATAGTATTCTAATTTAGATTATAGCACCGGCGGAGTCTTTTGCATAGCGCCGAATGTGGCGATTTTGTTAAAAAATTGTGAGGAGGGCGGACGCTGGCAAGGAACAGGCGTCACCGCCCTAAAATTTTCCGTTGCCCACCTGCGGCGCCCATGGTAAAATGATAGAAAACCTGCCGCAGCGGCAAAAACATACAGGAGAAAACGCCATGAAAAAGATGCTATCACTCGCAATCGCTTTGGCACTTTGCTTTAGCCTTTGCGCCTGCGTCGGCAACGCCCCGCAGGGAAAGTCCGCATTGGACTGGGACGCAATGCAGGAGGAACTGCAGGCTTCCTCGGAGGTTCTGACCGCGCAGCTGACCAACTTTGCCTTTTACTCTGGAGATATCCTGGGGAGCTCCGCCTATCCGTTGGAGGACCGACAGATCCATCTTTTTATTTTGAGTACGGTAATGTTCATGGAGGAGGAGAAATACCTGTACCATGATTTTGTCACCATGGATGATGAGGGGTGTTACCACTTTCCAAAAGAAAAGATACAGCAGATGGCCGAGGAGGTGTTTGATATTCCGGATTATGAGTTTGGTGAAGATACCTATGTTCCCGAAACCGGGGAGTATGTGTTTTGGTCCGGCTTTGGATGGGGGAATACTCCGGTGTGCAGGAACACGGAGGTTCAAATTGATCGGGAAAAATCCGAGGTAAGCGTCAGTTACGAACTGCACGGCAATGTATATTATGAAAATCCCTATAAAATTGGGGACTTCCGGACCCGTTTCTCCGTAATGACACGGCCGGACGGCAGCTTCTTCCTGCATTATCTGGATACCGTTTCCCTCTGATGAGGCAGGTCACACCCCCAGCAGCAAGCGGACCGCAAGGGCACTGACCAGCGCCGCGGTCAGATCCCCGGTGAGGGCAGCGGCCATGGTGTGGCGGGTACGGCGGATCCCCACCGCGCCGTAGTAGACCGCGATAGCGTAGAAGGTGGTCTCTGAGGCGGCGGCCAGCACACTGCCTACCCGCCCGATAAAGCTATCCGGGCCGTATTCCCCCAGCAGCTGGTGCAGCAGGGCGGTACCGCCGCTGCCGGAGACCGGCCGCAGCAGGGCCAATGGCAGTACCTCCGCCGGGAAGCCGATAAGCTGAGTCACGGGGCGAAGGAAGCCGGTGAGGACATCCAGGGCGCCGCTGTGGCAGAACATGGTGACCACCGTAAGCAGGCAGACCAAGGCCGGGGTGATGGAGGCGGCGGTTTTGAGCCCCTCTTTGGCTCCCTGCAAAAAGCAATCGAACACATCCACGCCGGAGCAGAGGCCCCAGCTGAACAGGCCGGTGATGAGCAGCGGGATGAACCAGGCGCTGAATGACATGGAATGCCCTCCTTTTTGATGAAATTCGCGGATGGGGTGAAGGGCGCCCGCACGGGCCTGCCTTTATTCCGGCCGGCGGGACTTCCCGCGCAGCAGACGGTCCAGCAGCAGGACCACGGCCAGGGACGAAAGCCCGGTGAGCCATACCGCCGGCAGGATCTCCATGGGGGCGGCGGAGCCGGCCTGCTGCCGCAGCGCGGCGCAGGTGGTGGGGATGAGCTGGAGGGAGGCGGTATTCATCGCTACAAAGGTGACCATGGCATTGCTGGCGCTGTCCTTATGGGGATTCAACTTTTGCAGCTCCCGCATGGCGGCAAGGCCCAAGGGAGTGGCGGCATTGCCCAGACCCAGCAGATTGGCGGAAAGATTCATGGAGATGGCCTGCATGGCGGGGCTGCCCTGCGGCACCGTGGGGAACAGCCACCGGGTAAGAGGACGCAGCAGCCGGGCCAATGCTTCCGTAAGGCGGCAGCGGCGGGCAATCTCCATCAGGCCGCTCCACAGACACAGCATACCGGTGAGGGCAATGACCAGGCTTACGGCTTCCCCGCAGCCGGAAAGCGCCGCGGCGGAGAGCGCTTCCATCCGGCCGGTGAAGGCCGCGGTGACGACCGAAAAAATAAGCAGGGCGGTAAGGATACCGTTCATCATGGGCGGAGCTCCTTTCTTCATTTTTTAGGGAGTAGAGATGATTTATCAACATCTTTTTCTCCTTACGGGAGCGTATTGCGCTAATGTTTTCCTTTTTTGATGTGTTTTATCGAATTATGTAAAATAACGGAATCTGTGCGCATTTTATCAATTTTAGCAACAATAACCAAAAAAACGGCAAATTAGGGGCAAAAATTATCCACAAGATTTGCGAAATTGTGCTAATTACCTCTTGAATTTCATGGAAAATAATAGTACACTTAGTAGCAAGGTAGAGAAAAAGCGAGAATATTAGAAGATATTGTAAACCGCCAGCAAACCACCTAACTTTATTAAGGAGGAACCTGTACCATGAAATCCACCGGTATCGTAAGAAAAGTTGACAACCTCGGCCGTATCGTTCTCCCTGTAGAGCTTCGCCGCACCCTCGGCATCGACATCCACAGTGATGTTGAAATTTATGTAGACGGTGATCAGGTCATTCTTAAGAAGTACCTGCCCTGCTGCATTTTCTGCGGCTCCAAGGAAGAGCTGGCTACCTATGACGACAAGTATGTCTGCCGCAGCTGCCGCACCAAGCTGGGCAAGCTGTAATTCCCAAACCACAAAAGACAAGCAAGGCCCCTGCCATATGGCGGGGGCTTTCTTTTTTGCGGCGGCCCGGCGGCGAGGGCGGGGCCTTTTTTGCAAAGGTATAAACTGAGCGCCTACCCGACGGAGGCTAATTTGTGGGCGCCTGGCGGCGTCGCACTGATTTTGCAGAGTGCAAGACCCGTACAGTTCGCCGCCGGGGCGTTTGATGACATAGTTTGCGCCAACAACCCCTCCGTCAGCCGATCGGCTGACACCTCCCCTTACACAGGGGAGGCTTTTGGATGGTGCAGTGTCACACTCCTTACACTGGGGAGGCTTTAGGGGAACGCGAAAGGCCCCCTTTCCCGGTGGGAAAGGGGGCCGTATTGGATGGGGCATTATTCGCCGGCGGGTTTTACCGGGGCGTTCTTGGTGACGGTGAGGGAAACGGTATCCTCCAGCACGGCATCGGCGGGCAGCAGCTTGGCCATGACGACATAGCGGTAGTCATTGGGATAGTGCAGCTTGGTATCATCCGCCAGACGGTAGGTGCAGGTGGAGAGGGTGAGGATCTTATCGTTGCTGGTCACTTCCACATCATAATCGTAGAAGGAAAGATCCTGGGCCTTTTTGATGAGGCTATTGAAGGTGGCATCGGCGGGGTTGGGGTTGATGTAGTCGAACTTGATATCGGTGTAGAATACCGCAAATACCTGCCAGACCATGTCCTCTTCGATGGTGGAGTAGTAGATATAAGGATGGGTCTTGGCAAATTCCTCGTCCTGATACTTCAGCAGCTGAGCGAACTTGGGGCCATTTGCGTGGTTCTGATAATCGGTCAGCAGGGCATTTTCGGCCCGGCCCAGATTGTGGCCGTAGATGACGGTATTCTTCGAGATGGTGGAGCGATTGCCGCTGGTGCAACGGAAATCGGCATAGTAGCAGCCGTCGTTATCGTTCTCACCATTGGCATTGCGGCGCAGGTAGTACTTGTTATCATCGTTATAATTGACCTTGACCACCACATCATTGACGGTGGTGCCATCAATATACAGCCAGCCGATGGTATCCTTGTTCTTCTGCTGCATGGCCAGCGTATTTTCCAGCATGGTCTTTTGCAGTTCCTTGAGGATCTCCTCCTTGGAGGGCTCATCGGGATTGGGGTTATCAGGATCGGTGGGGGTAGTGGGATTGCTGGGATCGGTCGGATCGGTGGGGTCGCTGGGGTCTTTGCCGCAGGCGGCGAAGGCAAATACCATGCAGAGTGCCAGCAGCAGGGCCAGCAGGCGTGTTGTCGTTTTCATAATGTTCCTCGTGCCTTTTCTTGTAAATTGGCCCCGGCGGGGGCTTTGTTCCGCATCATTTTACACCATGGCGGCGGCGCTTGTCAATGAACGGGCGGGCAGAACGGGGGACTTTGCAAAAAAGTTCGGATTCTGTTTACAAATAGGGGAAAAATAACTATACTAAGGGAGGGGAGTTTGCCTCCCCCAATTTAACTGCAAGGAGATAATAAATTATGCTGATTACAAAAGATATGGGCATCATGGAGATCGTACAGAAATATCCTGCTACTGTAGAGGTACTGCAGCGCTTCGGCATGGGGTGCATCGGCTGCGCCGCCGCCCACTTTGAGAACATTGAGCAGGGCGCCCTGGCCCATGGCATTGATGTGCCCCGGCTGATGGAGGCCCTGAACGAGGCTGCCGCCAAGGCGTAAGATCTGACTGGAGCTGATGCAGGGGGCGGGTGGGGCCG
>OIAK01001058.1_pt1 | contig 10257 bp, 9 predicted proteins | sample 1580741 | NCBI WGS metagenome assembly OIAK01 (sample SAMEA3882521, study PRJEB24775) | human gut metagenome | biome: human-associated habitat; feature: intestine environment; material: feces | place: Netherlands | collected 2009/2010
TTATTATAATTTATAAATTTTGGTATTCTTTTTTCTTTTTTTGGACTTGATACAAGTAAAAATGGGTTTGATTCTACTTTATTATTTAATACTAAATATTTATAAAATGTTCTAAGAGAACTTAATTTTCTTGATATAGTAGATTTTGCATCACTTTTTTTATTTAAATATTTCTAACTTTGATTTAAGAAAAAACTAAAACTATATTGACGATATTCCCCTATACAGTATTAATTCTCCTCAGGCATCTCCCAGTTGTGATATACGTTCTGTACATCATCATTATCCTCAAGAGTGTCAAGAAGTAAATTCATCTTCTTGATTGCCTCTTCGTCCTCAAGCTTAGTGTAGTTTGACGGTACCTTTTCAGCCTCAGCAGAAATTACATTGTAACCTAAACCTGCCAAAGCTTCTGATACAGCGGAAACATTGTTAGGACCACATGTGATCTCAATTACTTCGTCTTCAATGCTGAAATCATCTGCACCTGCCTCAAAACAATCCTCCATGATCTTGTCCTCGTCAGCTCCGTTGTTTTCAATTACAACAGTTCCCTGATCTGAGAACATAAATGATACACAGCCCGATGTACCGAGATTTCCGCCGAACTTGTCAAAATAGTGACGAACATCACCGGCAGTTCTGTTCTTGTTGTCTGTAAGACATTCAACAATAACCGCAACGCCGCAAGGACCGTATCCCTCATAAATCATTGTTTCATAGTTGTTCTTGTCACCGTCACCGGCAGCCTTCTTGATAATTCTTTCAATGTTATCGTTAGGCACATTGTTTGCCTTAGCCTTAGCAATCAGATCTCTGAGCTTTGCATTGTTGTTCGGATCAGGTCCGCCCTCTTTAACTACAACTGACATCTCTCTGCCGATTTTAGTAAAAATCTTAGCTCTCGCGCTGTCTGTTGCTTCCTTCTTTCTTTTTATGTTTGCCCATTTTGAATGTCCTGACATATCTGTTCAACTCCTTATAAAAATTTATATGCCTGAATTATTTTATTGTATTACATCAGTATTAGATCTGATGATTATAAACTAATATTGTTGCCTGTGCCGTATTCATTAAGCTCCCAGATGAATTCAAAAAGCTCATCAATTCTTTCATGCTGTTCAGTAAGAAAAAGATATCCGAATAAGCACTCCAAACCCGTTGCACTTCTATATTCAGCAACTGTCGAGTGCTTTGGTGCGGAAACTCCGCTTGCATTTCTTCCACGCCTTAGAATATCCTGTTCTTCTTCAGAAAGTAATTCTCTTTCGGCCAGCATATTAACTGCCGCCGCCTGATATTCAGCACATACCCTCTGAGTGGTCAGCTTGTGAAGTGAGTTTACAGGCCTGTTAGCCGATAATACCAGCTTCTTTCTGACAAGCTGTTCATAAACTGAGTCACCCATAAAAGCTAAAGTCAAAGGCGAATATTGCATTGCTTCTCGTCTGTCCATAGTCTCACCACAATTGTTATGAATTTTTGTCTTTGGCTTGAATTTGTTTTTTCAATTATCTTATATAATCAAATTCAAAATCAAATATTGAAACGGTATCTCCCTCATTAATACCCATTTCCTCCAGCTTGTCAATAATGCCGCTGCTGCGTAGTACACGCTGAAAATATTGAAGCGACGAGTAGTCATCCATATTTACTGACCTCAGAATATCCCAAAGCCAGTCTGCTTCTACAAAATAAATACCGTCTTCTACTGTGACGTTGAAATCCCTGTTAGTAAGCAGCTTTTCGTCCAGCTCCTGCTGAGTAAGAGGCTGAGCCTCAAATTCTTTTACTGGAGGAAGGTCTTTTAGCTTGTCCCATATTCCGTAAACTAAATCCTGTGTGCCGATCGTTGTTGCTGCCGAGATTTCAAAGAAAACTAATCCCTTGTTTTCAATGTATTCACGGAACTCCGCAACTTGTTCGGGTGTAGCCATGTCTGATTTGTTTGCAGCAACAATCTGAGGCGCTTGTGCAAGCTCCTCCGAGAAGTTTGCAAGCTCTTTGTTGATAGCTTCAAAATCCTCAATAGGATCTCGACCCTCAATGCCTGAAACATCCACAACGTGAACAATAAGCCTGCATCTTTCCACATGACGTAAAAATTCGTGTCCAAGTCCGATTCCTTCACTTGCACCCTCAATGAGTCCGGGAATATCCGCCATAACAAAAGACTTTCCGTCTTCTATTTTAACAACACCCAGAACAGGAGTCAGGGTGGTAAAATGATAATTTGCGATTTTAGGCTTTGCCGCTGAAACAACGGATATAAGAGTTGACTTCCCGACATTGGGGAAGCCAACCAAGCCTACGTCTGCTATAAGCTTAAGTTCAAGAGTAACGTTATATTCATCGCCCCTGAAACCCGGCTTTGCAAATCGTGGGATCTGTCTTGTGGGAGTAGCAAAATGTGCATTGCCCCTTCCGCCTTTTCCGCCTTTGCATATAACAACAGGCTCACTGCCCGAAAGGTCAGCAAGAATCCTTCCGCTTTCTGTCTCTCTTACGATCGTGCCCCTCGGTACGCTGATTATCAGATCAGGAGCGTTTCTGCCTGTACAGTTTTTTGATGAACCGTTTTGACCCTTTTGTGCAATGTATTTTCTTTTATATCTGAAGTCAATAAGATTTGAAATATTATCGTCTACCTTAAAAACTATGTCTCCGCCTTTTCCGCCGTCACCGCCGTCGGGACCACCGGAGGCTATATATTTTTCACGGTGAAAAGAAACGCAGCCGTCACCGCCGTCACCTGCTTTTATATAAATACCTGCCTGATCGACAAACATCTCACTGCCCATTCCTTTCCGGTCAAGTTAAAGTGCAATTTCGGCGTTGCTAAAAGTGTCTAAGCGCCGAAATTCACAGCCATTATTATCAAATCATTTACTTCTGCTTCATTTTTAATTAATATAACCAATCATTTTTAAGATACTATTTTATCTTTAATATTTTAAAGCCAAAAAAACCCTAAGCCCATGGCTCAGGGTTTGTATGCTCAAAAATTAAGCCTGTGGGTAAACAGATACCTTTTTGCGGTCTCTTCCCATTCTCTCAAATCTTACAACACCGTCTGCTGTAGCAAACAAAGTGTCGTCAGATCCACGGCCTACGTTCTCGCCCGGATGAATGTGAGTTCCTCTTTGGCGAACAAGAATGTTGCCTGAAAGAACAAACTGACCGTCAGCTCTCTTTACACCAAGTCTTTTTGCTTCGGAATCACGTCCGTTCTTTGTTGAACCCATTCCCTTTTTATGAGCAAAAAACTGCATAGAAATTCTAATCATTACAATTACACCTCCGTCATGTAATCCTATAAGCAAAGCCTATTTTTCAATAACCTTTACTTTAATACAGCCCGTAAATTCATCAGAAAGAAAATACATATGCGTTAAAAGTCCCAAAAGAACCCTGTCGCCGTATTCATTTTCATCCGATACAAGCTTTAACAAAATTTCGTTTTCATCAACTACTACCTTAGCTTCAGCTTTGAAAGCTTCAGTAATAGTATTAGCCGCCATCATTACAGCCGACGATACACTCGCACAAGCAACATCCTGTCCGAACTCGCCGTAGCCTGCATGTCCCGTTACCCGGAACCCAAGCAGCTTGTCTTGTTTACTTTTGTAAAAATCCGCAGTTATCATTCTTATGCGTTGATAGCTTCGATTTTAACCTGTGTATAAGGCTGTCTGTGACCCATTTTTCTCTTTTCGCCCTTCTTTGGCTTATAAGTGAAAACTGTGATCTTCTTAGCCTTGCCGTTCTTGAGAACCTTAGCTGATACTGTTGCACCCTCAACATATGGAGCACCAACGTTTACACTGCCGTCCTTTTCAACAACCATAACCTTGTCAAAAGTAACAGTCTCATCAGCTGCTGCGTTAAGCTTTTCAATGAAAACAACATCGCCTTCATTAACCTGATACTGCTTTCCGCCTGTTTCAATTACTGCGTACATCTTTAAATGCACCTGCCTTTTTCATAAACTCGCTGCTTTTCGGTGTATGTCCAAAAGGGCATAGCTTATCCTTAACCGACAGCATGCGGCTTATTTATCATATCACAATTTTTATTCCAAGTCAAGGAAACTCCGTTACGGCACAAAATGTTTACAAAATGTTCACAATATGATTTGAGGTGTTGTTTTTTCGTTTTTTGGAATAAAATTAAATAAAACTAATACAAACTAATAATTTTATGAAGCTTTTTGTTATTTTTACCTTAAAAAAATATAAAAAAACGAAAAAAATCTAAAGTTGACAAAAGCCGCTTTTTGGACTATCATAAACTTAGAAACAGTCTTTAAATAATAAGCTGAGGAGGCGTCTATATGGGAAAAAACTATATTCTCTCCCTTGATCAGGGAACAACTTCTTCGAGAGCTTTGCTTTTCAATAAAAAAGGCGAAACAGTGGGCTGTGAACAAAAGGAATTTTCACAGATTTTTATAAATGACGGCTGGGTTGAACAGAATCCTCTTGAGATTCTCGAATCACAGCTTAAAGTATGTCAGGACGTTATAAAAAATACCGGCATTTCGCCCGATGAGATTGCAGGAATAGGTATTACCAACCAGCGTGAAACCACAGTTATGTGGAATAAAAATACGGGAAGGCCTGTGTATAACGCAATAGTATGGCAGTGCAGAAGAACTGCTCCTATATGCGATCAGTATATAAATCAGGGCTTGGAAAAATTCTTTCTCAATAAAACAGGCCTGCTTATTGACCCGTATTTTTCTGCTACAAAAATAAAGTGGATTTTGGATAACGTCGACGGAGCAAGAGAGTCAGCTGAAAAAGGCGATATACTTTTCGGAACAGTCGACAGCTGGCTTATCTGGAACCTTACCGGCGGAAAAATACATTGCACAGACTACTCTAACGCCTCAAGAACCATGCTGTTTAATATACATGATCTTACATGGGATAAAGAAATTCTTGGGCTTTTAAATATTCCTGCAAAAATACTGCCAAAAGCGGTACCGTCAAGCGGATTTATGGGAATGTGTGATGAAAGTATCTTCGGTGCTGAAATTCCTATTACAGGCTGTGCAGGAGATCAGCAGTCAGCACTTTTCGGACAATGCTGTTTTTCAAATGGTGACGTAAAAAATACTTACGGCACAGGCGGTTTCCTTTTGATGAATACAGGAGAAAACCCTGTAACATCACAAAACGGTTTGCTGACGACAATAGCATGGGGTATTGATAATAAGGTCTTTTATGCCTTGGAAGGCTCTGTTTTTGTTTCGGGGGCGGTAATAAAATGGCTGAGAGATGAGCTTGAAATTATATCTACCGCCGCAGAAACCGAGGGAATTGCACTTAGTGTTCCCGATACTAACGGAGTTTATATAGTCCCGGCTTTTGTGGGGCTTGGTGCACCTTATTGGGACCCTGCCGCAAGGGGTTCGATTTCAGGACTGACACGAGGGGTAAATAAAAAGCATATTGTCAGGGCGGCGCTGGAAGCTATGGCATATCAGACTTTAGATGTTCTCACGGCGATGGAGGCAGACACAGGTACGCTTAATTCGGTAAAGGTTGACGGCGGAGGAGCACAGAACAATTTCCTTATGCAGTTTCAGGCTGACATTTTGGGAAGAACAGTGGTGCGTCCGTCAAATGTTGAATCAACTGCAATGGGTGCGGCTTTTCTTGCAGGACTGGGCTGCGGTTTCTGGAAAAACACTGACGAGATAAAAAGCATTTCAAATAAATTTACCGAGTTTGCTCCGTCTATGGAAAACGACCAAAGGGAAAAGCTTATAAGCGGATGGAAAAAGGCGGTTGAGCGTTCCCTTAAATGGAGCGAAAAATAATGCTTCAATAAGGGGCTTGCCTAAGTTATAAAATTGCCTCAGCAGTGATTTTACTTGAATTTTATTGACTTGAATTAATATATATAATATAATAAATTTAACGATAATTCTCATAAGGGAGATAGTTTTCATGGGGAAAAAGGTTTATGACAACCGAGAGCTTTCATGGCTGAAATTTAATGTCAGAGTGCTGGAAGAAGCAAGGGACAATAATGTTCCGCTTATGGAAAGGCTTTTATTTGAGTCTATTTTTGAGAGCAATCTTGACGAGTTTTTTATGGTAAGAGTGGGATCTCTTATTGATCAGTCGCTTATTGATGATAATCAAAAGGACGGAAAGACAAAAATGCGCCCCTCTGAACAGCTTTCGGCTATTTATGCCAAGGTAAGGGAGCTTAATGAAAAAAAAGACAAGACATATTCCGCACTTTTGAAAGAGCTTTCCCTTAACAACGTTTTTCACAAACAGTTAAAGAATCTTTCAAAAGCTGAAACAGAATTTTTAGAGTCATATTATGCTTATGAAATAAAGCCGTTTTTGAACGCTGTTATAGTCGATAAACGTCACCCTTTCCCTTTTCTTAATAATAAAGAAATTTACGCTGTAGGAAAGCTTAATTCAAAATCGGGAGTTAAGTTAGGAATAATCAGCTGTGGAAAAAAATTTGAGCGTGTAATTTTTCTTCCCACGGAAAATGAGGACGAGATCAGCTTTGTTTTAGCGGAGGAATTGATTCTGCATTTTGCTGACAAGGCTTTCGACGGATATAGGTTTGAAGAAAAAGCATTAATGAGGATAACCCGAAATGCTGATATTAAGATTGAGGAAAGCTTTGATGATGAGCTTGATTTCAGGCAGAATATGTCCGTTCTTATCAACAAGAGAAAAAGACTTTGTCCTGTAAGGCTTCAGCTTTCAAAAAATCTTTCTGATTTGACCTGTGCTGAATTATGCACAAGGCTTGAACTGACTAAAAAGCAGGTATTTATTGAAAAAGCACCCCTTGATTTCAGCTTTGTTTTCTCCATATTCCAAAAAGCGGAGAACAAAAAGCACTTGTTCTTTGAACCACAGCAGCCGCAGATGTCACCTGCGGTTATGGAAAACATATCAATGATTTCTCAGATCGATAAGGGCGATATTTTTCTATCATATCCATACGAATCAATGAAGCCGTTTATACGGTTATTGGAAGAGGCGGCGGCTGATCCGACAGTTGTGTCCATAAAAATGACGCTCTATCGTGTTGCCAAGAATTCTAAGATAATCAAGGCTCTGTGCACAGCCGCAGAAAACGGCAAGGATGTTATGGTTTTGGTAGAACTTAGGGCGAGATTTGATGAGGAAAACAACATTGGCTGGTCTAAGCTTTTAGAGGAATCCGGCTGTAATGTTATGTATGGTCCACAAGGACTGAAAGTCCATTCAAAGCTTTGTCTTATTACGAGAAAAGCCGGCAAGTCGGTAAAATACACAGTACAAGTTGGCACGGGTAACTACAACGAAAAGACTGCGGAGCTTTACACTGATTTATGTCTTATGACGGCAAACGAAGAAATTGCCAAGGACGCAGTGGATGTATTTAATTCGCTTGCTGTTGGTGAACTGGTTGAAGACAGCAGACAGCTTCTTATTGCGCCCAAGTGCTTACAAAACAAGATAGTTGAAATGATGGACAAGGAAATTGCCGTTGCCAAGGCAGGCGGAGAGGGATATGTAGGTGCAAAGCTTAACTCTCTTACTGACAAGGTGCTCATTGACAAGATAATTGAATGCTCACAGGCAGGCGTTAAGGTTGAGCTTGTTATCAGAGGTATTTCATGTCTTGTAGCAGGCATTAAGGGAAAGACGGATAATGTTCGTATTGTTTCCATTGTAGGACGATATCTTGAGCATGCGAGAATATACATTTTCGGAACAGGAGAACGGCAAAGGGTTTACATATCCTCGGCGGATTATATGACGAGGAACACCACAAGGCGAGTTGAGGTTGCTGCTCCGATTTTAGATGATAACATCAGAAAGCGGATAATTTCATACTTTAACACACAGCTTTCGGACAATGTAAAGGCAAGGGAACAGCAATCGGACGGAACATACAAGCGGGTTCCCACAGAGGGGATTCCTATTGACGCACAGAAGAGATTTTTTGCTGAGGCATATGAAAATGCTCCCAAGACGGCTGATGGCGGAAATGACAAAAAAGAAAAGAAGGGTATTCTTTCGAGGATATTGGGACTTTTTAAGAGGAAAAATAAATAAACTAAAAGCTTTCAGATTTATAACTTAGGCAGGGATGTCCCCTGCCTCTTTAGGCGGCGGGTTCCATCTTGTCATCAGCAGGAGATACAATCTCCTACTAATGACCGCATTGCTTTGCAATGCGCTTGCCACGTTAAATGACGGGTCAAGCCCCTTATTGAAATCCGAAAGCTTTTTTTCGTCAAAGTGCTTATAAGAATTTTCAGATTTTGTGCAGATATACAAAAAAGACGATGTAAATTGACACGAAAAGTCATATGTGATAAAATATCAATGTAAGACAGGGGGAGATACCCATAACAAAAAACGCAAGGTCTTATGAAAATTTAATATTACAAAGGGGAAGACACCCATGGAAAAAAACGTAATTGTAACAGACGAATTTGGAAAACAAATCGGGTTCACTTATCCTAAAAGGGCAAGAGGACTTGTTAAAAACGGTCGGGCAGAGTATGTCGGCGACTGTGAAATTCGTATGATAAAGAGCAATAAGGGAAATTGCTTTGATACTCATGCTCCGATCGGTAATATTGATACGGAGGTTAATATAATGAGTAATGTTATAAATTTTAATGCAAGAGAATTCAATTTTGATAAAAATTGTGAAAGCAATATCGGTTCAAGAATGTTCATATCAGGACTTGACGGAAAGAACGCTGAGGTTTTTGAAATCGGCAGCTGGGGTTGGGACTGGTCGCAGATTAAGTGCGAAAAGCGTTTAGAAAAGAACACAGATTATATTTTTCGTTTTGCAATGACCGGTGGATATTGTGACACGCAGGAAGAAGTTTCACAGCTGATTATTTTTAATGATGAAAACTGGGAGGACAGATATACTTATCCGCTTGCGAAGAGCGAATATGCACCTGTTTTAAGCAAGAAATCAGGCGACGGAATAATTAGAGTATATGAAATTCCGTTTAACACAGGCGAAGCAGAAAAGACAACATTTATTTTTACTGCACAAAAGGCAATAGCAAGGTTTATGACTGCACTTGACAATGAAAGTTATGGAAGCCTTGACGACATGACTTATGATCAATGGTTTGATAAACGAAAAAAGTCTTTTGGTAACAGCGGCGAATGCCATGACAATGTAGGTGTAATAGATTTATGCGGAGCTAACATCGGGGCAAGCGTACTGAGAGATTTGCTCAATAACATATGCGGAATACGGGCGATCGATTTAAGCGGTGCGAACGTTTATGATGACTCGGATGAGGTGCGAAGTGATTCTGCTGAAACTGTAGAAGCTGAAATTGTTGAGTCGGAGGATGAGAAGTCCAAACCATTTATGGAAATGGCGGTCAATGCAATGAAGGACAGTTGTGAAGCTTTGACGAAACAAATTGATTTGGCTCCTGAGGGAAGTCCACAGCGGATTGTTATGCAGGAAGTGTTGGAATCATTAAATTCACAGATCAATTCACAAATCAATCAATTTGAAAGCTCTGAAGATCAAGCATAGAGATAACATTATTTAATACATAAGCCCTTGCTTTATGCAAGGGTTTTATTTTTTCCTTGACATATTTATCAAACAGACTATAATTAATAATCATATATGATTGCAGAAAGAAGAATTGAAATGGTTTCACAAACTATAAAAGTTATTGATGCACATACACATGTTTTCCCTGATAAGATTGCTGATAAGTCAAGGGATTACGTAGGTGGATTTTACGGATTGCCTATGTATACAATAGGAACAAGCAAAGAATTGACTAAGGTTTCACATGAAAGCCGTATGATAGGTGGAAAAGAATATAAGATTACACATCAGCTTATATGTTCTCCGGCGGTAACGGCTCTTCAAACTGACAGCATTAATGAATATATAAGTGAGCTTGTCAAGTCTGACAGCAGTCTTATTGGTTTTGGGACGCTGCACCCTGACAACGAGAATTTTGAGGAGATTATTGATAGTATTATTGATTCGGGTTTAAAGGGTATAAAATTTCATTCTGATTTTCAGAGATTTAATATTGATGATAAAAAAATGTATCCAATTTATAAATATGCATCCCAAAAGGACTTGCCTGTACTTTTTCACATGGGCGATGAAAAACTTGATTTTTCTCGTCCTTTTAGGTTGGCAAGGGTGATTGAAGATATTCCTGACTTAAAAATTATTGCGGCTCATGCGGGAGGTTACAGTCACTGGGAT
>OIAK01001066.1_pt1 | contig 10176 bp, 9 predicted proteins | sample 1580741 | NCBI WGS metagenome assembly OIAK01 (sample SAMEA3882521, study PRJEB24775) | human gut metagenome | biome: human-associated habitat; feature: intestine environment; material: feces | place: Netherlands | collected 2009/2010
CCTGTCATAACAATGCCGATTGCCAAAAGCACCCAATATAATGTCCAGCTCATATTTATCCCCCAAATTTAATTTCTGTTTAATCAATGAGCAGATTATATAATATTTCAACAATAATTGCAATAGCTTAGGCTGTTTTTTTGTTAAATAAAAGACAATTTCCCGACAACGCTTTTAGTCTCGCCATCGTGCAGGACAAAAACCGCAAGCTCTTTTTATCGCGGAGGCAATTCATTGTACATTGCCTCAAAAAGCGCGGCTTCCATAATACGCTCCTTTGTATCTCCCGTCATAAATTCGCTTTCAAATAGTAGTAACCGTTCGGTTACCCGTCAAGGCTTTTTGGGGAAAATTTAAAACACAGCGAACCGAACGCAAAATCCTTTTCTCGGCCTATGCAAAGAAGCCGTTTATGGTATCGCTATATAAAAAAGCCACGGAAAACCGTTGATTTCCCGTGGCTTTTGAAGTATTTGATTGAAAAATCGTAACCGATTATCTCTTTGAGAACTGCGGTGCACGGCGAGCGCCTTTGAGACCGTATTTCTTACGCTCTTTCATTCTCGGGTCACGAGTCAAGAATCCGGCCTTCTTGAGTGCCGAACGAAGATTTTCGTCGTACTGAAGAAGAGCTCTTGAAAGACCGTGGCGAATTGCGCCTGCCTGACCTGTTACACCGCCGCCCTGAACGTTGCAGACGATGTCGAATTTGTCAGCTGTGCCGGTGAGAGCGAGAGGCTGACGAACTATAAGTTTAAGTGTTTCAAGGCCGAAATAATCGTCGATATCACGATTGTTTATCGTTATTTTGCCTGAGCCTGCATAAACGCGAACTCTTGCAACCGACTTCTTTCTTCTGCCTGTGCCGTAAAAATAAGGATTAGTCTCGTACATTTATTTTTGCCTCCCTTTCTCAGAATTCTTTAACTTCGGGCTTCTGAGCCTCATGTGTGTGTTCGCCGTCTTTGAAGATACGAAGTCTTGTAAGCTGCTTTCTGCCGAGTGAGTTATCGGGAAGCATACCCTTAACTGCCTTTTTAAGAGCAAATTCGGGCTTTTCAGCCATAAGGGTCTTATACTGAATCTTCTTCATGTTACCGATATAACCGGTGTGATGATAGTACATTTTCTTTTCAAGCTTGTTGCCTGTAAGAACTATTTTGCCGGCGTTGATTACGATTACGTGATCGCCGCAGTCAGCGTGAGGAGCAAATGTCGGCTTGTGCTTGCCGCGAAGAAGCGTAGCAGCCTCCGCAGCAACGGAACCGAGGGTTTTGCCGTCAGCATCAAGAACATACCAATTACGGCTGATGTCGGCAGCCTTAGGCATATAAGTTGACATAAAACATAACCTCCGAATAATTATTTCTTTTTTATTGCCCGAATATATTATCACGAAGAAACGATTTCGTCAACACCGTTTTTTAATATTTTAACGATTATATGATTTATCTCTCGTTTTCTCGCATTTTCTCTTATTTCCTGCTATATTGCTTATTTATTATTTTTGAGTCTTTGCCTATCGCAAAGGCTCTTTCGGACAAAAGCGAGGCGGCGTTTTTCATGCAATGCTCAAGACTTATACCGTTTTCCTTTATTTTATGTATTTCGCATACTCCGAGTGTCTCGGTGGAAATATCGTTTTCGACGTCGCCGCTCAAAAGGATACACGGAACACCGAATTTTTCGGCTATGTCCGAGACCCTCTTAGGAAGCTTGCCGAATAGGGTTTGCCTGTCCGTCTTGCCCTCGCCTGTTATAACCACATCGGAGCGACGTATTTTATCCTCAAGCGATGCAGCCCTTGCCAGCACATCAAATCCGCTTTGGAGCTCACAGTTCAAAAAGGCGGATAAGCCACCGCCGATGCCGCCCGCAGCTCCGGCTCCCGGAAGATTTATAATCTTTTTTCCGGACGCTTTTTCAAAAATCTCTCCTATATTTCGTAAGCCGTCATCCAAAAGCTCCACATCGTTCTTCGAGGCTCCCTTTTGCGGAGAAAAAACATAAGCCGCTCCGTTTTCTCCGCACAGAGGATTTGTAACGTCACACGCGAGAGTGAACTTTATATCCTTGAATCTTTCAAAATTCTCGGTTCGCCGTATTTTCTTAACTCTTATCATATTTTGACCGTCGGGCAAGACCTCGACGCCGTCCTCCGAAAAGAACCGCATACCGAGGGCATACAAAATGCCCGTCCCCGCATCCGTGGTAGCACTGCCGCCGAGTCCGAGAATTATATGTTTTGCCCCATGCTCCGCAGCGTCGCAAATCAGTTCTCCGCTTCCCAATGACGACACTTTCACGGCGTCGCGCTCGCTGCTCTTGAGAAGCGTCAGCCCGCTTGCCGAGGCTACATCGATTACGGCGGTACCGTCGGGAAAAACGGTGTATTCCGCCGTGATTTCACGAAGCAGAGGGTCGTGCACCGCCGCTTTTCGAAGCTGCCCTCCGAGTATATCGTAAAAACAGCGAGAGGTCCCCTCTCCGCCGTCGGCAAACGGCAGAGAAAGCACCTCAAAATTTTTGTTACACCGAAGAAGTCCGTCTTTAACCGCGGCGCAAGCATCCTTTGACGTAAGACTCCCTTTAAAAGAGTCGCAAACAACAGCTATCTTCATAATCAGAACACCATATATCCGAATATTTCCTTGAGCGTATCGAGCGGCGACTGGCCATCGGCAATCTTTACCGCGATGTGCTTTTTGCCGTAATCCATTATAGACACTCTGCCGCGCATCATGGAGGACAGGTTCAAAACCGTATTTGTATCTATATCGTTCACATAAAGGATAACGGAATTGCCCTTTTGCCCTATTTCGTATATACCCTTTGCGGCGGCGGTATTACGAAGAAGCGAAACATCGATAAGACCCTGAACCGACTGCGGAATTTCACCGAATCGGTCGCGGAGCTCATCCTTAACGTCCTCTGCATCCTCGGTATTTTTAATGTCCGCAATTCTGCGATAGACCGCAAGCCTCTGAGGAATGCTCTTGATGTAATTATCGGGAATGTGAGCGTCTATCTGCATATCTATGAGACACTCCTTCTTACGCGAAATCGGCTTTTCGCCCTTTTCCTCCTCCACGGCTTCACCGAGAAGCTGCAAGTACATATCGTAGCATACCGCCTCCATATGGCCATGCTGCTGCGCACCGAGGACGTTGCCCGCTCCGCGGATTTCAAGGTCACGCATGGCAATCTTAAAGCCGGAGCCGAATTCGGTATATTCCCTTATTGCCGAAAGTCGTCTGTTCGCTATTTCCGACAATTCCTTGCCACGCTTAAACGTGAAATATGCCGACGCTCTGCGTGTGCTTCTGCCGACTCTTCCGCGTATCTGATGAAGCTGGGCAAGCCCGAGTCTGTCGGCGTCCTCGATAATCAGCGTATTGCAATTCGGAACATCGACGCCCGTCTCAATAATGGTGGTGCAAACGAGTATGTCTATGTCGCCCTCAAGCAAGTCACGCCAGATTTCAGACAGCTCCTCCTCGCCCATTCGGCCGTGCGCCACGGCTATACGAGCCGACGGCATCATTTCCTTTATCTTAGCCGCAGTGCTTTCGATTGATTCGACACGGTTGTGGAGATAATATACCTGACCGCCTCTGCGAAGTTCCTTCTCCATGGCCTCGCAGAGAATTCCTATATCATGCTCTATAACATATGTCTGAACGGGGTATCTGTCCTGCGGAGCCTCCTCTATTACGGACATATCACGTATGCCGGTCATAGCCATATTAAGCGTTCTCGGAATAGGCGTCGCCGACAAGGTCAAAACATCAACCGTTGGGAACAGCTCCTTGAGCTTCTCCTTTTGAGCCACGCCGAAGCGCTGCTCCTCATCGACTATTAAAAGGCCGAGGTCCTTAAATTTTACATCTTTTGAAACAAGACGGTGCGTGCCTACGATTATGTCAAGCGAGCCGCGCTTCAAATTTTTAAGTATTTTCTCCTGCTCCTTAGGAGTTCTGAAGCGTGACAGCATCTCTATCTCTACGGGGAACCCGTCAAATCTTTTAAGTATGGTACGGTAATGCTGATACGCGAGAATTGTTGTGGGAACAAGTATTGCGCATTGCTTACCGTCTGCCGCGCATTTAAAAGCCGCACGAAGCGCGACCTCGGTTTTTCCGAAGCCGACATCGCCGCACAAAAGTCTATCCATAGGAGTCGGCTTTTGCATATCCTCTTTTATTTCTTGAATAGATCTTAGCTGGTCATCGGTTTCCTGATAATCAAAGCGTTCCTCAAAATCGTTCTGCCAATCATTATCCTTAGAAAAAGCAAAGCCTTTTGCCATTTGACGCTGTGCATACAGCTTTGTAAGCTCCTCAGCCATATCCTTAACAGCAGATTTTACTCTTGAACGGGTTCTGTGCCACTCCATTGAATTAAGCTTATTGAGCTTAACTCCGCTGTCGTCCTTGGGTCCTATATATCTGGACACCAAGTCAAGCTGTGTAACGGGCACATAGAGGACATCAGAGCCTGCATATTTTATAGTAATATAATCCTTGGTTACGCCGTTTGTTTCAAGGTTTTTAATACCTGCAAACTTTCCGATTCCATACATTGAATGAACTACCAAGTCGCCTGCGGAGATATCTGAAAGGCTTTTTATTTCCTCTCCCTTTTTTCTCTTTTTCGCAGATTTTTTCTTAGCATTCATTGCTTTCATCTGAGTTATTGCGGCACATTTTATGTCGGGGTAATCAAAACCTCCTGAGAGGCTTCCCGTTCTTACATATACCGTTCTCGGAATGATTTGAGCATCCTCTTTAAGCTCCAGCGCAGGTATATTCTGTTCTCTCAAATCTGACACGATAATTGGCACGGTTTTTTCTGAGCCGGCGAAAACGACGGTACAATAATCATTTTCACATAGTGTTTGCAATTCTTCGACCAGGTGAGAGATATTTCCGCCCCATGTACCAGTTTGCCGGCAATCGGAATTTATCAGCTTTTTAAACTTGATTCCGTTATTTCCTCTCATAAATGTATCAAGGAATACAGCGGGAAGATTTAAGGCTTTTGCCGTCAATTCGGCAAAGTCAATAAAAAAGCCTTCAAGGCGCTTAAACAGAATTCCGTCCTCATAAAGAAGCTTTATATCCTCAGAAAGCTGTGAAAGCACGGCTTTGGCTCTCTCAGAACAATTCTGATATTCCGAAAATACGCATATTCCCTCGTTAAAATAATCAAATATAGTATAGACCTTATCATATGCAAGGCTATAATATTTATCGAGATTAGTAAGTGTTATTCCGCTTTCTACAAGCTCGGCATCTCTTGAAATATGCTTTCTTATTTTATCTGTATTCTTTCCCCTGACTGCTTTTGAAAGGTTCTCAAGTCTGTCAAGCAAATCCTCGTCAGACGGAAAGATTATTTCCAAGGCAGGGAAAATCTCAATTTCGTTCATTCCATCTGTTCTTCGCTGAGTTTCTGCGTCAAAGTAAGATATCATATCCACTTCATCGCCCCAAAGCTCAATTCTCACAGGATTTTTATCCTGAACAGGGAAAATATCAATGATTGAGCCTCTTACGGCAAACTGTGCCTGTCCTTCAACTCTATCGGTTTTTGTATAGCCTGAAGCTATAAGCTTTTGCGAAAAAAACGGTATATTTATTTCTCCGCCGGTTCTTAAAAGAATCGAATACTGCTTCAAGGTTTCTCTCGGAACGATACCTTGCATACACGCTTCGACTGATGCAACGCAAACATGGCATTTTCCAGACATAAGCTTAGAAAGCGCCTCGATTCTTTTATGCTCATATTCCCTTGACATACCCTCAAGATATGCAAAATTGAAGTCCCTTGCAGGAAACAGGCAAGCAATTTCTGCCCCTGCCATCTCATTCATATCGTTTACAAGCCTTAGTCCTGAAGCTTCATCGTCGCAAATAAGAAGCACAGGCTTATCTTTTGAAAGCTCAGCGGCAATATGGGCTTTATGGATATTTGACACTCCTGTTGCTCCGCAGGGGGTATAACCGTTTTTAACAGTGCCGGAAAGCTCTCTATATAACGGAAGCTCACGGCACATCTGACTGAAAATAGTCATATGATCTCCATTTCTTATTTTATCTATTTAGTTAAATTTATTCATAGCGTCGCTTATTTTGCCCTGAACGATCAGCTCAGCTGCTTCACACGCTTTTTTGCAGACTTCGTTTATTTTCTTTTGATCGTCCTCTGAGAACTTACCCAAGACCCAATCTGCGAGATTATAATCAGGATGAGGCTTTTTTCCCACTCCTATTTTTATACGGGGGAAGTCCTCGCCGTCACAAAGGGCAATAATACTTTTAAGTCCGTTATGTCCTCCTGACGAGCCTTTTCGTCTTATTCTCATTTGTGACGGTTCAAGTGAAATATCGTCAAACATAACGATTACGTTTTCCAGCGGTATTTTATAGAAATTCATGGCAAGTGAAACGGCTTCTCCGCTGTTATTCATATAAGTTTCAGGCTTCATAACAAGACACCTTTTTCCGCCGATGACCGCTTCTCCCACAAGCGACTTAAACTTATGGGTTTTAACTGAAAAAGCATATTTTTTCTCTAACGCAGAAACCGCCATAAATCCTGCATTATGGCGTGAATTTTCATATTGTATTCCCGGATTTCCCAGCCCTGTGATTATATACTCGATTTTCCCTGTCTGCTGTTTTTCGGCAGACAGCTTATTAAAAACATCCCAGATACTCATATTCTTCGTCCTCTATCTATAGTTATTCACAAAAATACTCACACATGCATTATAGCATGTATGAGCATTTTTTTCAAGATTAATCAATCAAATTTTACTGATATATACCAATTTCAAGAGCCTTTATATTCGCTTCTATCAGATTTGCACGATTTGACGGCACAGTTTTTCTTATAGCTTTTTCCGCCTCGTCATAATCCGCAATCTTGGTTTCTGCAATCAGTTTTCCCAAAAGGATAATATTAGCCATTCCGTCCACCTCATTATCCAATGCAAGCTGTGTGGCGGGGACATAAAACACATTAACATCATCTCTGTCACACTTATTGGGAACCATAGTTGAATCTATCACAACTGTACCGCCAGGTATGACCTTATTAATAAACTTTTCATAGGACGGCTGGTTCATAGCAATGAACATATTGGGATGATTGACCTGAGGGAAACCTATAGGCTGGTCGTTAATACAGACGGAACAATTTGCCGTTCCACCCCTCATTTCAGGACCATAGGACGGAAGCCACGAAACCTCTTTATCCTTTAATAAACCCAGATAAGCAAGCACTTTTCCTGCAAATAAAATTCCCTGTCCTCCGAAGCCTGCTACAACTATATCACATTGCACTGCTTTCTACACTCCCTTCCTGTCAAAAAGCCTAAGCTATTTTTTGTCTGTCGTAATATCCTTATAAACTCCAAGAGGATAATAAGGAATCATATTGTTACGAAGCCATTCAAGCGCTTCCAATGGTTCAAGTCCCCAGTTAGTTGGACAGGTCGACAAAACCTCGACCAATGAATAGCCAAGTCCCTTTTCTGCATTCTCAAAGGCTTTACGGATTGCTTTCTTTGTTTCTTTAATATGGGGGATAGTATCGACTGTTACTCTTTGGGCAAATGCTGTTCCGTCCAGCGTTGAAATAAGCTCACAAACCCTGATTGGATAACCTGCGACTTTGGGGTCACGTCCGAATGGAGTTGTTTGTGTCACCTGACCGGGCAAAGTTGTGGGAGCCATTTGTCCGCCTGTCATTCCGTATATAGCGTTATTAATAAAGACAGTTACGATATTTTCTCCTCTTGTTGCACAATGGACAAGCTCACCTGTACCGATTGCTGCTAAATCTCCGTCGCCCTGATATGTGAAAACATGCAGGTCGGGTCGGGCACGCTTTACGCCGGTTGCAACGGCAGGTGCTCGTCCGTGAGGAGCTTCGATAGCGTCACAGTTAAAGTAATCATAAGCCATAACTGAACAACCAACAGGAACAATGGCAACGGTCTTGCCCTCAATTCCCATTTCATCCATAACCTCAGCCACAAGTCTATGGACAATTCCATGGGTACAGCCCGGGCAATAGTGGGTTTGTACATCTGTCAAAGCATGAGGTTTTTCAAATACAACTGACATTATTCCTCACCTCCGTTCAAAGCAGACGCAATCTTTTGGATTTGCTCCAAAACTTCTGTCGGCGTAGGGATAACACCGCCGTGTCTTCCGTAAAAGCTAACTGGAGTGTCATATTCAACCGCAGCTCTCACGTCGTCTACCATTTGTCCTTTGCTCATTTCAACAGTTAAGATATGCTTAATATTTGAGCCTTTACCGGCTTTTTTCTTTATCTCGTTAGTTGGGAACGGCCAAAGGGTTTGAGGACGGATAAGACCTGCATTAATACCTTTTTCCTTTGCCATTCTGATTGCTGATTTGACAACTCTTGCGCATGCGCCGTATGCCACCACTGCGATTTCTGTATTCTTGTCAAAGTCAAACAGCTCGCTTCGCTGTTCATTTTCAATAATCTTTTCGTATCTTTTAAATCTTTCGTCAACGGATTTCTCCAATACATCAGGCTGCAAAAACAAAGTATTAATAACGTTATGCTCACGCTTATTCTCATGTCCGTCAGTTGCCCAGTCGAATTTCTTTTCTGTATGCTTGTCCTCCGGAAAGGTCACAGGCTCCATCATTTGTCCCAACAGGCCGTCTGCCAAAATCATTACGGGGACTCTATATTCTTCTGCTTTATCAAAAGCGAGGACGGTCATATCCACAATTTCCTGCACTGAACAGGGAGCAAGGACCAACATCTGAAAATCTCCATGACCCAATGCTTTTGTTGCCTGCCAATAATCAGACTGTGAGGGCTGAATTCCTCCAAGACCCGGGCCGCCTCTTTGGACGTTTACAATAACACAGGGCACATCAGAGCCGGCTATGTATGAAACGCCCTCACTCATTAGAGAAATTCCGGGTGATGATGACGAAGTCATTACACGGGTTCCGGTACAAGCTGCGCCGAGAACCATATTTATTGCAGCTACCTCGCTTTCAGACTGGAGAAACATTCCGCCTCTTTTAGGCATATTTTTTGCAAGATAGGCAGAAATCTCTGTCTGGGGTGTAATAGGATATCCGAAAAAGCACTTACAGCCAACTCTCATCGCAGTTTCTGCAAGGGCTTCATTACCTTTCATAAGACGTTTTTCCAATAAAATCAGCTCCTTTCCAAAAAGCCTACTTTTCTATTTTAATCGCACAATCGGGGCACATCATTGCACACATTGCACAGCTTATACATTTCTCTTGGTTAACACAGAGTGCATAAAAGTAACCTTTATCATTTCTTTTTTCTTTTTGTATTTCTACTATTTTTTTAGGGCAAACTGCTGTACACAAGGCACAGCCTTTACACTTTTGTATATTTACAGTCATTTTCTGTTTTACATCTGACATATTATCACTCCTTTAAAATTACATGACATCTTCCTCCCACGATGCCTTAACATAACGCTTCACACGCATAAGCTTCTCATTCTTAGGAAGAGCTTTGGGGTTTATCCAATCAGGATAGGTTGTATATTTTAATTCCAGTCCGCAAAGCTTTGCAGTTTGTTCAGCGTAATCCAAAGAATTCAGTACTGTTTCGGCATCAGTTTCTGTTCCTAAATTAGAATTATTGACAACTGCGGTAGCTTTAAGTCTGCTTATCGCTTCAATCTCCTTAAGCACTTCCAACGCCTGCTGCGGCTGTTCTGTCATAGCTCTATACATATTAATGACATACAGAACTTCAGTTTCATCATTATATTTTTCAAACACGCTTTTATACTGCCCCAAAGCCACTGCACCTGCATCATCTCCGCCCACGTCGATAATGACCTTCTGATTCTCAGAAGCTACAGCATTAAGGTCAAACGTAATTGCAGGGATATCCAGATTACTAACGGCATATACCGAAGAAGTCATGGAGATCCCTTTTTGTTCAAACATATTTTTAAAATCCGCTGTACGAAAATACGGATTGACTATATCAAGGTCTACTATATTGGTTTTTACACCTGACGTTGCGGACTTCAATGCTAAATCTACTGCGAGATTTGTTTTACCGCTGCCGTAATGTCCGACTATCACGGAAATTCTTTTTGATTTATTGCAATTCATTTTTTTA
>OIAK01001067.1_pt1 | contig 10172 bp, 13 predicted proteins | sample 1580741 | NCBI WGS metagenome assembly OIAK01 (sample SAMEA3882521, study PRJEB24775) | human gut metagenome | biome: human-associated habitat; feature: intestine environment; material: feces | place: Netherlands | collected 2009/2010
TCCAGTTTGTTGAACTGAATCCGAAAAGCATTAGGGCGCAGAGGAGATAGAATCCTTTGCGTAAAAGACTAACGAACATATTTAATGAAACATCGAAACCATCTTTTTTTTGTTGTTTACCTATAATAACGATTGGAGTAGTCGATTATAGACACTGCAATCAAAAAAATCTGAAAATATATTTATCAACATTACATAAAAGTGTGTAGATGCACATAAAATGGGAATACATATTGAAATTCAGGTCGTTCTGTGATAGAATCTCATTACTAAAAAGTGTGCAGATGCACGGAAATGGGGAATATAACGGTGGAGATTAAAAGAGACGCTTACCTACAGCAGCTGATCGAGCGAAAAGATAATGGAATGATAAAGGTGATTACCGGCATTCGTAGATGTGGCAAATCCTTTTTGCTGTTTACCATCTTTAAGAGATACTTACTGGAGAACGGCGTTGATGTTGATCATATTATTGAGATTGCATTGGACGGTATTGAAAATGAGGAACTAAGAGATCCTAAGGTGTGTTTCAAGTACATCAAAGATGCCATGAAAGACGATGGCAAATACTATCTGCTTCTTGATGAAGTGCAGTTTATGTCACAATTTGAGGAAGTGCTGAACAGCCTGCTCCGCATGAGCAATATTGATGTGTATGTCACCGGAAGTAATTCCAAGTTCCTGTCCAGCGACATTGTGACCGAATTCCGTGGCAGAGGTGATGAGATTAGAATCTACCCTCTCTCCTTTGCAGAGTTTTATTCTGTCTATGACGGCGATTATGATGATGCATGGGATGACTACATGATCTACGGAGGATTGCCGCAGATCGTAAGTTTCCAGAGCGAACGACAGAAAGCGGACTATCTGAAGAACATCTTTGCAAATGTCTATCTGAAGGATGTTATTGAAAGAAATAAGATTCAGAACGTGGATGAGATTGGGATTCTGGTTGATGTGCTTGCATCTGCAATCGGCGCACCGACCAACCCTTCAAAGATTGCCAATACCTTTGCCAGTGAGCGCCAGATGACTTATGCTAATAAAACCATCTCCAAGCATATCGACTATTTGACAGATGCCTTTTTGATTTCCAAGGCAAGCCGATACGATATTAAGGGCAGAAAGTATATCGGTGCAAATCTGAAATACTACTTTACTGATCTGGGACTGAGAAATGCACGTCTGAATTTCAGACAGCAGGAGCCTACTCATATCATGGAGAACATTGTTTATAACGAGCTGTTGATCCGTGGCTACAATGTTGATGTGGGTGTCGTGGATATCTTCGATAAGGATAAAGAGGGCAAACGTGTTCGCAAGCAGTTGGAGGTTGACTTTGTGGTGAATCAAGGAAACCAGAGATACTATATCCAGGTTGCATATGACATGACTTCGGAAGAAAAACAGACGCAGGAGTTCAATTCTCTGCGTAATATCCCGGACTCTTTCAAGAAGATCGTCATTGTAAATGGCAGCAAAAAGCCTTGGAGAAATGATGAAGGTTTTGTCATCATGGGAATGAAGTATTTCTTGCTGAATGCGAATAGTCTGGAATTTTAAGTCGATTTGAGTTGTTGCTGTGGTGTTGTTCTATTTCAAAAAAGAGTGAACACGCTGGGAGAATGTCGTGATGTGACAGACCAATATCAAACCGGACGAAGTGCATATTTGCGACTGGGACAATTATTTATGAGATTATTTGCTGGATTGCTATAAGAATCTGATGAAACGACCTTTCAAAAAACAGTTGATTTAGAAGTTAACTGTTTTTGAACCTCTTCTCAAAATCTCACGTGTTAAGAAGGACTTTTACAAACAATACTCTTATCTTAAGCCTGACTGCGAAAAGACCGACTGGGAAAAATTTTGCGAAGGTTTGAAAAAGGTCGGTCAGTGGTGTAAAGATCACTGGAAAGAGATCGTTCTGGTAATTGAAATCGTAGTGGCTGTTGTCTGCATTTGTGTTCCTGGCTTACAGGGTATAGGCACTGGCATTCTTATCGGAGCTTTAAAAGGTGCTTTGACCGGTGGCTTGATTGGCGGAATTACCAGTATGCTAACAGGAGGCTCATTCCTAGAAGGATTTGCCCAAGGTGCATTAGATGGTGCCATAATGGGTGGTGCCTTGGGCGGCGTAGGCGGAATCGCCGGCAAATTCATAACCTGCGGTTCTAAATTAGGAAACGCAATCCAGACAACCTCTAAAATCAGCGGTGCCATTTCTAATAGTATGGATGGTTTTGACATGGCATCATTAGGATTGGGGATGATTGATCCTAATAACCCAATCACGGAACTTAACAACAAAATGCATCAGAGCGATGTATACAACAAGTTCCAGATGGGGGTAAGCTTGGTATCTTCGTTCTCAGGTGCTGCTTCTCAGAATATGGCGTGCTTTGTTGCTGGTACATTGGTACTTACAACTGCTGGTCTGCTCGCTATTGAAAAGATAAATCCTGGTGATAAGGTTATTTCAACTGATCCTGATACGCTTGAAACAAGTGAAAAAACTGTCCTTGAAACATATGTCCGCAAGGTGGACAAACTCGTTCATCTTGTAATCAATGGTGAAGAAGTCATCACCACAGACAATCATCAATTTTATGTGCAGGGCAGAGGCTTTATTGAGGCTGGTAGACTCCTTGTGGGTGATAAGCTTGTTAGCGTTAATGGTGATGATTTATTAATCGAAAAGTATAAGATTGAAGAGTTCGAAATATCTGTAAATGTATATAATTTTCAGGTTGAAAACTCACATACATATTTTGTTGGAAGAAATACCGTATGGGTTCACAATACCGAATGTAAAGTTAGTGATAATAGAAGACGACATATTCTTGAAGGCGAAGGTCCAGATGATCCTGGGCACGGTCCAAATCGCGGATTTGGCAATAGTGCTTTTCCAGATACTTGGTCCGATGATAATGCTATTAAGGCTGTCGAAGATGTTGCGAATAGTCCAAAATCAATTTGGCAACAAGCTACAGGTCCAGGAAGTGGTCGAAATGCACCGAAAACTATTGGTGGCCCAGATCCAAACGCTCCTCTTACCACAAGAAATGGTAGACCAGTTAGATTTACTGTTGAAGGACAAAACCATAGTTTAGATATTAGAGTGATTGTTGAACCAGGCGGTGAAGGGATAGTAACTGGCTTTCCTATTAATCGCTAATTATGAGAGGAGATTAAAATGGTAAAAGACGCATATGATATGTTCTTCAAAAATATCTCTATGCAATTTCATGACGACTCTCTTGTGAATGCTCTTGTGGAAGATGCTGAAGAACTGGCGAAATATGGAGAAAAACGGGTGGCTCTTGAAAATTTTTTGGAGAACGTTTTAGCTAATGAGGTTACGATTTCAAAAGAAGCTGTCACTTTAGCAGAAAAAGCATTCAGTGATGCTCCAAATGATTATGATATAGAGCTAATAAACGAACTGAAAAAAACCGATGTTACGTAAGGGGATGATTTGGATGCCAATGGACAAAAAAGATCAACTTGCAGAATTAATTTCAAATGCGGAAACTTCCTTTTATAATGGGCAATTACAAGAGGCGTTCAGTCTTTCTTTATCAGCTATAAAACTCGATGAGAACTGTAACATATCAAAGCTCCCGGCAGAGCTCCAATCATGTCAAGGTATATAGCGGAAATGCTGTCAGAAATTACAAATCACGTTATGGGAAAGGCATTCGGCCAACTTATACGGTGCTGCAGATTAAGCCGGATTCACCGGTCAATGGTGCCAATGTGTTCTGGTATGAGGGAAATTGCAGCATTCTGGGCAGTAAGAATGTTTATATAGGCTATAATGATAATTCCATGTCGGTCTTATCACAGTTTGAACTGGTGATGACGGCCATAAGCGGTGCATTTTTATTATTGCATGCAGTTTCAGCACTATTGCTCAGTAAGAAAAATCCATATGGCGGGAAGCTTTTCTGGTTCTTTAAATTTTGACTGGTCCTGTAGTTTATCTTTTGTTTGGATATTTTATTATGTTCGCATGGTTAGCCATAATGATAACCGCAATGATTCTGCTTCGAAAAAATAAGGCAAATTTTCTATCTTTTATAATACCGTGGTTCGTGGGATTCGTTGGATGTTTGGTAGTAGTGTTTGTAATACTTTGATTTTCAACGATTATAAAATATGAATCCGACATGATGGTGAAATTGTAAGGAAAGCTGAAAGATAATGGGGAAATACAAAAGTAAAGTATTAAAGAGAACATGTAAAAGGTGTATGATTGCGGTGCTTATAACGGCTATCCCCGGAATCATTGCCGGACTTTTTAACAGATGGCTTTTTTTAGCTTCGCTCTTTGCAATTATTCCTATCATCTATTTGGTCAATCGATTTTTCGTGATTATAAAATGGAATCTGGTCGAGGGGATCATCGAAGATGTAACGTTAGTTAATGATTTTAACCAGCCCTATACCGAAGCTCATATTATATTTAAGACAAAAGATAATATGGAACATGAGTGCCGCTTCATGATCGGGCATTATGGAGATTACGAAGAAGGAATAGAACCAGAGTTAGAGAATATGCTTCAAAGTGACAAAGAGTTATTTATGAAGAAGAAAGTTCCGGTTTTTTATTCTCCAAAAGATGTTAACAGATGTATAGTGTATTTAGAAGATTCACAATGAATATAAAATGCTATCAAGCGTTTTTGAAAAGTCCTTGACGGCATCAGTTCGATTATGTTGATTGTGTTCCCATCATATCATAATCGAGAGTTCCTCGGACAAATCCATATTTGATGTTTTATGCAATCGTGCCACAAGTATCATGAATGTGTATCGACTGCAAGCAGAAATGTGAAAAACCTGTTGCAACGGGAAATTGTCACGTAGTATTATAATGAGGATATTGGAAAATCTATGTTAAGGAGAGTAAGAAGATGGAAAACGAAAATATGGGAGAGGTAATGACAGAGGAGACGGTTTGCTTGCTAAGCCGAAAAGCCGCTAACTAATCGGTTTGCAGGGCAATTTCTGCATAGATGTGACTGTGTTTTAACTTGGTTAAAATGTGTAATTGATATTGATTTTTATAGAGGGGTGCAAAAATTTGCTGAGACTTTTGACGTGCGCCGGGATTGTATCGGCAAAAAATGGTTGTCCGCGAATAGTTGCACCCCTAAATAGAGATAAAATCTAATTAAATAAAATAAACAATTGAATTCTTATGCCGTTGGAGGTGAATATGAGTTACGAGATAAAACCTGGCTTATCTATTGGACAAATTCAATTAGGAATGGACAGGAACAAGGTAAATGAGCTTATAACAGAGCTTGAAGAATGGAAAGATACTCCGTATGGATATAAAAAAGAAGTTATTTATGATTGTAATGATGATTTTCAGATTATGTATGATGATGATTTAAGAGTATCCTTTATTTTATGTACATCACCTGAACTGTTGACTATGCTAGGTAAATGTCTTAATTCAGAACTGTTCTACGAGGATATATTGGAAATGATTAAGGCTCAGGATCCTAGTATTGAAGAGGATGAAGAGGGTTTCATCAGTAATGAATTAGGATTTGGACTTAACTTTGATTATGATGATGACGAGCAAATATTTATTACATGTGTTCAGGTTGCTGTTAAAGATTTCTGGGCAAATGAGCCATGTGAGGAATAAATGTAATTTGTTATCTTTTAGTGCAATGCTATAAGCCTTAACCTCGTAAGCTACGTTTACTATGTCGCTAGACTGAAATAGTTCTTTAGCTCGATTGTTAAATAGTTCCATGATACAATATCCGAAAATGCGGAAATGTAAAAGGGATATTGAACTATGAACATATATGAAAGAATCTTTGATAGACTCGAAGAACTACATATGAGTCAGATTGAATTATCGCGTAGAACCGGCATTGCTACCAGTACGATAAGTGATTGGCGAAAGAAAAAGATTAATCCGCAGGCAGATAAGTTAGTTGCCATATGCAAGGCACTAGATATGCCGCTTGTGGATTTACTTTGTGATGAAGATGATAAAAAGAATAAAGTATTGACTTCGGAATGCGTGACAGATGATGGATTAATGATTGAAACTATAATGAATGCTTCTGATGATATTAAAAGAAGAGTAATCGCTTATTATTACCTAATTTGCGACAAAGATAATAGTGATAAGCAAGGATGAAGCTATATTGATAGAAGATTTATAGATTCTGATTTTCTAGTTAGAGGTTATATTATAATGGTAGTGAAGTATAAAGGGCAAAAATTAAGATATGTAAAAGATTTTCATGGTAAAGAGGTTTTGTGGATTCTCAATCCTGAACAGATTGAAATGCCGGGAATGATATTTGTTGGTGGTTATCCAAACGAGTATTGCATTTTTATGGATACATTGAGTGATGATGAACAAAAGGAAATACGAAAACAGTTGAACAGCAGATGTCAGAATTATTCCAAACTTCTCGAACAAATGTAGTAGAACATATTAAGCATATTTATGAGGAGGGTGAATTAGACGAAATTTCAACCTGTCGGAATTTCCGACAGGTTCGAAAAGAAGGAAATCGTGAGGTGACAAGGCAGATTCCTCATTATAATCTTGATATGATTATCTCTCTTGGATACCGAATTAAATCAGTGATTGCAACAAGATTCAGGCAGTGGGCGACACAGAGATTAAAAGAATACATGCAAACATAGGAAGCTTGTTGATGGATACCGCTGTACATATAAAAGACAGTGGAATGAAGACAGGATAAATGCGGCAGTAGGGGAGATAATTCGTAAATTTGTAAAGAATCCGAAGTTTGAGGAAGAAATCAGAAAGCAGATAGGTGGCAGTATTGATACATCAGAGCTTGACAGAGAATATGATGGTTTGAAAGACAGATTGAGCCAGACAACAGGGGCAAAGAACAAGCTTGCAGACCAGATGGATCATTTATCTGTATCCGATAAGAATTATGACAAAAAATATAATGACATGCAGGAACGTTTGGACAAGCTATATGATGAAATTACGGATATTGAGAATGCCATGGAAGAAGTCACGACAAGGCTTTATAATATAAAGCAGGACAAAATCTCAGAAGATAATGTGTATCAGTTCCTTTTATTTTTTGACAAGCTGTATGATAAATTTACAGATTTGGAAAAGAAGACATTTTTAAAGAGCTTTCTGTCAGATGTATTTATTTATGAGGAAGAACAAAAGGACGGCAGAATATTAAGAGGTCTTCGATTTAAATTTCCGATATATCTGAATGGCAGAAATGTGCTTGGAGTGGATTGGGACAACGAAAGTACAGACGAGACACCTGTTATTGAAGAAAAACCAGATATTGAAATTGAACCATATGCAGAGAAATATGTCGAGTTTGATACATTCGCTGAATCAGATTTTAGAGTAGTTAAGGTAAAGAACTGTGAGGCAGTTCCTAAGAGCAAGAAGCTGCTTCGATTTACTCTCGATGACGGTTCGGGAAAAGAAAGGACAATCCTTTCCGGTGTACATGCTTTCTATGAGCCGGAGGAGCTTGTAGGAAAGACATTGCTTGCAATAGTGAATCTTCCGCCTCGCTCCATGATGGGAATTGATTCCTGTGGTATGCTGCTTTCAGCAATCCATAATGTTAAAGGAGAAGAAAAGCTTAATCTGATTATGTTGGATGATTCTATTCCAGCAGGAGCAAAATTATATTAAAGTTTTGATGTCACATGGCAAAATGCTGTGTGGCATTTTTTTATAAATAAGGAACGTGTAGGGCAATCACAGGTGTGTGGTTGCTTTTTTATTTTGTGACAGAAAAAACAAACTAATAATTATGGAAAATATCCTTAAATTTCCAGAAAAATGGAAATTTATTTTTTTATCATTATTTATAGGTTGATAAAAGCAGATGTTGGACGTGTTCTTCGTCTTACTTAAATATAGACCAAAATATATTTTGGAAGAAATTTGTAGAAATCTGTAGAAAGAAAAAATTTTTTTCTAATTACTTTCCTGATTGGTCATCATAGATTCATAGAAATGGCAAGAGCAGCAGGAGCTACATATAAGATAAATGAAGGAACTGGTGGAACAGTACTCATTAACTTAGAGGTATTTGATGAATATATGGAACAGTTCAGGCAGAGTGCAGTACCCATGAAACACCCTTTATTTGTTGAAAAGAAGGAAGGTGAGTAGATGGGATATTCATATAAGACATATTCAGAGACAAAAGATGTGATGAAAAAATATGTGAATGCTACAGAGGGTGCAATTATCTATAGCATTATCCATTTGCAAAGTATTCAGCTAAGGAGCTTACACCGATCCGTGAACGTCGTAAGATGTGGGAGAGCCGTATTCCGGATGTTCTTGACATCTTAAAGGCAGGAAGCGAGGCTGCACAGAAGAAAGCAGCAGCAACTCTTCATGATGTACGTTCTGCTATGAAGATCAATTACTTTGATGCAGACGGGCTGGAGAATGATTATAAATAAAATTGACAGACATAAGAGGACGGTCGTGAAAACGGCCGTCCTTTTGTTGTACAGCAAAAAGTTGGAAAAGTTGCAAAAAACATGTACAATAAGGATGGAAAAGTTACAGAATATATGGGGAGACACCGGATATGAAAAAGACGATTTTATTATTAGGGGCAGTTGGAGTGCTTATGATGACAGGGTGTGCCGATGAAGGTATCACGACAGATTATGGAGAATGGGTAGCTACATCCGAATACAGTATGGATGGAACAACTGAGAATTACCGGACAATAGAAGTAGATGCGACAGCGGAGAAGACAGAAGCAGCATCAGAAAAAGAAACGGAGGAAAGTTCAGATCAGATGGATGCACAGAAGAAAGACAGCACAACGGAAAAAACAGATGGAACAGAGAAAGCGAGATATTTGTGCGAGAATTATACATTTTACAGAGTAAATGATGACGTGGATATGGCAGGTAGTTATTTGTTGTTAAACGTATATGGGGACGAAGCACTTGCAGAATATCATGGTCTGTTCATTGGTCAGATCGTCACATTATTTGGCGATAAGGAGACAACCGAGAATAATGAGGAGTTACTGGACTATACAATCGCGGCAGAAGATAAGAATGGTAAGGTGATCTATCTGACTTTATATTATGGTGCGTCAGGACCGGCGATCGGCGGCTTTGACGGTGACGAATATATGGCGGCTGCAGAAGAGCTGGAGAAGCTTGTCAGAACGACAGAGCCGATTGACTATGAGTGCGCCAGTGTCTATGAGGATCTCGGCATGACGATTCGAATGGGCACCAGAAATGGACGGGGCTTTTATGAAACCGAGATGCCGGAAGGTATGGAAGACTTTTATAATGATATGTATTAATGAAAGACAATCGGATAAAAAGAAAACTGTATGAAACACATACAATAAGGTATAATGAATACAGACAGATTAATGCATATATAAGACAGTGGATTGATAATGGAAAAGAAATAAAAAATAATTTTGAAAGCGAAAGGACAAAGAAATATGTACAAGAATATTGAAAAAAAGACAAAATTATTATTAAAGGATCAGGTAGAATATCAGGAGGGACAGGTAGTTAGCAAGACACTCGTTCAGAATGACTATGTAAGCGTGACTGTTTCCGTATTTTTTTGAAGTTTCGGATATAGCAGCTTCGGAGCGCTCCCAATATAAATCTAATATCTGCTTATCATCCATAGGCTTCTCCTCCTTTCCCTTGTATTAAGGCCTTTCACCCTAATAAACGGGAAAAATGTGTCAAGCGTCACTTAAATTCAAAAAATATTTATTCAAAGATTAGCTTTCATTTTTTGAAAGAATATAATAAAACAGCAAAAGGCTTACACCTACAAGTCTCTTAATATTCAATGCGGAAAATTACAATTCATCACTCTCATTTTAACACATCATACCATCTTTATGAACTTTCAATTTAACCACTTCCATTACACTCACGACTTAATGACTTCTTGAATACTTCCCGAAAAAGAAAACTGCCATCAGTAAAGACAGCAGTTCCTTTTCGGCTGGTATGCTATTAGGAATACACAATATCGTTCAATACAATCTCATCTGCACAGGCTCGGATATTATTCATCAATCCGACCCATCTCATCATATCCTCCGCTTTCAGTTGTTCCGTCACACCTTGTTTTCTTGCCATTTCCTTTATCAGAT